>ERZ795059.2474-NODE-2474-length-19124-cov-6.136766_pt1 | contig 19124 bp, 13 predicted proteins | sample MGYA00375143_ERZ795059 | MGnify/ENA primary metagenome ERZ795059 (study PRJEB30188, sample SAMN05720168) | activated sludge metagenome | isolation source: Anaerobic digester | place: USA | collected 2015-01-07 ... | reverse complement strand
TGTCACGTCATCGCTGTCTCTTCCATTACCATTATTACAAGTTATAGTGAATTTATATGTGGTATTAGCCGATAGTTTGCCCAAATTGATATTACCACTATTGTTTTTATTTCCACTCCATGACCCAACATTTGGCGAAGAAGTTACCTGACATTGATTACTGCTCATATTGGTCGTCGACCAATATAAATTCACGTCAGAAGTTGAATCAATATTCACACTTCCACTCTTTACATTCTGCAACTGATTGTTATTCGTCCACAAATCCACCGTCGGTGGCGGTTCAATCACGTGCAAAGTGACTTGATCCCATGCAACACTTCCTCCATTACTAGCACGGCACCCTACATAAAAATTAAAATCTCCGGTTTTCGAAGTATCTACAAATGAATTCCCAGACGAACCAGCAAGCCCACCAAATCCACTTGGGTGATCAAAATCTTTAACAGTTGATGCTACACAATGTACTTCAAATGCGCCACCCATATTAGTAAAATGATATAGACGAACAGAGCTATTTTTATATGCAGTCATATCACTGTACTTGGAAGTAAAATCAGATTCTGGAGCCAGCCAAGCATCTGCATAAGGCGCATAATGAGATACGACACCGCCAAAAGCAAAATTACCAAGATTTCCACTGCTGCAACTTACAGATTTATAATTACCATTAACATAATATGATCCATTCATTTTTACTTCTAATATTTCAATGGAAGCTGGACCACTATTCCACATTTTTATAGGTATTTCCCAAACACCACCAGGATAATTATTTAAATATACGTCATGAGTATAGGCATAACTACTACCTTTTGCATATTCTTTCACTTTAGCAACAAAAGTATTATTTTCAAGCCCAGACACAACACAATTAGTACTACATTTACTTAAATCAACATTTTCTATCCGCTTAATCCTTATTGCCTTTGCAACAGTATTTAATGGAACTAATTCAGCTTTAAAACTACATGGATTTGGGGGTAATTCACACACATCCATTTTTGGCGCATTGGGACATGGTCCGGTGGACGAGCCGTCATTAGTCTCCGTTCCCCACTTGGCATTTGCTTTCGGCAACACTATCAATGCACCACCAATCACTAATATCAAAACCAACCACCACTTCATTTTCCAAAATAAATATTTCATAAACAAAATATAATCTTTGATTAAGATTCAGGCTTAAATTCTTCCAACACCTCCACCCACTCCGCCGATATCGGCCGGCCACTTTCATAAAGCTCATTGGAATAAATAAGGATATTATTTTCCAACGGAATATCAGCTATTGTTAGCAATTCCGGTTTGCCCAATTGAAAAATTTTGGTCGCATCATCGACATCCACCACTATCTCTTGATCAAGATAATCAACTATTGTGATCTGATTATTTTCTTTGGATTTGACTCTACCCCCCAAGTTGGTCAAATAATCAGTCTTAATCGTTTTGGCTGTGTCTTGACTAGTTGTATCCAATTCGACATACACCAATTTACCTTTATTAATATTTTTTTGCTCAGTTTGTTCATACAAAAAAGTACGGGGATTGCGCATCTCATACCTGGTATCACCGGTTATTTTTATTGTTTGATCAGATCGATCCGCTCCACCCACGATCATCTCACTATCATTGATCATTTTTACCGTCCCGGTCAAATCCGTCTCCGCCAACAAATTTGTGCCTGTACCGGCAATCTGATCGCTACCGGATTTTTTGACATTGAACGACAATTGAACAATAAACAATATCAACAACATACCTAGCACCAAACCAAATACTAGTAATAACATTCGTCCCACTCTGTTTAGTCTGCCTGCTTTCCAATCTCCTTTTTCCATAAAACAAAAAATTATTTTATATTTTACATTCTTAATAATAACAAACTTATCACTTCAAATTAACCACATTACCCGACTAAATTATTAGCATCAATGTTTAAAAATTTATAAACAACTGATTAAATTGGACATTGCATATTGATCCTTTAAAATTGTCTTTGCGATTTCATTGCATATTACATATTGAATCTTGCATATTTTTTATTGCATTGTTACGAATTAGATACCCGATAAAGAATATTCGCTTCGCTCATGTCTTTTCGGGTATGACATAATTGGTTAATTATTTTTTTCTCTGCTCTTCGTTTGAAATTTGGAATTTGAGATTTGAAATTTCTGGCGATTCCAATTGAAAATTGGATATTGATCCTTGAAAATTGTCTTTGCGATTCCATTGCATATTGCATATTGGATCTTGCATATTTTTTATTGCTTGGAATTTCTTGCGCTTAAATTGAATATTGGATATTGACCCTTGATTATTATTACGTATGAGATACCCGATAAAGAATATTCGCTTCGCTCATGTCTTTTTGGGTATGACATAATTGGTTAATTATTTTTTTCTCTGCTCTTCGTTTGAAATTTGAAATTTGGGATTTCTTGCGATTTCATTGCCTATTGTGTATTGCATCTTGCATATTGTTCTCGTTTGAAATTTGGAATTTGAGATTTGAAATTTCTGGCAATTCCAATTGAAAATTGGATATTGATCCTTGAATCTTGCCTAATATCTCTGCAATACGAAATCATTGGCTACCGCCACACCGGTCAAAGTAAACGACTTATTGCTTTCTCCGGTATATATTGTTCCAGTGGTAAAATAAAATCCATACGCATCTTGCACATCTCCGTCAAATTTTATATCCCCGTCCAAAACGATCAAACCGAAATTGCCATTCTTTTTACAAATCTGATTTTGCGCTTGCAGGTGAATATTGTTTTTTATTATTACGTCCCTGCCTTCGACTACCAAAGTCTTGGGACCACACACATTGATATCGCTACCGTTGCTCAAAATATAATCTCCAATTTGATTGCCATCATAATACAACACACCTTCCGGATATTTTGATAAATCATCACTGCCAAAAGTCATCAGCATCTTGACAATCATGGTTGATGGCACTTCCAATTGTCCTCTTTCCACAATCAATTTACTAATATTGTTTTTCAAACGCGTCAACACTTCTTCGAAATTCAACTGATCATTGATTTGATAGCCTTTGATTTGATTCTTGATATTGGACTCCAACTTGATAGTCCCTTCCGCCAACATTGAATAGCTTTTGGCTTCATCATTGGTCGATTCAATATCAATATCACCACCCTCCACCGCCACATCACCTTGCAATTTGACTTGTTTTGGATAACCCACTCCCACCCGCACATCCACTTCATCCGACACAGTCAATCCACCCCCAAACTTCAAATCATTCAATGCAATATTAGCCACAATATCACAACCTTGTGGCAAACCACCTTTGTATTTATCAATTGTAAATATTTTGCAAACCACACTCTTGCCATTGGAGGCGTTTAAGTCCGATACACAAGCTGCCGGCAAACTTCCAGTAAGACTACCCGACGAATAATCGTCGCTGGTGAATTCTTGTGCCTTCAAACAAGTCGATTCACTTTGATTACATGGACATTGTCCGCGCAAAGACACCACATAAGCACCACTTTCTATTTTTTTATCAACCAAATAACTTGGCTTATCAATCGTCAAATTATACGTAATCTTATTACATTTATCAGGATTAACCGTAGTCGCACCGCCATTTTCTCCCGCTTCACAAACATTGTTGTCAGCATCAAATATCTCCACCCCACCACTCACATTTAAAGCGTTTTTGGGATCTATCAATCTGATGGCCGACAAATATTCATATGTTTCGCCATTGCTCATGGCTAATTCCAAATTCCAGTCACCGGCGCCTTTGCCGGTAAAATCACAGTTCGCTTTCAATGACCCATCAGCGTTGTTACGGCTAATAATACTTCCACAAGTAATTTCCACCGAGCCTCGTTTAAATTTGAACAAATCGATCTTGGGATCGGCGCTATCTGCCACCACATCCTTTGGCTCCAAATATATCGTAATATCTTTTTTGGCACCAATTTCCACCAGATTGGGATTGACGGGCGGACTTACCGAATCACTCAAAACAATACTTTGTTTGACACTCAAAGTAATGGCTTTTTCATTGTCTCCCACTTTCAATTTGACCGCATCCGCATAGTCATCAGCTGTTGTCGCCAACAAATATCCGTATTCATCAACCTTTACATTGTCTTGATTGGAAGACCATTGCAATTGCACATCGTACAAATCGCGACCATTGGTACCAACTACCACCGCATCCAATCTTTTCTTTTCGTCAGTATTGACCTGCAACTGATCAGTCAATTTTACCTCGGATATTGCTTCCGGCCGCCATTTGGTCGTCCCGCTAAAACTAAATATTTCCCCCGACTCACTCGTCACATTTCCGGACAAATTTCCTTCACTGTCAATTTTGACAATTTTATTCTTGGCCACGCTAAACTCGATCATTCCATATTTTGAAGAAAAAGCCTGACCATACCAATACCCCAACTGATCGACATATACCGCCGCTCCTTCGCTATCAAAATATATATGTTCAGCCGTATTACTGTCAGCTTGACCGGAAACGATCCGACTATTATCAATCGTCAACTGATTTTTCCCTTCAAAACCATACTCTTCCTTGCCCACCAATATTTTGCCTGAAATTGACTCTTGTGCCGCCTCGGTACCAAAATAATTGGTCAAGTTTATCAAACCTACCAACAACAAAACCGCAGTGGCCAAAATCAATCCCCAATATCGCACATCCAACTTTTGTTTTTTGATTTCCGCCATTTTAACAGAAAAAATACATAAATTTATTTAAAAATTTCATACTTCAATTATACAACAATATTTATCCCCAGATGACCGACTATTTAATATTTTTTTGACTCTTGCCGGCGTTTGTTTTTCGAACAGTTGGCATCGACACAATTTTCTTTCTTTGCCAAACATCACTTCCGCTCGATCGGATATTTGACATTTCCACTGACAAAACAAAAAACAACACGATTACCAACAACACGATACCGATCGCTATCAACAAAACCACCTGATACGACCAACCTCGCAATTCAATTTCGTATTGTATCCGATCCATCAATTTATCAAACTGATTTTTGTTTATTTGATTATTTGCCGTAGCATTTGCCACCAACGTCATATCTTCTTCATTAGAACTGATGATTGGTTTTTCATTGATCGCTTCCACCACGCCCTTGATCAACATCACACCATCACTGGCACCGGACATCGCTTCTGATTGCATAAATTCATTGCCTGTTCCGGCATTCCATGAGCTCAATGTGGAAATTTTATAATAATATGTTTCCGATTTTTTTACCTCTTTATCGATAAAACAAACTTGCCGACCGGCTGTCTGACCGGCCCGTCCCACCGATTCATAATCACCCAACACTTCATTTGCTCGCAGCACTTCATAACTCACTACCGAAAAATCGTCCATACCCTTCCAACAAATTTTTATCTGCTCGCTATCGGTACTATCAAACTCCGGCGTGGGAATATAGTTTAGATGAATCACTTGATTGGCAATATTGCCGCTCTGAATATTTTCATCGGTAATAACCGTCGATATTCCACCAAACAAACCATTTTCTTGCAAAACTTCGGCCAAAATCATTAGCTGATCATTTTTCTTAATCCCGCTGAACGGAATATCAAAACTCACTTGTCCTCGTCCGTCTTTATTGATTTTTGCTTCATATTTAACACTTTCCCCGATTTTGTAGCTCCACACACGGATATTGTTGGCTGATACTTCTTGAAAATCTCCATCAGCAAAATACAATTTGCCTTGCACATCAAAATCCGCCGCTAATACGGAAGAAAAAAAGGTACCTCCAAAAAATAAAAATCCCAGGTAAATTGCTACTAATTTCCCAACAAACTTTTCTATATTCATTTTCAAATTTATTATAAAATTACAAATCCATCATATCATTGAATGTAGACCATTGCACATTCCAAAAATTACTCCTTACACATTAATTTCACCCTGCGCTTCGTTTGGAATTTGGAATTCGGGATTTGAGATTTCTTGTGATTAAATTGGATATTGGATATTGATCCTTGGAAATTATCTTTATACTTCCGTTGCATATTGCGTCTTGCATATTATTAGTGTTTACAATTTCTTGCACTTTTAATTGGATATTGCATATTGATCCTTGCATATTGTTATTGATAAGATACCCGATAAAGAATATTCGCTTCGCTCATGTCTTTCCGGGTATGACAGAAAAGTTATTTTTTTCCTTTGCGCTTCGTTTGAAATTTGGAATTTGAGATTTGAAATTTCTTGCGATTTTATTGCATATTGCGTATTGCATCTTGCATATTGTTCTTGTTTGAAATTTGGAATTTGGAATTTGGAATTTCTTGTGATTAAATTGGATATTGGATATTGATCCTAGAAAATTATCTTTGTGCTTCCATTGCATATTGCATCTTGGATCTTGCATATTTTTTATTGCTTGGAATTTCTTGCGCTTAAATTGAATATTGGACATTGACCCTTGATTCTTTTTTCATAATTTCTTACTTATTGATTATTATTCGTCAAATATTGTATATTATACAAGTATCATCAAATTATCTATAACATATTATTGGAGAAATGTATGGCCAAGAAAGAAAACCGCAGCGTCATCAGCCTACAATGCACAGTCTGTAAAAAAATTAATTATCAAACCACCAAACGCAAAAAAATCAAATCCGGCGAGAAGTCAATCGAACGACTTGTTCTAAAAAAACTTTGTCGTACTTGTGGCAACAAACACACCGAGCACAAAGAAATAAAATAATTTTTTATTATCTTTTTAACCCATAAAAAAACTCTCATCATCGAGAGTTTTTTTATAACTATCAGTCCATCGAACGTCATAAAAACGTCAAAAAAACAAAAAAGCCGATGACCAGAGTCGAACTGGTGACCCCTTCCTTACCATGGAAGTGCTCTACCAACTGAGCTACATCGGCACGGGCAAGTAGTAAGAAACAAGAAACGAGTACAATTACAAGAATTTATTTCCACCCCACTTTTACTTCTTGTTTCTTATTTCTTACTTCTTAAAATGGGCAGGGAGGGATTCGAACCCCCGAAGACATAAGTCAACAGATTTACAGTCTGTCGCGTTTGACCGCTTCGCTACCTACCCATTTTTCAACTTACAATAATAAATCTACATGCTTTTACAACAATAAGCAACCATAAAACGGGGACACTCAGATTCGAACTGAGATCACCGGTTTTGGAGACCGGGATTCTACCATTGAACTATATCCCCTTTTCCGCAAAAAGCCAAAGATCGGAATCGAACCGATAACCTACTGTTTACAAAACAGTTGCTCTACCAATTGAGCTACTTTGGCCAATCATTAAACCAGCATACTCTTTGCTTCCGCCAACAAATCTTGATAATCACGATGTTCCGGATCAAGACTTACTGCTTTTGAAAAACAATCCGCCGCCTTTACGTGATCACTCAACGCACTAAAACACAAACCAAGATTAATGTACCGATGAGCAATTTTGTCATTCAATTTTATCGCTCTTTCAAAAACCGATATAGCATTATTATATCTTTTTAATTTATACCAAACAATCCCTAAATTGTTCAATACTTTGTCGTTTTCATCTTCGATTTTCTTTGCTTCCAACAAAACTTCCTTCGCATCCAACCACTTTTTTCTTTGCATATAAAAAACAGACAACCGAAGATAGGCATTGATATCTTTCGGATTTTTGACAATCATTTGGATACAATCTTCTTCTACCCCGCTACTTAATTTTTTAATATCACCGCTTGATTCAATTTTTTTATTCGTCATACTTTCACTTTGCTCAGTTTCTTCTACCTTCAAATTGCGTTCCCCATCTTCCGCTTCAATGTCATAATTTTTTTTCTTGGTATTTCCGGTCACTACATCAATACCAAACGATGTGGATTTGGTATTTGAAAATTTCCATATTACAACCACCAAGCTGATACCAATCACCAAAATAATTATTAAAGGTATCATAAAATCATGCACCAATTTAATATATAAAACCTAAAAATATTATAAATCATAATGTATTTTAATCACCAGTGTATTATTGTTATTTTCTTATTTTGTCCCATCAATAGTAACTTCCGACACAGGATAATTTTTTTTCAGACGGTTTTCTTCCAACTCCACCAAAACAGTTTGCGTCAAAACATTGCGCTCGATTACAACTCCTTTCTTATTCTCTACGATTACATTCGCCCGCAACTCCGGCATATTTTTCCTTAATTCCCGATATACATCTACCTCATAGTCCAAACAACACAAAAGTTTTCCACATACCCCGGATATTTTGCCACTGCCCATATTGGCTAAATCTTGATCGCGCGCAATCTCCATGGTAATACTTTCAAATTTATTCAGAAATCGACTGCAACATATTTTTTGACCACATATTCCAATGCCACCCACAATTCTAGCGGCGTCTCGCGGACCAACTTGATACAAACGTATCGGCGATTGAAATTGTTTTGACATCATTAAGATTAGTTCTCGAAAATCAATCCGACCATCAGCGGCAAACAAAAATAACAACCTCTTACTTTCATCCAATGAACGAGTCACGTCCAAAAATTTGACCGGCAGCTTTAATTGATTGGCCAATTCCGTCGCCTTTTTTATATATTCCTTTCTAACTTCATGAAATTCCAATACCGACTTTTTGTCCTCACTGGTCGCCACTCTAATATAATTTAACAATAATTCCTCGCCCAGCTCGCTCTTGTTTAATTCCCGCCTCCCATAAACCACCTTTGCCAGCTCATGACCATTTTGACTCTCAACAATCACATAATCACCTTTATGATAATCGACTTCACCCGGAGCGAAATAGTACACTTTAACACCTGAAACAAATCTGACACCAACCACTGTCATTTTTTTATCATTTTTATCCATACTATTGGTTAAAACATATTAGTAAATTGAATATTTGTATTTTCTTGGACGCATTGCTTTTTAGCACATTTCTCAGCTTGGCAACTTCGCTCAACAACAATTCAACTCGCGTCACACCAATTTTTATCTTGTCATACAAAACAAACAGTCTTTCATCATTCCACCAGCAATTTTCCCCAGAGCCAATTTTGTACAACTGCAAATCTCGCAAACAACTTTCCCAAAACATTAATACATTATTAATATTGCCGTTTGTCATTTTACTCATCTGCTTGGCAATATCCGCTTTTTTAAATACATCGGCATAAAACATTCGCCAAAAATTTTCTACATTGTCGATAGATTTATTTTTTGAATTTTTAACAATTTTTTGCAATATTTTGGGCCGACCCATCGACAAACGATAAAGCTCATCCGACGTCCAACCCGTCTCTTCCGACTTGTCAATTTCCGATGGCAGCAAATGATTGAAATGTAAAACAATTGCTCTCGATCGAATAGTTTCTTTAACTTTATTCAAACGATTGGTGATAAGCAAAAAAACCGTCTTTCTTGCCGGTTCTTCCAGTATTTTTAAAAAAGCATTAGCTGCTTCGTCGGTCAGATTATCGATATTATTAACCAAAACCACTCGATAACCACCATCAAAATCCGAACGACTCAAATCATCTTTAATTTTTCTAATTGTATCAATCAAAATTTTTGACTCTTGATCAACAATAAAAATCTTTTTATTCCCACCAACAGTTACATTGCGACAACCAAAACAATTTCCACACGGCACATAATCATCCTTATTATTGTCGCACAATAATACCTTTGCCCACAGAGAAGCTATGCTATATTTACCTATCCCTTCTCTACCTGAAAATAACACACAATGAGGAATCACATCCAACACCAAAAACCTTTCCAAAAGATACTTTGGAAAATCATTACCGTCGATCCCCGACCACTCGATCAAATGTTGTTTTGCATCCAACAATTTTGCCATTTAAGCAATCTTCTTTTTGCAACGTGCGCAAACTGATACCTTTTTTTTCACTCCGTTTTCTAACAAAGTGATTTGCTGTAAATTTGGATTGAATCTGCGTTTTGTTTTTCTCTCGGAATGGCTGACATTATTTCCGGACAAAAATTTCTTCGCGCACTTATAGCATACTTTTGACATAACTATTTTCTTAAAAAATATTTGAATTAATAAAAAACATAGTATCCAAATTATAACAAATCACAATCTGCTATAATTTAAATAAATGAATATTTGCAAAATATTCTTACCTCAATTTTACCAAGAATATAATATTTTTTAAATATTTTTATGCTCTCAACGATTTTACAAAATCCGGCTGAATCATTTTTCTACATCATTGCCTTGGTACTTGCTATCACTATTCATGAATACGCCCACGCTTGGGCATCAGATTATTTGGGTGATCCTACTCCACGCCAACAAGGACGCTTATCCATCAACCCGCTCCGTCACCTCGATCCGCTGGGAACAATTTTTTTATTTGTAGCCGGCTTTGGCTGGGGAAAACCTGTCATTACTGATATTCGCAACTTTTCCAATCCCAAAATCGGTTATGCTATCACATCACTAGCCGGACCAATCGCCAATTTGATCATGGCCTACATCTTTTCACTCCCCGTCACAATCTGTATCATCCTCAAATACAACACCAATCAAATTCCTTTCCTCACCTTTACCGAATTGGCTTATAGCGCCAATGTCTTATTAATGGTTTTTAATTTATTACCAATCTACCCGCTTGATGGATCAAAACTGATTATGGCTTTCATTAACAATCCGACCACTATGCAAAACTTTATGCGTTATGGTCCTCTAGTGCTAATTTTTTTATATCTTATCAACCAATGGATTCCCATTTTTTCCTGGACCATAGTATCACTATCAGTCCTCACCAACTTCATCATCCGCGGAATTTTTCTACAATTTTTTTAACATTTTTCACGTTTGCCGTTCTCAACAAAAATAATTATAATAAATATAGTTACTCTGCCAATATCGAGTGTCATTAATATCGAATCTGCAACTCATTCTTAAGGGAACCTTACATCTTTTCAATTTCATCGTAAATTGAAATTGCGGGTACCCACTTAGCTTATAGAGAATCGGTATCTGATATTCGACTTGGCGGAGTATTTATCTAACGGGATATAGTATAGCGGTAGTACGCGCCCATGGGGTGGGTGTAGCCCCGGTTCAATTCCGGGTATCCCGACTTTCGCACAACATTCTCATACTTCGTTTGAAACTTGGAATTTGAGGTTTCCTGCGATTAAATTGGATATTGGATATTGACCCTTGAAAATTGCTTTTGTGATTCCAATGCCTATTGCATATTGAATCTTGCATATTATTTTTCGTTTGAAATTTGAAATTTGGAATTTCTTGCGATTTAATTGGATATTGCATATTGATCCTTGAAAATTATCTTTGTGCTTCCATTGCATATTGCATCTTGGATCTTGCATATTGTTACGTATGAGATACCCGATAAAGAATATTCGCTCCGCTCATGTCTTTTCGGGTATGACAAGATAAGTTGAAGTTTAATTTTACCTTGCGATTTCAATTGGTTATTGGATATTGGATCTTGCATATTGTTCGTATTTGAGATTCCTTACTACTTACTACTTATTTCTTACTTCTTACCACTTACATTATGCCGGAATTACCGGAAGTAGAGACTATTCGCCGCGATCTGTCTCGGGTTATTTTACAAAAAAAAATAATCAACATTGTTATCTCCAAACCAAAACTGATCAAAAACACCTCCACCGACTATTTTAAAAAAAATTTGATAAACCAAAAAATTACTGCCATAAATCGACGTGGCAAACTACTATATTTTTCTCTTTCGAATCATAAATTTTTACTGATTCATCTCAAAATGACCGGCCAACTCATTTATCAAGACAGACACAAAATTGTGGCTGGCGGACACAACTTTCCACACATCGGCCCTGAGCTGCCCAACAAATACTCACATATATATTTTAAATTTACCGACCAATCCACACTCTATTTCAACGATCAACGTCAATTTGGCTACTTGCAAATTGTTGACAAACAACAACTCAATGACACCTTGCAAAATTTTGGTATCGAACCGCTTTGCCCGGATTTTACCTTGTCCAATTTCTCTCAATTATTCATCAACAAAACCGTCTCTCTCAAAAATGTACTACTAAATCAACGGCTCATTTCAGGTATTGGCAACATATATGCCGATGAGATTTGTTTTCAAGCCAGCATTAAACCCACTCGCCGAGTCAGCCAATTATCTCCAACCGATATCAAAAAAATATTTAAGAGCACACAAAAAATTATCACCGCTGCTATCAAACACCGAGGCACCACATTTAGCAATTATCGCGACGGACACGGCCACACCGGCAATTACACCGCCCTCTTGCAAGTATACGGCCGACAAAATCAACCCTGTTACCGATGTCATACCAAAATCAAAAAAATAAAACATGGCGGCCGCGGCACACAATTTTGTCCAATGTGCCAAAAATAAAGCAGCCTTCCATATTTAGCATTACTGCAAATATTTTTTAACAAACATCTTTACAACCTTAGCATATTATTTTGTATAATACCTATAGAGGTCTTATATCTTTCATCAACTTTCATGAACGAAAAAAAGGAGCATCCCGCCATCCGACTGGGAAAATTATATAGCAAACTATCTGGTCAAAATCACTTAATTCAAGTAGAACACTACACACCTGACAATACCGCCAAAAAAAACCATGGCAGTATTTATTTTGTCGTTGACATCAATCATCCTTCCAAAGACTCGCAAACCGTCATCGACAACATTATCAAAACTACCGTCAAATTCTTTTACAAAAATTTGGACGATCCCCTCTCTTCATTTGAAATCACCTTGCGCCATGTCAATGAAACCTTAGCCACCTTGGCGGAAGACGGAAATTCTGATTGGATATCCAATTTGAATTGCATTATTGCTATTATTAGTGGTCACGACATTCATATCACTCAAACCGGCAACACTGAAGGCTACTTGATCCGCAACAAAATCATTAGTCACATCACCGAAGGCCTCTCTGACAAAACAGACGAAAAACATCCGCTTAATACTTTTATCAATATCTCTAGCGGCCAAATGAACGTCGGCGACCGTATCATTATTTCCACCGAACAATTATTTAATAACTTATCACTTGATCGCTTGCGTCGCTTGGCTGTTCAACATACCCCCACCACTTGTGTGGCCGAAATCGCCCGCATACTCGCTCAAGAAAATGTACGCAGCATCGGCACTATCGTTATTGAAGCTACTACCGAAGAGAAAATTGCCAAAGAAGTAATCCGTCCTCAACCGGAAGAAGTAATATTACAAGATCGCACCAATCAAGGTACCAAATTTTCTGTTTTCGTGACCGAATCTCAAAATACAGCTAAAAGGATAACAAATTTTTTTCAACAATCTTGGCAAAAAATACGAAATATTTCTTCTCGCAACCAAAAACCAATTACTACCACTTCCCAATCAAATCGCAAAAGATCTCCCAAAAAACCAATACCGGTCATCGCTAACAAAAACACCAAATCTGCTACTCGCATCAAATCATCCGCCTCGTCCATTCTTCTCCAAAAAATTAACCAAAAAACTCCCAATAAAAATATTATCGTAGTCGGTATTGTCGTTCTACTTATTGCCACTTTGGCATTGTCGGTCAGTTATCTCCGCAACAAACAAAATATTTCCAGCAAACAAACTGCCGTTCAAGAACAGCTCAACAACGCTCAAGCCCTATCCAATGAAGCTGAAAATGCTTACATTGTCGGCGACAAAACCACCGCGCAAGACAAATATCAACAAGCTCTCGATATTCTCACCGATATCGAATCATCACCGTATTTTTCTGAAGAAATTAAATCACTTATTGCCAAAATAAATTCCAAAACCGATGAGACATCCAATACTTTCCGGTTTGATACATCCAAAACATTGGCTGACTTATCATCCGTCTCCGACAAACCTTTTTCTCATTTGTACAAGATAAACGAAAATTTATTTAGCTTTGCGGGCAACATTGCTGGTATCAACATCTCCAGCGGTAAAATTACCAACATTACTGGCTTTGATATTGAAAATTTTGTCGGCGGCACACTAGTTGACGAAGGCAAAAGTATCGCCTTTTACCACAATGGCCAGATGCAAAAATTTAATCCGGAATCAAACACTTTGGAAGATCTGACCAGTTTGGATTCTGCCTGGAAACCCGGTGTCGAATTAGCCAGTTATTACAATAATTTGTATATATTGTCCCCCATGGAAAATCAGATATACAAATACGCCACATTAGGAGGCGGTGACTATTCTTCAAGCAGCAGTTATATTGATAGCGCCGGCAGTATTGATCTATCTGACGCTGATTCGTTAACTGTTGATGGTTCAATTTATTTATTAAAAAAAGACGGCACAGTTTATAGATTTGATCAAGGTCAATTGTCCGAATATCCTCTCAAAAACATTCCTGAACCATATTCAAAATTGGCTAATCCTACTCAAATATATACCGAAGAAAATCTTGAATACATCTTTATCCTTGACCCGGGCAACAAACGCATCTTGCAATTCAAAAAAGAAACCGGCGAATACATAAAACAAATTGTTGCCGAAAACATCGACAATTTTGAAAGTTTTTGCGTCAACGATAAAATCAAGACGATCTACCTGTTAGCCGATAACAAAATATACACTGCCAATTACTAATAGCACACACAGTTCGACAAAACACCATAAAAAAACAACCACATTTTCTTGCGGTTGTTTTTTTAAATTATCGGTAATAATCGTCATTTTACATTTTTTCCAATTCCACGATTCCCAACAAACAAAAACAATTTCTCATTACCTGTCTAACAACTTTCAACATCGCCACTCTAGATTGGATTTTGTATTCCACTGATTCGTTAATCACATGATACTGATGATAAAAATTATTCACCATTTGTGACAATGCAAATAAGTAATGAGCAATTACCGCCGGATTGTACTCCTTGGCTGATCTTTCCACAAATTCCGGTAAGCGGCAACAATGCCACCAAATCGAATGCATTATTTCATTATCTACTTCCCAAAAATCATTGACATCATTCATTTCCTTCAATGATAGTTTGTTTAAAATACTATTTATTCTGGCGTATGTATACAACAAATATGGACCGGTTTCCCCATCAAATCGCACCACTTCTTCTTTGTTAAAACAAATGGTTTTATTTACATCTTGATTCAACAAAACATATTTTAAAGCCGCTTGAGCTATGATCTCCGCTCGTCTGTTTGTTTCTTCTTCAGACAACATATTATCTCTATTTGATATTTCTTTTTTGGCCAATGAAGACAATTCGTCCAACAACAAATCCCATTTTTCACCCGTCCCAATTCTGGAACTCATCTTCTTTCCGCTGGCCAAATTTACCATGGCATAGGCCAAATGATACGTCTTACTTTTATCAGCAATTTTAAAACGATCCAACAACTCAAACAAGACATCGAAATGATATTTTTGTTCATTACCCACCACATAAATTGACTTATCTAATTGTAAATCATCTATTTTCTTTTTGGCTAAATACAAATCTTGTACCATGTACACAGTCGTACCATCCTTTCTCAATAATATCTTTTTGTCCAAATCTACATCCGTCAAATCGACCTCCACCGCCCCATCATCCAAACGATAAACTTTTTTCTCATCAAGCGCATGTTCGATTATTTCTCGACCATATCGATAAATATCAGACTCCAAATATGTTTTATCAAAACTAATACCAACCCGTTGCAAAGTCTCACTCACGCCCAAAAAAAACCATTCATTCATTTTCTTCCACAAATCGCGCACTTCCTGATCGCCATTTTCCCATTTTTTCAGCATCTCACTCACCTCACTTTCCAAATCACTGTCTTGCTCCAGTTTTTCATTGTACATTACATAATATTTTCCAATCATATGATCCGGCTTTAAGCCTAATTGTTCCGGCGTCTTTCCTTCTCCCCATTTTTGGTATGCCAACATTGATTTGCAAATATGAATCCCCCGATCGTTGTACAAAATTATCGACGCTACTTCAAACCCGGCAAATTTTAAAATCTCGATCAAACTTCGACCAATCGACCCATTGCGAGCATGGCCGATAGTCAATGGTTTGTTGGTATTCGGCGACAGATATTCAACCCCAATCCGATATCTTCGTTCGGACAAATGACCGTACATATCTGCCATACTAGATACATTATTTGATATCATTTGATATGACTTTTGTCTATTAACTCCAAAATTAACATATGGACCAACAGCAAAAACTTTTTCCAACCAATCACCACTGGAAAACTTTTCAGCCAAATCAGTAGCAATTTCCCGCGGATTCTGTTTCCTTTTTTTGGCCAAAGAAAAACACGGAAAAGCCAAATCACCACCCACATCCGCCGGCGGAATCTCCAATGAAATATTTTCCTTATCAATCCCCTGATTCAGTAAAAAATCGGCTGCCTCTTTTTTTATTTCTTCAATTAAATACATAAATTTTATATATTAATAAAAATCATTCACCGGCAAATCCAAATTTTTCGCTCAAACATTCAACCGCTTCGTCTACTTTTTCTTCTTTCACCAACAGATAATCTGTATCATACGTCGAAACGACAACCACCGATATATTTGCTTTGGCTAATATTTCGGTTAGCGAATACACCACTCCGATCATCGTAAAATCCAATGGACCGAGTATCTTTATTAACCGCCAACCGTCATTTCGATTGGCACAAACATTCACTTTGTTTTCCAAAGTAATCACTGACAATTCTTCATCAGTTCTGGTAATCGAACAAAATATATCATTTTCCGCCCATCTTGGATAATCATAATTTGCCCTCAAGCGACAAATCGAAAATCGATTCGGAAACAGCTGCAATTTTATATTATTTTCCATGTCTAATCCTTAAATATTTTCTTTTGCCAACTTTCAAAATATCTTCTCCATTTGGCTTATAAATATAGTCTGCATCCAAAATTTTCTCATCATTCAACTTCACTGCTCCTTGTTTGATCATTCGCCGCGCATCAGACTTTGATGAAACCAGATTATTTGTCTTCATAATCTCCAACAAGTCATAACTGTCACCGTCAAGATTTATTTCCAATATATTTTCCGGATTTTCCTTGTTGGAAAAAACATTGATAAAATTGTCCTGTGCCGCCTCAGCCATCTCTTTTCCATGAAATTGCGCCACAATGTCACTTGCCAAATCCATTTTGACATCTCGAGGATTTTCGCCTTTCTTCAGTCGTTCCTCGATCAACGCATAATCCAAATTAGACAACAATTTCACCCAATTCACAATGATGTCATCAGGAATAGACATCGTTTTACCAAACATTTCCTCCGCCGAATCAGTCAAAGAAATATAATTGTTTAAAGACTTACTCATTTTGGCTCGTCCATCCAAACCGACCAAAATCGGGGCGGTAATAATCGTCTGTGGAATTTGTTCAAATCGTTCTTGAAAAAACCTTCCCATTAATTCATTGAACAGTTGATCACTGCCAACGATTGTTAAATCCGATTCCATCTTCACTGAATCATACCCTTGCAAAATCGGATACATCATTTCATGCATATAGATCTCTTGACCATTTTTGATTCGTTCTTGAAACATATCACGATCTATCAATTTGGCGTGTGTCACCATCGTCAACAACGACAAAAACTCACTCAAAGACATTTGATCCCACCAACCACCACGGCAATCGGAGATAAAATCCAATTTCGAACCATTGGACCAAATTTCTGTTTTGCTTTCATCCAAAATCATAAAAACCTGCTTGGCATAAGACAAAGCATTTTCTTTTACTTTGTCCGCTCCCAATACTTCACGCGCTTTCGACTTGCCACTTGGATCACCAATACGACCGGTAAAATCGCCAATCAAAAACTGTACTTGCGCATCCCATTCATCCTGCATTTTTCTCATCAATCTTAAACACACCCCATGCCCGAGGTGTAAATCCGGTTTGCTTGGATCCGCACCATATTTTATCAAAATCTTTTTACCACTTTTTACTTTCTTCTCCAAATTCTCCCAATCAATTATTTGCTCCACTCTTACGGAAAAAAAATCATGCAACGATTTACACTTTTCCTCAATATTGTTTGTCGTCATAAAAAAATATTATGAAAATATATTGCCAATAAATATTATCAAAAAATCATTTTGTATTTCTACTTACCGTTCCATAAATATAGTATAATGAAAATTGATAATATTAACCAATATTTTTATCAAAAATTTCATGTCTAAATTTTTTAACAAAAAGAAAACCATGGTCATCCTAAAATGGATTGGTCAAATAATATTCTTTCTTTTTTCACTAGCCGTTTTGGCTGTTTCGATAATATTTTTCAGCACCTCCAAAGAGTTGCCCGACCCACACAAACTAACCGAACGCAACGTGGCCCAAACCACCAAAATTTACGACCGTAATGAAAAACTATTATACGATGTACACGGCGACATCCAACGCACTTGGGTGTCCATCGATGACATGCCGGAATACCTGAAAAATGCAGTTATTGCCACCGAAGATCACGACTTTTATTCCCACGGCGGTTTTGATATCAAAAGAATTATTGGCTCCACTATCGACAACTTGCTCAACCGTGATCTCTACGGACAAGGCGCCAGTACTATCACCCAACAAGTTGTCAAAAACACTATCCTAACCAGTGAAAAAACCTATACTCGCAAAATCAAAGAATTAATTTTGTCGATCGAGCTGGAAAAAATCTATTCCAAGGACGAAATATTACAAATTTATTTAAATGAAATCCCATTCGGTAGCACTGCTTATGGCGTACAAGCCGCTTCTGAAACCTATTTTGATAAAAACGTCCAAGATTTGACTGTTGCTGAAGCCGCCGTCCTAGCCGCCATTATTCAAGCCCCCAGTTATTATTCTCCCTATGGTAATCACACCGATGAATTGTCCACCCGACATCACTGGGTTATCAACGAAATGTACAATCTCAAATTCATCGATGAAGAGCAAAGGGATCAGGCTTTATCTGAACAAATTCAATTCAAACGTCGCCAAGAAGATATCAAAGCGCCTCATTTTGTCTTCTATGTACTTGAAGAATTGGGTAAAAT
>ERZ795059.2473-NODE-2473-length-19126-cov-57.871847_pt1 | contig 19126 bp, 21 predicted proteins | sample MGYA00375143_ERZ795059 | MGnify/ENA primary metagenome ERZ795059 (study PRJEB30188, sample SAMN05720168) | activated sludge metagenome | isolation source: Anaerobic digester | place: USA | collected 2015-01-07 ... | reverse complement strand
AAAATACCGGCTTCTTTTATTTGCCAAGAGAAGTTCGGCGCGCGACGAAAAACTCATAGGCATAGAAGTCTGAATAGAGCCTGTGTGTTTTCGGCTCTTCGGCGAGTTGGTCCAGAATCGTTGAAGCTTCCAAGTCGCCGGTGTATTTTGCGCGCAACTCCGCGATACGCGCCTCCATGGGCGTGTAGAAATCGTCCCACCACGCTTCATCGGGCAATGAAAAGTGTCCGACAAGCTCGAAGCCGGTATCGCGGATCGCCTTAAGATCGTCCTGCAACCCTCCCATGGACGGATAGTCGAAATCGAAACTGGCTTTGATGGCGGGAGGCGGGTTCTCCTTTCGCCAAATCGCGTCGGTAAACGCCAAATATCCTCCGGGTTTCAGCAACTCATAGCACACCCGAAGCGCCGTCCGAAGCCCGATGCTGTATAGCGCGCCTTCCGACCAGATAAGGTCGAAACTCTCCGGCGGTTGTTTCGGATCGGCCATATCTCCGACCAACGCTTTGACACGCTGCGAAAGCCCACGTACCGCAATAGTCCTTTGCAATCGCTCGATGCTCGGCGCATGGTTGTCCATCGCGACGATGGAACCCGAGGTAAGCTCCGCAAGCAGAAGCGTTTGCCCGCCGACGCCGCATCCCAGATCCAGTATCGCGGGAGAATCCCGCATCTCGCCGCACAGGTTAAGGGCTTTCGCCGCGCATGCGCGGTTGCCCGGACCCTGACGGGGTAGGTTCTCGTAAACCTCGAAAAACACTTCCCAAAAACGTGGACCGAGTTCGGCCATCGATATTCCCCCCATAATGATTATGATCGCACAACGCAAGTGGCCACACCCGCTGCCTCGCATTAAAGCGTCTGATCATCGCTCTTCTGCCTCTCCATTGAGAAAATTGGGGACTCCAACCCGAAACGTTTGTTTGACGTGTGGGCAGAAAATCACTTTCTTAATATACATACGACTCCCCGTTCCTCTGCCCGCTGCTTCAATAACCGCGTGGCTTCTTTCGCTCTCAGTTTACCTTCCATTCCGTTGAGTTCTTCGTTGAATCGGATTTCTTCCATGACCGTACAAAGATCTCGGTAGTCCATATTGTTGACTACCACACAATAAAAAGTTTTTGATTTTCCATCGTTATACTTGTCTATCAAAAGCTTTAGGTAATTAAATTTCTCTTTTAGCTCTTTCAGATATTGGTCCAAGTCTTCCTGCGCTTCCCGAAAATGCGGCAGGACCTTAACGTATGAAACGAAGGAGTCTCTTTCACTCGGCGCTTTATATCTGGCGCAGGGATATTCTGGACATCTAAAACAGTATTCGATACGGCCGTGACGTATACCGTATCCCATAACGGCGCAGGAGGGATGTTTGTCTTCGAAACCGGGGCCGCCGCATCCGGGACACCGTGACGGGCCGTCCGTATGAAACCGGGGACACAAACAACAATTCAGTCCGCATAGAGCGTAATCGGGTTCTGCTCTCGAAAGGAAGGGCACGCTACCACCTCATTAAACGAAAAAGATCCATGGAAAGAGCCAATTATCGGTAACCTTTCCCAAAAGGACCCTTTCACAGTTGTTTACGACGCTCGATATTGTAACCCCCATATCCGTTCTTCTTCCAGAAGGGTGGAGATACCTCGTTCCTGGCTGATACCACGCATGCGATTCGATTAACGCCTTGGTTTTTTGCCCGACCTTATGCTGTCTTTAACAGCGACTGTCCGATTCCATTCTTTCTCATTTCCTGCATACTACCGATTTCAGTCACGGATGCGCTTTTATTGACTATATAAAGAGGCGATAATTCACAAATTTCTGCGAAACAGAATGAATCGGTGATAGAAGTTTATCGATCCGAATCACTTTCTCGATAAACCCCGCACGCCCTTCCCTGAATCGTTGCTTGAATCGTCTATCCAGTACTGATTACCGTTTTCAGCTCGTTCTATGAGAAAATGATCGTACATCATTCTATGAGTCAATGCATGATCCTTAAAACTATGCCCTTCGTTGATGATTTCGTTGATCTCTTTCTCGGAATCACTTCACCCTTTTTCTATCTTCGATCGGATGGGATGCAAAACCGCTATTCTTTCATCCCGTTTTTTGGGTCATCCCGTGACGATGCCTTTTTCGTTCACGATATTCCGAAAAAACATATCTGTTTCACTTTTCTCCATATTCGATCCCCCCTTATGAGCCTAACGTCCTATCGACTAGCTTACGCTGCATCCCGCGGTTTTGTCAAATGAAGATTAGCAATCGGGCGCTTCCTTTCAAAAGAGTCACCGCGCTGTAACTGACGGGACGGCGGGTTCCCTTTAATCATCGGAACCCTTTTTACGCAGCGTCGCGAGGGGAGTACCTTCTGCGGTGTGCCAACCATCAGCCTATTCGGTTTGGTTCTTTCCTATTTCTAAATCGGACGATTCAATGTCGGAAGAGAATAAAGGCCGCTTGCGCGGCCTTTTGCTATGTTTTCGCTGATTCTTCGCTTAACGATTGTCTGATAGCGATACCGTCGTCGTTTTTTCTGCATAGCCGATATTGCCCGCCAAATCAGAGGAAGTCGCGCTTAGAGCGATTTCCGCGCCAAAGGGAAGTGTCACACCCGTATTGATGCGATAGGCCCAATCCTGATTCGGGATCGAAGCGGTATCTGTCAGATCGTAAGTGAAACAGCCTGCTTCGGCGACACGAAGCGCGAATGATGCTGTTTTTGGCTCCTGACTCAATCCGAATTCGATCCAAGACTCGTTGCTGGCCTGATCCCTGAAGGCAGCGAAATGCGTCAAAGTTGGCGGGATCGTGTCAAACAAAAAATCTTGTTTTATTAACAGAAAATTAGAATTCTCCAGAGGAAAAGAATCTCGGGATAAAAGATCGTTCCGATCGGATAAAGAGTCTCCTCTTACCGGCGCCACACCTTGGTGGGGAGGCTTCGTATGAGGGCTTTCGCTGACTCCGATGAATAAGGTAAGAATTGTTTCGGTAGGCTCGTCGGTATCGACAATGACCGTTCCGATAAAAGTAACTTCGACTTTTGTGGCATATCCGGAGCAAACTTCCAGTATCGTCCTTGTGGAAAGGACTGCGGGATCATTATATCGGAGATCAGAGAAAGGGTTGACGGATGATCCTTCATAAAAATCGTATTCGATAATAGAATCTAAATAATCAAAACTTGGAATCACTCCTTCAGCAAAGTACCAAAAAGCATCGGCTAAGCGGAAAGTGATCGTTGCTATTCCCGGATAAGCCGGGATCGTAGGAGTGGCGCCTTCTTCGGAGTACAAAAAACCCTCGAGATCGAACAGTTGTTCCGGGTCCAGCATAGCGGAGAAGAAGACGTTGTCTATCAATATCGGTTCAAGACTGATATCCGTTTTGTGCGCTATTTGGCTTTCACCGCAACAGCCAACACACGGATCATTGATCGTACAATCGGTGTCGCAACAATCATGGACGGTCATTGTCCCCGTTACCCATGCCATATCCATTCTCGCGCTGTTAAAAACCAAAGTGGCATACGCCGTGTCCAGCCCGTCTTCGGTCTTGGTCGCGGAATAGGTCGCCGAGATCACGATTTCATTCTCCCATTGGCTGCCTTTTCCTAAAACGACCTCTTCTGTAAAGAAACCGAAGGTTTCGCGCCAACTTCCTTGTCCTTTGTCAACATTGATATCGAAAGTGATTTTATTTTCATAAGGTTGGAGGCATTTGGTGTCTTCAGCGTAGAAGACCATGGTTGCGACCTCAAATCCGAAATAATTAAACGGCATGATTTCATCGAGATTATCCTCATAATCGACCAGTTCCGCGTAGGGATCCGCCATATCTAAAACAAACGTCGCCGTTTGAGTGAATACCTCGAATTCTTGCTGCGTCCGGACTTCGGTGGCCGTTTGGTCGTCAAAATAAATCACGGTTAAGGTGCCGTCTACCGTTAGGATCGCTGATTTCTCACACTCTGTCGTATACGTCACCGTCGTCGCGTATCTTGTCGAACCCACGAAAGTTGCCGATTCGGAGGTAACGATGTCACTCGAATCCCCCTGCTGGCCTATTTCAAAGATATAACGGAGTTCGTCAAACCTCTCCCCGCCTTCGATCGATACGTCGTAGATTAGCTTCGCTTCATCCAATGCGGAACACACGTTCGAACCGTATTCTTTCCCCGTTTCATCTTTGAGAATAATTCTCGCTTGAATGGGATTGGTCGCTTCGACCACCTGGAAGGCGAGCTTCGCGGTTTCAATACCGCTATCCCACGCGGCCCGCGCCCATAAATAGTAGGATCCCGGTTTCAGAGGATCTATCCCCGGCTCCGGATCCCGATGAGTCGTATCATCAACTTCGTCATTGCGTCCTAAATCGTTAACCGGAAACCCCAGTTTCCCTTCTTCGTCCAGCAAAAACTCCGTATCCGAATCGGGCCAACGCTTTGCTTCGCCCGTTCCGGCTTCTTCGATCAGGAACTGCACGCACATATTTTGACGATTATCGGCAAGAGGCGCCGTTTGATAAGCAAGTTCGCCCCAGAGATAGTTTAGCGCTTGATAACTTGCATATTCGGAGAATCGTTCGCCGGTTTTATGGCTGTCGTTTTGTACGACGTAGATCGTTGGGATCTCCGGACGTCCGGAAGATGGGGCCCCTCTTTCCGAAAGAGTCAGAATGAGATTGCTCTGAGGTTCGGGTTCAGGATCAGGGGCAAGCGTAAAGGCGACACCGGTGGCAAGGGCGGAGGTTCCGGCTTTGTTTTGCGCACTGACATTCCATTCGAAATCTCCTACGCCGAATGTTTCTCTCGTTACGATGTAATAAGGGTTCGAGGTAAGATAACGCTCGGAGGGTAGCCGACTTCCGGAAACTGCCGGCTTCGTAATCGTCACTTCATAATCATCGGCGCTTTTCACAGGATCCCAACGCAGCTCCACGCCGGCAACCCCCGCGAGCCCCAACACCCTCAGATTATCTGGAGCTGCCGGTATCTCGACCAACGCCCGCTGTGTGCACGCGACAATCAGCATAAATATGAAGATAACGAAAAGAAATAGGATAAACGGAATCGACTCTTTCTTCATGGTTCACTCTCCCAGATAAAACTCTGACCGTATGCTAATTATACCCTAATCAATAACTATTTTTAATGCCGATAACTTAAATTCGTTATCGAATCCATTTTTCTTTGGTTGTGAAATGCTCTTCCGCGTCCCCGCTTTTTTATCGGAATGACGCTTATCGAAATTTTCCAGGAGAGCCCCTTTTCCTTCTAAAGGTCGACAAATTTGGCGACCACTTTTCTGATAAACGTTTCGTTCAATTCCTTCATAATAAGCATCGATCCCTAACGGTACGGTTGACCCTCTCTTGATTCAGCCGATGAAATCGTTTCTTGACTTCTTTTCTGCAGAGAACGATTCTGTAGCGCTCTGCGTACTTGAGGATACACGATTCAAAGACCCCCCCACGAAGTATTGATAAAAGATTCCTGTGGACGTATAATCCGCGAGTAACGAGGTGTTCGCGGAAAAAACCAACGGGAGGAAAAAAGTGGAAAACATCATTCTGTACGCGCTGACGGCGTTTTTAGCCCTATCTTCTTTTTTTATCGATAAGGGAAAGACAAAACAAGCCTTTAAAAAAGCGTGGAAGGCCTTTGAAAAAATCCTTCCGCAGCTATTGGGAGTGGTCGCCCTTGTCGGTCTGGTTCTCGCCTTTTTCGAACCCGCAACAATCAGCTCACTTATCGGTTCGTCATCTGGATGGTGGGGGATTGTTCTGTCTTCTACGATCGGTGCGATCACATTGATCCCGGGGTTTATCGCTTTTCCCATGGCTGCTTTACTGCTTCAAAACGGAGCGGGTTACGGGCAAATCGGGGCGTTTGTCTCATCCTTGATGATGGTGGGTATCGTGACCCTTCCGATGGAAATCAAGTATTTCGGGAAGAAGACCGCTTTTCTACGCAACGGGTTGGCCTTTCTTTTTTCGTTTTTTGTCGCGTTCATCATCGGAAGGACGGTGGGATAGGATGAAAAACCTGAAAAGGTATCTACTGTTTATCCTGGTTCTTGGGGCTCTTTTCGGAGTTTATCTTGTGAACAGAGAGATCGGGGTGAAAGGTTTCCAAATGACCGTCTCCAGTTTCATACAGATGCTTTTGGTTCTTCCTCCGATTTTTATCCTCTTAGGGCTTTTAGACGCCTGGGTTCCCCACAAATTAATGGTTAAGTGGATGGGGGAAGAGTCCGGATGGAAAGGAGCGGCTCTTGCTCTCTTTCTGGGTTCCGCAGCTGCCGGACCTCTCTACGGCGCTTTTCCCGTCGCTGCGGTGTTTATGAAGAAGGGGGTCAAGTACTCGAATATTCTTATCTTTATTGGAGCATGGTCGACAACCAAAATCCCGATGTTCCTCTTCGAAATCACCGCTCTGGGATCCGGCTTCGCCCTGACACGCCTGGCGCTCAGCTTAATCGGTATTTTCACCATCGCCTCTATCGTGAATAAACTCGTTTCTCCCAAAGAGAAAGAAAAGATATACGCGCAATCGAAATCCTTATGAGAGAAAAGAACGGAGGCGCCCATCTCTTCTTAGCGTCTCCGTTTTCATTTGCGTTGAAACCATTCACGAGCGTCACGGGTAGCAGAAATAAAAACTTTTTCTTTTTGCCCTCCTGGTTCATTCCTGATCGCTTATTCCGGTTTGCAAGAACTTCCGCAGGTTTGCTCCGTCAGTTTCCTTTTTATCGCCTCTGTCACTGTTCGAACCAATTCTTCCGTGATTAGCGTCTTACCCTTAATGACATTGAAATCTGTGGTTTTAACTTCCAGATAGGGCAAGCCATTTGTTTCGAAAATCTTTTTGCCGCACCCAACGGGGCATCCGTCAATAATCACATTAAATAGAGCCGATTTGGCCGATTCGATGAAACCGGACAACTGAGCCCCGACAGCCGCCAGACAGGTCATACTGCCGAACCCTTCTCTCGCGAGCTCCCGCGTGACACGATCGGCCAGCCATCCCGTATTCGCGGCGCCGGAACAGGAGTAAAGCAGTATCGGCTTCGCAGAACAGCAAGCGCATTCGGTCATTTCGTTCCACCCGCTTTCAGCAACGGTTCGATTTGTTCGGGCTTCAACACTTTCCCGACGCTGACAACCTTTCCGTTTATCACTAAACCCGGGGTCATCGCGACGCCATAATCCATAATTTCATTCAGGTCCGTAATTTTTTTGACTTCAGCTTCCAGCCCCGCGTTCTTCAAGGCTAAATTGACGTTTTTTTCCAGTTGAACGCAGTTTGGACACCCTTTTCCTAAAATTTCGATTTTCATCTCATTCCTCCTATGCTATAAATAATAACTAAGGTTATGACTCGTTTTTACGCGTATCACTCGCATCACTTTCGCAAGGGTATCGAGCCAACGTCCGGATTCATTATTCCAAACGCCCGGCTATAGATTACCGTAGATGAAGCCCCAACTCATCGAAAAAAGAACCACTAACGCAAAATAAGTAAACGCTTTCTTCTTCCCTAACAGTTTCGTCAAGACGATCATGCTCGGAAGGCTGAGCGAGTTGCCCGCCATAAATAGAGCCAGAGCGGGCCCCTTTCCCATTCCTAAACCCATCAGGGACTGGACAATAGGCACCTCTGTCAGGGTCGCGAAGTACATCACCATTCCAAAAACCGAGGCGAACAGATTCGAGAACAGGCTGTTTCCGCCAACCAGCGTTTTCACGACCTGTTCGGGAAGGGAAGAGGAAAGAATGCCCGCGATAAAAACACCGATGAACAGATACGGCAGGATTTTCTTCGCGAAACTCCAGCTTTCCCCTATCCAGGAAGTCGTTGACTCTCTTGGCATCCGGAACGTCAGTATCAGAACCGCGCCCGCGAGCACAACCAAAAGAATGGTTTTGATCGTTCCGTCTATTTTCAAGCCTCCGATGATCAAGAAGGCCATCTGCAAGCCTAAAAACGGCACTCCTAACCACCAGGGAACGTTTTTCTCTTCCGTTTGGGCGAAACCGCCGCTGCCTTTATCCCTGAATATCGCCTGCATAATCAGCCCGATGAGGATCCCCGAAATCACTGTCGCAGCCAGTCGCATGAACGATATTTCCCATCCCAGAACGGACCCCGTTAAGAATAACGCCGTGATATTGATCGCGGGTCCGGTGAACAAAAACGCGATTCCGGGGCCGATTCCGGCGCCTCGTTTATAGATGCCTCCAAAGAGCGGGAGAATGGTACAGGAACACACAGCAAGAATCGCGCCCGAAACGGCGGCGATCGGATAGGAAATGATTTTTTTGGCCCCCGGGCCTAACAACCGCAATATGACGTCTCCGCGAATGAAAACCGTAATCGTCCCGGCGATGAAAAACGCCGGGATCAAACAGAGCAAAACGTGCTCCCGCGCATAGGAACCGAGCAGGGTAACCCCCTGCAAAATCGCGTTGCGAACGGCTTCATGTTCGAAGGGTAAAAAGTAAAAAATAAGGAACCCCAGCGCCAGCGCAATAAATTTTTTCCATTCCTTCGCTCTTTCCATCATTTTCCTCCTGAACTTATTAGTTGTATACTTGTACAATTATACATCTTATATGGTATACTTGTCAAACGGATACAAGGAGGGTTAGGATGAAACAGTCGGTAGCGGCGTTTTTTAAGGTGCTTGGTAGTGAACAGAGGATTCGCATCCTGGAGTTGCTGGATCGCGAAAGCCGCTGCATTTGCGAAATCCAGAATCACTTTGATATTGACAAAACGACCTTGTCCAGACACATCAAAGAGTTGGTGTCTTCTGGAATCATCGAAGAAAAAAAGGAAGGCGTCAAAAAGATACTCCGCGTGAAAGACGCTAGAATTCTCGAATTTATAAAGGATGCGGAACGGTTACTTCCCGAAAGATAGATGACTATTCTCGGAGGAGTTGATTTCTGATGTCGTCGACGGTGGTGACGTAGGCAAAGCCGAACGCGAGGTTCAGGAGACTCGCGAGATGCATCTCCTCGTTGATCGAGCCGGTTCCGTCCGCCGGGAAGAAAACCCGGTAATCCCGGTAATAGGCATCCCGCGCCGTCGACTCGCAGCACATGTTTGTCATGATCCCCGAGACGACAACGTCTTCCACTTTCAGACAACGCAACACGGTCTCCAAATCTGTGTTGTAAAAAGCGGAATACCGGTGCTTTAAGACAACTTTCTCGTTCGGTATCGGCGCTAAACTCGGGTGAATCTCACTTTCGGGGCTCCCTTCGAGGCACTTGCCTTCCCACCACCATCCCATGATCCCGGCGTCGAGGTCGTCAGGATGGTGTCCATGCCGCGTGAAAATCACGGGGCGTTTAAATCGACGGAATGTATCGAGAAGGCGCTTCACGGTTGGGAGAATCGCCACACCACCGCAGGTAAAGGTGGGAGAGGCTTCGTTCAGGAAGAATTGTTGCATATCGACCACGATCAAAGCGCTCGCCGCGATGTTCAACCGCATCTCATGCTGGTTGTAAGGCCGGATGTGTTCTAACCACAAACGTGCTTTGTGCTCAATATTTTCGGTAGTCACGTAGGGTTCCACAATTTCACCTCGCTATATATTGGTTTCGTTCACCTCATGCTCGTTATTCGGTCAGTATCAACCAGGAGAACCGGACGCTTTTTCCGGAACAAGAAATCGCTCTTTCTTTGGACTCCATTCTGTCGAGTTCTTCGTTAGATCGCATTTCTTCCATGACCTTTTGAAGGGTTCTCAGTCTATATGATTGACAATGACACAGTAGAATGTTTTCGATTTTCCATTGTGATACTTGTCAATCAAAATCCCATAGCGGCGCAGGAGGGATGCTTGTCTTCGAAACCTGGTCCGCGGAATGACTCGGCGATAGAAGTATATCGATCCGAATCACTCTCCCGATAAGCCCCGCGCGCGCTTTCGCTTAGGTGTTGCCCGATTCGTCTAACCAATACTTGCTGCCGTCTTCGGCTCTTTCTATGAGAAAAAAATCGTACATCATTCTCCGAATCAACGCGCAATCGCCAAAACTATGCCATTTGTCGATGAGTTCGTTGATTTCTTTCTCAGTATAAGTTCTTCCCTTATCGATCTTCGATCGGATATACTCCAAGACCGCTCTTCTTTCATCTTGTTTTTTCGGCCATCGTGTAACGATCCCGTCTTTATTCACGATCTTCCGAGAAAAAATGTCCGTTTCTTTCCTTTCCATATTTTGATCCCCTCGATGGTGTGAAGAATTATACGCTTATCTTAGAAGACGTATTCATTTCGTGATAAGTAGCTCACCGGGCACAAAGACACAATTGTCTTGTGACAACCAAACCGCTCGCGAATCTACTACGAAATCTTTCCGACGTCATCCTTGATTATCGTTGGCCATTCGGAATCCAAGGGTACACAATGCATAAAAAAGCGTGTTACCGAATACGCGATAATTATCGACTTCGATTTAAAGCTTTCGAGCTATTCCAAATCCTTATTACAGTGAGGGCATCGAATTTTGTCTATACCCGGGTGTATAATCATACCAAAGGCAGTATTCCTTGGGCGCTGGTACCGCATACGCCGATGGGCTTTTTCTTCCGGGTTTCCCATGTTTATATACCGGTACGGATTATATGTGGATATTGTTTTTTTTGATAGCCCTGCCATTTATTGCTTTGGCTACCAGAAAAATCGCTTCAGAGGGCCTCATCAGGTAGTTTGCGGATAACGTAAAAGGAACTTCATAACCTAAGGAGGGATCAAAGTACTCGATTGGAAATCCTTGCTGAAAGCAGACGCTGCGAATTGGTTATTGGAGGAAGAAAATCCTTCCGTGCGTTACTACACGTTAAAAGATATCCAGGACAAGCCCGGACCTGATCCTGAAGTACAACAGGCTAAACGCGACATCATGCAGTTTGGCATTGTACCGAATATTCTTCATAAACAGCGGGAACCTGAGTATCTTAAAACTTACCCGAAATTTTATACAAACAAATACAAAGGTCTTGTATGGCAATTGATAGTGCTCGCCGAAATGGGTGCTGAAGCCAATTCACAGATTATTGAACAATGTGAATACTTGCTCAACAATTCGCAGGAAACCGAGGATGGCGGTTTTGCGATGAATACGGCAGCGAAGAAGGGAGGCGGCAGGATAACCGAGGTTATCCCGTGCCTAACCGGAAATATGGTATGGATCCTCATACACTTCGGCTATCTTGACGATCCAAGGCTGCAAAAGGCGATTAACTGGCTAACCCGTTATACGCGCTTTAACGACGGCGTTGAAGATAACCCGCAAACCCCGCCTTACGACCGATATGAAATGTGCTGGGGCAAACATACCTGTTTTATGGGCGTAATCAAGGCCCTTAAAGGGTTGTGCGCCGTACCACAGGAAAAAAGAACACGTGACATCAGCGATACGATAAACAAGGCGGTTGAATTTTTGTTAGTTCACTCCATTTTCAAACGCAGTCATGATTTAAGTAAAATCTCCAAGCCCGGATGGCTTAAGCTGAGTTTTCCTTTGATGTATCAGACCGATGTGTTAGAAATTTTGGATATTCTAACTGAACTCGGCGTAGCAGATGACCGGATGAATGATGCGATCCATATCGTCCTTTCAAAACAGGATGACACGGGTAGATGGAGAGCAGAAAATACCTCTAACACTGACCGTTTGCTCATTCCATTGGATCAAAAAGGTGAGCAAAGCAAATGGATAACGCTTAGGGCGATACGAGTGATAAAGCGGTATCGGTAGGTGTGCTTTCGGGTTCTTATCGCGAAGCTTTTAGCGCATCTTGCCTGACTACGGTAGTTCGATAGTGTCGAAAAAAAACCGACGAAACCGATATAATCGCCGATACAGAATAATTAAAGGATTCGCGCTTTGTCCTCGTTATGGAGCGCCGAACTTTAGTTCGGCTTATTATGCGGGTTTTAGGTGTGATTTTTCAGAATAACGAGTTGTTTCGGTATTCCATTCGAAATAATAACCGTAGCGAACCTGAAGGTGCGCCTACCGGAAACACGTAGCTGCCGCGCTCCATATCATTCGCTTCGCGAACGATCCATACATCGTTTATCATCATACAGACATTCTTGTGTACCTCATTCCATGTTCCTTATTTTCGGCATTAACGCAAACGTTAAAACCTGATCAAGGTTCCGATAAATAGTATCTAATAGGACGAAATAATTGCTGAGAAGCCATCATACATTACTAAAAAAACAAGAGGTGAAGACTGTGGAAAAGGTCAAAATCGGGATTATCATTTGCAATCGTTATCGGAATTGCGGCGGGGGGAAATGCTTCAGAGCTGCGAGGAATCACGAAGGGGCTTTCAAAATCCATGAAGGCAAAGAAATAGAGATCGTGGGGTATACGGCATGCGGGGGATGCCCGGGAGGGAATATCGAATACGTACCCGCAGAAATGAAGAAAAACGGGGCGCAGTTTATCCACTTTGCCACCGGAATGATCGTCGGGTATCCGCCCTGTCAAAACATCCGGTATTTTAAGAAATTCATAGAAGAGAAATATGGAATCGACGTCATCCTGGGAACGCATCCAATTCCGGAGAATTATTATCAAACCCACATGAACCTGGGCACATGGGAGTCAAAAATCTGGCAGGAAACCATCGACAGCCTATCTCAGGACGAGGCTCTTCGTAAAGCCTACGACTGATACGCCGTTCCCTTCTAGTGGATGGTGACGACCACGCCGCCAGGCGGAAATCCCGTATTAGCGGCCCAAGATTTTTCGTAAATTAGAGGGGTAACCGTCGTGACCCTCAAAGAATAAATGCCGGAAGTTCGGCGATGAAAGACTGGACACGTTTCTTTCCGGTGGAAGTTCATCGAATCGCCATGCTTTGTCGGGGAACCCGCCTATCGATCGTTGGGCTTTCGATCGATAGGCTTTGTTGCTACAAAATGCTTTTCCGCGTACCCGGTTTTACATAAGAAATATTCTGCCGGCATAGGGGACAGTTTTCTTTTTCATACGTCTCCATTTCCATTTTGATCGCCGAATAGACCGGCAGATTAATCGGTTCAGCGCTTCGGTCCACGATGCAGGCCAATGCCACCGTTTTCGCGCCGAAAGAAGCGATAACCTCAGCGACTTCCATGGAAGATTTGCCGGTTGTGATCACATCTTCGCATATGACCACCCTTTGTTCGGGAAAGAGTTCAAAGCCTCTTCGGAGCGTCATCAGGTCGTTTTCCCTCTCCGTGTAAAGGCACGATTTTCCCGTAAGTCTGGCCAATTCATAGGCGGGAATGATTCCGCCGAGCGCCGGGCCTACGATGATATCGAAGGCGATACTTTTCAGTTTCTGCGCGACCACATTCAATACGATTTGCGTTTTTTCCGGATACATCATCAGCTTTGCGCACTGCACATACTGGTTGCTGTGCCTTCCAGATGAGAGAAGGAAATGTCCCTGAAGAAGGGCGCCCGTTTCTTTTAAAATATCGATAACTTGCATGCTTCCTCCTAACGGATCGATGTTATTTCACCAGTTTTTTATCAGTTGTTTTTCGCTATATAAGGGTTCATTGAGATGATCGGCGATTTCACCTTTCATTCTCATGGCTTCTTTCCTCGCGGCCAGATCGAAAGGGATTCCAGCGAACAGCGGGTTTTTGTAGGCAAGCAGGATTGCTCGGGAGGAGTTGACCACCCCGCCGTTTTGATCCGAAAATAGCGGTTTTATGTCCGCCGCCGTTCCTCCCTGGGCGCCGTACCCCGGGATCAGAAAGAAGATATTTTCCATCTGCTTCCGGATGCTGACGGCCTCATCGAGGTGGGTGCATCCGACGACGGCACCGATAGAGCTGTATCCAAATTTTCCGTGGAACTCTTTTCCCATTTTAACCACGTTTTTCGCTACTGTCTCGTAGACATCTTCGCCATTATCTCGTGTAAGCAACTGAATGTCTCTGGATCCCGGATTCGATGTTTTTACCAGCACAAATACCCCTTTTTCCTTTTCTCTCACGTAGGGAAGATAGGGGGTGAGGCTGTCCATCCCCATGTACGGATTGAGAGTGATCATATCGGACTCGAAGTCGCCCTCGAAGTGCGCTTTCGCATACATCTGGGCGGTCGAGGCGATGTCCCCCCTCTTGATATCAGCGATGACAAACGCTCCGATACTTTTCAGGTACTTCAGCGTTCGGCTGTAAGCCGAAAGCCCTTTGAGACCTCGCGCTTCGTAAAAGGCAATCTGCACTTTGTAACATGCCACGATATCAAATGTGGCGTCGATAATCTTTTTGTTGAAACCGAAGATCGCGTCATCGAGAGTATCAAAGTCCCGGGAAAAATCTTGCGGTAAGTATTCGGCGAAGGTGTCAAGCCCGATACAGACGTGTCCTTTGCCGGCAACCAGTTCGTACAGTTTGTCAATAATCATCTTCTCTCCTCTATTATTCGAATGATGTACCGATATTCGATGTTAAAGAAACAGTTCAACTAAAAGGGGACAGGAGCATGAAACTCACGCCGTTGATCGTGCAGCAGTCGTTATATAGGCGGCGCCGAATGGCTATCTTTATTGGCGTTGTGTATGTCGAGATAACCGCGGGTATTCTGGTTATCTTCCACAAGAGTCGCATTATATAAGAATTTCCATACTATTTTTCCTGGACGGCATATACTTCGTCGCAGTATAGGCACCGATACTCTCCTTTTGATATATTTGAAAGATAAAACGCGTGATCGACGTACTTTTCGACTGACGTGATGCACCGGGGATTCTTGCATGTGATTATATTGACGACACGGTCGGGAAGTTGGAGGTTTCTTTTTTCCGTGATTTTTTCCTCTTCAATGATATTGACCGTAATATTCGGATCGATCAGCCCCAGAACCGCATAATCGATATCTATCTCGTTTTCAATCTTGATGATATCCTTTTTCCCCATTTTTTGGCTTGGCACATTCATAATCAACGCGACTTTGTAATCGGCCCTGTCGAGGTTCAAATTGTGAAAGATCTTGATTCCCATACCGGCTTTAATATGGTCGATCACTATGCCTTTATGGATGCTTGTGATGGTCAGCAACTCACTCAACCCCTAATAGTTTCAAGATCAATGCCATTCTGACGAACATTCCGAATTTCGCCTGTTGAAAGTAGAACGCCCGGGGATCATCGTCGACTTCGTACGCGATTTCATTCACTCGGGGCAACGGATGGAGAACGATCATATCCGGACGCGCGTGTTTCATCTTTTCGTTGTCCAGGATATAACTGTCTTTGAGCCGGATATAGTCTTCCTCGTTGAAAAAGCGTTCTTTCTGAACCCGGGTCATATAAAGAATGTCGAGCTCGGAGATAACCTCTTCCAATTTTTCTACTTGCTTGAACGGCAATTGGCCTTTGTTGAGGACTTCGTTCAGGATGTATTCGGGGACTTGGAGTTCTTTGGGAGAGACGAGGACAAAGGCATTGTTTTTGTACCGCCCGAGCGCCTTGATAAGGGAGTGGATCGTGCGTCCGAATTTGAGATCGCCGCAGCAGCCGATCGTCAGATTGTCGAGAGAGTGTTTCACCGAACGGATCGTGAGAAGATCGGCGAGTGTTTGCGTGGGGTGTTGGTGACCCCCGTCACCGGCATTGATAACCGGAATGGAAGCGTACATAGATGCGATTCGGGGAGCGCCTTCCTTGGGATTCCTCATAACGGCGATATCCGCGTAACAGGCGATCGTTCGTATCGTATCCGCGATGCTCTCGCCTTTTGCCACCGACGAGGAACTCGGTTCTGAAAACCCGATCACCTGCCCACCCAACCTCAACATCGCTGCTTCGAAACTGAATCGGGTTCGAGTACTCGGTTCATAGAACAGCGTCGCTAAAATCTTTCCTTTGCATTTTTCTGAGAAAGAAGCAGGATCGTTGATGATTGAATCGGCAAGTTCGAAGATTTCTGATAACTCTTCGAGTGAAAAATCGGATGGATCCAGCAAGTGTCTACCCTTAAGCGTCATTTCTCCTCCTAATAAAAAAATGCCCTCATCAACTACGGAAGCCGATGATGGGCATTCATCCATCAAAATCCACTCCCATAGTATGGAAAATTTAAGGTTTTCCCGTAGAAACTCCCGAACCATATTATCGGGATTATATGGGTTGCTATTCAATTTTTTCCGGGCAATTGTATCATAAGAACCGAAAAAAAGAAAATCGGTTCTCTTCCGAAGAATTGACCCAAAGATGAACGAGAATCACCTGATCTACTTCCGGCGTTTCAAGCGCTTCGGCTGGTATACCGATGCCTCAGGAAATGCGACTTCGATACGAATCGTTTGATTATGGAAGCTCTTTACTTTGCGGTTATCCAGTCTAAAAAGAAACAACAACTTTTCACGCATTTTTTCGTAATTATTAGTCGGATTTATTGATAGTCGCTCTTTTTTTCCGATACCCATTCCTCGATAATCGCGCTTAAGAAACCTATCGGGACGGGTCCGCATCGCAGCACCGCATCGTGGAAATCACGAATATTGAAGTGTTCTCCTAATTCGTTCATGGCATACTGCCTTAATCTGAGGATTTCTATCACACCAAAATTATAGCAGACCGCCTGGCCCGGAACGGCTATATAGCGGTTCATCTGGGAAGCGCTATAAGAGCGCCCGGTCATCCTTTGGCAATAGTCTGCCGCTTGTTGCCGGCTCCATCCGTAATAATGCATCCCGATTTCGGCAACCATCCTGACTCCCTGATTGATCATCAACCGGAATAATCGGAGGAGTTGTAGGCTGTCTTTTTCGTACACCCCCATTTCCCAACCCAGCCATTGCCCATAGAGCGCCCAGCCCTCCATATATCCCTGGAATTCAAAGGCATCGAGATAGACATCCGTATAAAGGATATTCCGGAAGGACGGGAATTCTAAATCTCTTAGGAGAGCCAGCTGCACATGGTGTCCCGGTATCGTCTCGTGGTTGATAAGCGAAATCGGCGTATACAGGGTAGAAAACCCGGGATCAACGAGGTTCACGACCATGAGTCCCGGAGCGCGGTCTTCTTCACCGGGAGATTGATAGTATGCGAGGGACGGGCTGCTTTTGTCGATCGAAAGGATGACATTGCGAGTCGGGAAAAGGTCGAAAAATTCTATCGATTTCGTTTCAACCTGTACGAGAATCCGTTCGTATTCACGCAGCAATGCCGGTTCTTCGAGAGGTCGGAAAGAAAGGTTGAGCTTTCTTTCTACCTCTTCCAGGGTTTTTAACGCGCCGTTTTCTGTTAAACCTGCGACGTCAAGTATCTGTTTTTGTAACATTTCCAGGTAATCGACTCCTATGGCGAAAAGTTCGTCCGGAGTAAGCGATGCGCCTGTGTACCGGTTCAGCAAGAAAGCATAGTAGCTCTTACCGTTTGGATAAGAACAACAGCTCCCTTCCGAAGGCGCTTTTTCTTTCAAGAGTACGAGTTCGTTTTTAAGCTTAAGGAAAGAAGGAAGAAACGAACGCTCCATTTCATATTTCAGTAGCAAAACTAGTTCACTTCTGCTCTCGATCGGAAAGGATGGAGAGGTTTCTATCTTTTCAATAAAAGAACGGTATAAATCCGTGTTTTCAATACGATAAGCATTTTCGGATACCTTTCCTAAGGCGTTTTCGATTTGGGCGATCGCGCTGTCCAAAAGTAAACGCGGCGGGATAAACCCGTTTGCCTCTCTTGTCCGTAAATTTCCGAGAAGGTGTTCGATCCATTCCGGAATCTGAGAGATCAAAGAAATCCATCGAGCAGCCTCGTCGACTGTTTTGACAGGATAATCGACGAGTCCCTGCAGCAGCCGATTCACATAGTCCCAGGAACCGTAACCATTGACCTGCCATTCATTCCAGAGATAGGAAACACTCTCTATCCTCGTTTTGAGCAACCATTCGTAGATTTCAAACGAAAGCCGATCTTCTTTGTTTATTTGGTTTTTTTGGGAATAAAGCAAACCGAGAATGATTTTTTCCAATTCGGCCGTCTCTTTCCGGTGCTCGTCGGAAATATTCGGCAAATACGGATAATGATCGAAATCAAAATCGGGGAAATTCCGAATCGTATCGGGATTCCTTTGACAGATGAGAAAGTAGGAAGTGTCGAAAAAATTCGCTAAGGGCAGCGCTTCCAATTGAGCGGTGATCGATTTTTCGTTGATTGGAAGCGGGTCTTTTTCCATACCGTTCAGGAACGTGTAGACGCATAAAGATAGTAGCAGGAAAATAATAGTTACCTTTGTTATCTCTCTCAATATCTCACCCTCATTACTTTTAAACGGTCCGATCATCGAAACTTAAATATCGATCCCCTTTCCGGTTACCGATATGAAACGAAATAACCGCCTTCGCCTATTTTTACGGGAAAAAAGACAGACCTTTACTAACTGGTTTTATCGTACCATAAGCGGAGACTTCTTCTACAAAATCGTGTCCCGCTTTCTCTGCCGCCGGTTAGATCGTTTGCACTATCGATTTTCTTGGATAGAGAATAGTCCGTCGCAGTACAGGCAGCGATACTCGCGAACCGTATTTTCGGGATTGTATGGGTCTTACCTCGATTTTTTCGGGCAACTATATCGAAAAACCTTTAAAAAGAATCGCCCGGTGCGACCGTTTTGTTGTGCTTTTGATGAAGCCCTATCCTTCGGTGGCCGAATTTCTTTCTGTATGGGGATCAAAAAGGTTTATTTGTAACCGCTTTTGGAGTGCCCGACCTTTAGTCGGGCATGCCCCCTGTTAGGGACGATAGATATTCTTCGTAATAGCGACAACTCGTTTTTTATTGTTGTTATTCTTGAGGTCGGGTATAGGCGTTCTATTCTTCTGGACTAATAACGCGTCATCAGAATCGCCACCCATAATCGAATAGGGAATACCCGGTTGTGTCAAGTTGTCCGATAAGCGAGAAAAAAGGATTGATTTCAACCTTATTAATCTTGTATAATATACTTGTTGGTTTTTTCTTCAAAAAGGTTCCGTTCGCCAGTTTGAGCCTCAAATAACCCCATTTCTTCCAAAATTTCTCGTGATTCCCACCTTTTCGCGCTCATAACAAAAGTTTTCGTGAAAAAACCGAGTT
>ERZ795059.2468-NODE-2468-length-19147-cov-9.959040_pt1 | contig 19147 bp, 5 predicted proteins | sample MGYA00375143_ERZ795059 | MGnify/ENA primary metagenome ERZ795059 (study PRJEB30188, sample SAMN05720168) | activated sludge metagenome | isolation source: Anaerobic digester | place: USA | collected 2015-01-07 ... | reverse complement strand
ATGGGGGGGTACAGGTATAACGAATACCCTTCGCCCATCCTGGATGAGAATGGGGATCCCACGCTCAATTACAAGGGTTGGCTGGTTCGGGCGCTGAATGAAGGGGCAACGCCGTATGAATATGAGACGCGGATGCTGCCGGATATCGGCGTGGTGCTGTCCGCGCGGATGTGGGGGCTGCTGACCGGCTCCCCGCAGGGCATGGTGTTTCCCCCGTATGTCAGCGGCGCCACGGGCATGCCGGCGCAAGAGGTGTTTTTGGGCGATATGGCCGATCAGTTCTGTCTGTATGATCCGCCCAATTACAATTACGCATATGACGTATGCCTTCCCGGGTATGGGCGGGTGGACGATAACGCGAACGCGCTGCTGCTGTGTTTTAACGGGCGGGATGACGATGGCGACGGCATGATAGACGAGGGGGTGAACCCGGCGTATCCGGAGTACCTGGGCCTGTTCGAGGGGATTGACGAGCCGGGCGAAATGCAGCGTTTGGCCGCATTGCGCAATTTCCTGGCCGAACAGGATGCGACGAACAATGAATATTTTGGAAACGGGGATACATCATGTCCAGGACAGGCGGATGAGATCGGCGAATTGGGCGACAAACAGCTCAACAAGCCGGAAGAAATCATGCTGGCGTACAAGATTGGCGATGCAACCTATGGCCACCTGAAGAACCTGATCACCACGTTCAGCACGGACCGGAACGTGGAGTTCATGGAGGACGCGGAGGGCAACCAGCGGACGTATAACCGCCTGGATTTCAACCATTCCACGGCGCAGCAAATTGCCTCCGATCTCCTGCTCAGCCAGGATATCCACCAGGCCGTGGATTCCGTTTTGACTGCGCAAGCCATGTCCACGGCGGAAACGGATTTAAAGAGCGAAATTCTGAGTTACATGGAAGGGTTGCGGCAAAATGCCGTGTCGCTGGGCGGACAAACCAAGTATAGCACAGTCAGTATTGAACATCCCTTCGGCACGGAACCTCTCGGCAGCGAATTCGTGTTTTACCGCCTTGACCCGGCTGAAACGGATCCTGATCACTGGACTCCCTTTACGAAAGCATTCCCGGCGGACGGGGTGATCAGCGCGCTGCAATTGAGCGTGAATGCCATAGACGATCGTGATACGGATTACGCCCGCACCGTGCTTACCACGGACAGGGTGGATACGAACCCCGGCGAAAATGCCAAGCTTGTTCCGCCGTTGGTTGCGTGGCCGCCGGCGGAGCAGGTGAATGCGCGGGAAACCGTTCCTGAAAACATGAAATTCGCGATAGGCGAGGTGCAACAGGAACTGCAGCAAACCATGGGCGACACCGGGCGGGTTCTTGAATCGCCCGACGATTGGTGGAAACGGTATGTATTTAATGCCGATCCCGATGCGGGCATTCCGGAGGGGGAGATTCCGAGGGAAGAACGGCTGATCAGCAACACGGTGGCGGGCAACGAGGCCATCCGGATTAATGAACTCATGGTCCGGCCCGTCCGCCGCATCGAGGCCGAAGCGGTCACGCATGTAGATCCGCCGGTGGTTCCTGAACGCATATCGCTTGTTAAACTTCGGGCCGATAATCCTAGTTTTTTCTATGGGCTTATGGATCCGGCCACAACACCCGATTACTATTATTACCGGAATTATTTTCCCACCCCCTATCCCCAAGATCTAAACATTGACATCACGAGGATGCCTTATTTTGACATTCAGGAAATGGACATGGGAGTTGATGTGGACCCGGATACCGGTCAAATAATTCCCGATTCCTATTGGTTTGATCCCAGAACAGCGAACAATTTCATAGGTTCGGGCGCCGCATTTATTACCACTACTCAGAATGATGTTATCCAGTTTGTTATCCGCGGGACGGAGGAGGGCCTGCCTGAGGGCCGGTATTACCTTGCGGTGAATATGACGGATGAAGACGGGATTCCCACGGTCACCGATGCCGATCAACTGGAATATGCCATCAAATATGTGGAAATTGATACGGCAACTGGCTTGCCTATGGTTGGAAGCAGCACAATTTTAGAAGATATTTTTGCCCAATATGATGCGGCCGATCCAGATGCCACGGAAGCCAATTTGGACGTTTATTTTACCACGAATTGGTCCAAGATCGCGGCGTATCAGATATCGCATCATCCGGGCGAACCGGAAGGGTGGGTTTTTATTGATGGCACGCCGATTCCGGATTTAGCACCTAATAAATGGCCTGAAGATCCACTTCAGCCCAAATTCAATCCGAATCCGAATCCGGAGCCAGGCGGATATTATTTCTCGGATGGCGGGACGGTAGCTGGCTGGGAGCCGGCAGCGGGCAATCCCGAAACGCATACGGTAACGATTCCACCGTTGACTTCGGATATGGCGTTGTGCGTTGCGTTTCGGAAAGTGAAGGACGATGGCAAGCCGCTGGCGATCAATTTTCTGGATTTCAGCCAGGAGCCGGATCATGAGTGGGTGGAGTTGACGAACGTATCGGATGTCGAGGTGGATCTGAGCGGGTGGCAGCTTGAGGTCGGGATTCCGGATCCCGCGAATGCAAGTCTGATGACGAGCCGTCCGACGGACACGTTTAAGAGTGTCTGGACGATTCCGGAGGGCACGCTTATCGCGCCGCATGGGTATTTGCTGCTGAGTTTCGAGTCCGATCAGAACAGTGAGTTTAACGGGAAGTACGACAAGTACCAAACAATTAATGGAACGGATCCGGCGCTGGGTCAATCGCCGTTTACGCCCACGCTGCTTAATACGAACGGCATCGGGCTTGAAAAGAGCGATGTTGATCCCGGCGATATTGACAATATCGAACTTGGGGGGGTGACGGCCCCCCCCTTCGCCGATGCTTCATCGGACATCGCCGAGTATCCGGAGGGCGAACTGTATGATCCCACCGGAAGCGTTTTTGAGCGCAATGGTGACGCCGATCCCGCTTATTTCATGGATTATGTGGACAATAACGGCGACGGGGTGACGTCGGGCTATCTGGTGCAGCAGGCAGTGGCGAGTGGGTGGGCGGCTGTAGGATTGAATCCGGATATCGATTCACGCACGGACCATGTGAGAGAGTACACGAAAAATGACGGTGTGACCAAGGTGCGGGGGGAGAATGATATCGAATCCACGGAAGAGACGGCGATTCAGGGATCTGACAAGCCGTGGGATCGTATTGTCAGCTTGTACAATGAGTCGATCTGGCGGGAAGATCCGCTCTATCCCAATTCCAGCAAGGTGGATTTGTACAGTGCGCTGAGTCCGGGTTCGGCGCCCGAACAGGCCCTTAAGAACCTGTCCCGGATTGTGCTGCAAGGCGGGTTCCTCCCGAATTATCCGGAACACGACGGCATTGACAATGACGGCGACGGCGGCTATCTGATTTGGGATACGATTGATCTTGATGGGGATGATATTCCGGACGATGTGGATGGCGATGGAAACGTTGGCGATGTTATCCCGCGCTTTTATATCCCCGGCACTCTTGACAAGGACATGGTGGACAATGATCTTGACGGGTTTGTAGATGAGCGTGGCGATGGCTGGGATGTCGATCATGATGGATTTGTCTTGCCCTTTACCCTCGATATCCCGTTCAGCCCGTTCCGAAGCGAAGGCGTGGATGAGGGGATCGGTGTGAATGCGGGGGATTTCGGGGCGGGGGTGCTGCCCATCACGTTCCTCAACAACCGGTTTCAAGATTTGGCTAAAAATAATGTATACACGGGCACTTATCCTTCCGAAATGCAATGGGCGATTTATACGCTTCCGAATGCCACTGATGATCGCGCGCCGCTGTCAGGGGATGAAGCTGATCCCTATCGTTTTTGGGTGGATGCGCAAGAAATTGACAACAGCCTGTATGAAACGGTTGCGTATGGCGATATGAGCAATCCTCTTGTTTGGGATTTTACAGAGGCGGGTTGGGCGGTCGTTGGCGGCGCCCTGGAAGCACAGGACGCCCCGGGCGAAGCATACCAAGATCCCAACAATCCTGACATGATCGATGCCATGGACGCTGGAGACATCCTGCCGCTTGTCAATGGCGGGCGGTACATGGTCAGTTATACGGTTGGAGATGTTGGGGGCGTCATCAATGGAGCATTTCAGATTGTTTTGGGAGATGATGATAATGGCTTGAAAAATAAAGGGATGATGCGGATAGATCCAGGCGGCTATATCGAAGAGTTGACCTGCGAGGCGGTGGCCAAAGCCATGGTGCGGATTGTTGCCGATCCCGCAAATCCTGATAGCCTAACGTGCGCGATTACAAATCTTAGCGTTTTCCGCGTGGACGATTTCTGGAAAGCGGTGGATGCACGGCATAGTGTCACGGCCCCGGTGCCGGATACATATGCGGAAAGTGAAGAACTGGTGTCCCGCTTGGGGGATTATGCAGAAGATCAGGCACAGTTGCCAGCAGATCAACTTGGCATCACGGACGATGCGTTGTATCTGGGATCGGATGCGGATCCGCCGGATTGGAAGGCGTTTGTGGAGCGGCGGTGGTATCCTGGGGACAATGTGACGGTGACGCTGTATGAAGGAACGACGCTGGAGGGGAAGGTGGCGGATCGGGTGACGTACCGGGAATTTGACGTAACGAACCGCACCATAGACGACATGGTGGACTGTCCCTATTTCCTGGATGGGGTGAATCTTGCGAATTCACCGGATTACACCGACAGTTCGGGTGTTGCGCAGCCGGAGGAGATTCCGACGTTGCGTCCGGGGCTGTATACGTCATTGTGGCTGCCGGATCAGATGGCGTTGGATTTCTACCGGTCGCTGGAGCGGAAGCATCCGTTGTATAACGGCGATCGGTTTGGGACGTCGAACCGGTGGGAGGCGACGGACGGCAATTATGATGACTGGTCGGACAGTCTGAGCCCCTACACGGCGGTCATCGATTTTACACAGGTTAATAATGGCATTGATTATCCCAATTTCGCGACGGTTGCCTTCACCAACCGATTCCAGATGGGAATGGTCCGCGATGAGTACCGATTATTCGGGCATGCGCTGGATGGTTCGCCGCTACGGATGAACATGGCGGAGCGTATTATGGAAAATCCGGCGGATCTGGTGCGGCTTGTGGCGGCTAAGCTGGGCATAACCGTTCCAAGCGGCACGGAAGAACTGGGGAACGAGCGGCCGGAATCGCAATTTATCGCGGGCGATTGGGTGAACATGGGTGCGTCGCCATCGAATTCCAGTGACGGCGATTTGATTCAGAACCTGGATTGGTCGTCACGGGAACTTTATTTACGCAATCAATCGTTGCGGAGCAACGGGGATCTGGCGCGGCTGCCCATGATTACCTTCCAGCACCGCATGTTGCGGCCACTGGAAGAGGAGCCGTTCTTGTATGACATGACGCATCTGAACTACGGGTTCTACCGGGAATCCTTAAGCCCGAATATTCCGGATTCGACCGTGGTCAGCTTCCAGGATACGTCGCTGCAGGGGGTGATGGTGGGTCAATCCAACGACGTGTCGGTTCCGTGGGTGGAGGAGACGGTGGACGCGATGGCGATGAATCCGATTATCCTGCCGGTGGGTTTGGCGGAGCTAACGCCCATCCGGCCCAATCCCAATCCGAACACCACGTGGGTGGATACACAGTTGCAATATGCGGATGGCACGTTTACGGATTTGCTGCAATGGAAGACGGTGTTCTCAGGCACGACGCCGGATTGCACGGGGCCTCATGATCTAACGCAGGCGCATGCACCGGCGGCGTGGATGCCCGTGTTCCTGTTCGAGTTGCCCGGCGATAGTGATCTTACGGGTAAAACCAACCGGCAATTCCCCTATTATTCTCCGTTCCCCGAAGGGTACAGTGCGATGAGCTTCCTGCTGCCCGGCGGAATACAGCGCTGCTACATGTACAACACGGATTATCTGTTCAGTTTGGGTACGGATGGCACCGCTTTTGCCGGGATGCTGGGTCAAGCAGAATTGGCGCAGCGCTGGTCCCTGGAGAAGCGGGCATTCATGTATGTGAGCGAAGTGCGTGAAAACGTGAATCAGGCGCACCGTCCGGAGGCGTTGTTCACGTGGGATGCCGGGGACGGGCTTGAGAACGGCGAATATTATGTGTGCGTGGGCACGTATATCCCCGGCATGGGGAATGCGCTCGAAGAGGCATGGAGTAAGCAATCGTCGATATTATCGGCCGGCACGGGGGCGTATTGCCCGTTTGATTTGCTGGCGATGGACCCGGACACCCTTGGCAATATCCAGTTTGAGCCGCGTCTTGGCCTGGAGGTGATCACGGATCGCACGCGCGCCCAGGGTCAGGCCCCGAAAGGCTCCGGGGATGAAAATCCCGGGCTGGCGCATCCGGAGGACTGGACGCCGAACACGGTGTATACGCCGGGGCTGGACGGCCTGATCATCTATGGAACCAGCGGAACCGGCTCCTTGAAGCCGCAGGTGGTCCGCGTGACGGATAATTTCCTGGCATTGCGCGTGCGGAACATGGGCCAGCCGGGACAGGTGGCCGCGATCACGCATGTGGTGCTGACGCCGCGTAAGCGCGCACCGGGCCGCATCAACATTAACACGGTGCAGGACCGGGTGGTCCGCCTTAGCAATCCACAGGTAAAGGACGAATTGTTCAATCCGCTGATGGGCTTGCCCGGCGTGGCGAATGTCCTCAGGACTGTCTCACGGCTGGTTGTAGACGGGGGTGTGCCGCAATGGGAACCCATTGGCCGGCCGTACGAACCGGATGATGAGGTTGATCTGCCTTCGGTGCCGGTGTTGCCTGCCAATAATACCGCGCAGCAGCCCTGGACTTCGCCGGATGACCTGGCCCTGTCGGTTTTTGGCGCGGGTTCGGGAAAGACCATGGCGCCGCGGCAGAACTATAGCACGGACGGGTATCAGACGGCTACGGATTTCCTGGGAGAAGTAACCGGGCATGAGGAACTCGCGGCGCAGCGGCTGTCCGCGTTGATAATGTCGTTGCGGCCCAGGCACGTGGATGGCCGGTATTATGAGAAGAACAGCGATCTGACGGAGGATCAGTTTTTCCCGGACTCCATTAATCCCAACCAGCAGGTTGTATTCAAGCCGCTGAGCAACGATGCCAGTTCCGAGCGGCGGTTTGACGAGGCCATCGCCCGGTTCACGCGCATGGCCAACTCGATCACGGTCCGGTCGGATGTCTTCCAGGTTATTGCGACGGTTCAGGCGGGGTATGGCATTGATTATGACGGCAATGGCGTTTACGATTACCGGGGCCAGGAGTTCGTGACCACGGCGGAAACCAAGAGCCGGATGGTCTATGAACGGCGCACGCCCGCGCTCGCGTCTGACCAGGTGATTATGAAGTAGTAAGAAAAACGTGCTATTGAGGGCGCGTAGAGGATAAAATGGACGGAATAGACAGTTGAATACGGTGAAGGCCCAAAGCACAGCTTTGAAGACAAGTGCGTTCCCAAGTACAACTTGGGAACGAGATGGAACGGTCAAAGCACAGCTTTGAAGACAAGTGCGTTCCCAAGTACAACTTGGGAACGAGTTACCATGAATCGTAGATTCCCCCTGAAACCATGAAAATGGGTGGAGGGTACGGGGAATTTTCAGAGCAGGGGCATAGGAGCCGCTAGCCATTGGCCGTTAGCCGTTAGGAAGAAATGGGAAACGAGTTGGAGCGAATAGTAGGTCCCATCTCCAGGTGGGACTTCATGAGAGTTGGAGTAAATAGTAGGTCCCATCTCCAGGTGGGACTTCATGAGAGTTGGAGCGACTAGTAGATCCCATCTCCAGGTGGGACTTTATGAGAGTTGGAGTGAATAGTAGGTCCCATCTCCAGGTGGGACTTCATGAAAGCGGCATCTTGCCGCAGGCAAAGGAGTTACGGCGTTTTGCCGTTAGGAAAATTGAATGTCCGGACCGAATCAGGACGGCGCCGGAAGCGCCAGCATTCGGCTTTATAGTGTAAAATACTAATGAAACGTTACAATGAGGAAGTAAACCCACATAGCGTGATTCCCCCGCGCGGCGCGCGGGGCTCGCGAGGTACAACAGCGTCAGAGGAGGTCGCGTCATGAGAGGCTCTAACGCATTACACCATAGGGATCCGCTGGGCGGCGGAACCCGTCACTCCACAGGGACCGGTGTGTCCCTGTGCATCCATCTGTTTTATCGCTTGAACCCGCCAACGGAACGCCGCAGCATCGTTGCGTTTGTTGTGGTTCTGGGCTTGATCGCCATGGGAGGGCTGGTTTTCCCGGCAAACGTTCACGCGCTGGATTGCGGCATTGACAACGGTGATTTCGAGCAAGGGCATGAAGTCTGGTCGGAAAACTGCGACAGGCAGGGCGAGGACGCCATTATTGTCGGCGGCGGCGAAGGCGAAGGTGAGGGAGAAGGCGAAAGCGGCAACGCGCGAAATGGCAGCGGATATGCCCAGTTCAAGAGCAGCACCATCTCCGGCATCGACCAGACCCTCACCCAAAAGGTTACCCTGCCTATCGTAGGCGTGGACCCCTATTTGTCACAACCCCTTAATGTCACGTTCTCCGGGCTCGATCAGGACCTGAGCCAAACCTTTGTTATGCCGAGGTCAGGAATTGATGACCTTTCCATGCCGTTCACTATGCCATCAACACCGCAACGGCTTGTGCATCAAGAAACGTTCGCTGGCGCGTCAGATCTCGTCTTCTGGCTTAAAATTCCTCATGGGGGCGACCCATCCGATGTATTGAAATTAACCGTTGGCACTAACGAGCGGTTTGCCGTGAATGGAGTGGGAAACATAACGAATAGCGCACATACGGATGCGTCCGTGCCCAATCCTTTGCCACTGGATGTTTATGTCAACGTTTTAGTTCACGTCCCGGATACGGGAAACAGAAATCTGGCGTTTGAACTGTCGAATGGCGCAGGGGTGAGCCTTTTTTATTTAGATGATATCGAAATGGCTGCAACCGGCAGCATGGAGACTTTTGAAGCCGGCCCGGGTCCCAGCGTGCTCTGGACACCCACCCCGCTCACCTTGGTTGTGGCTGAAGGCGCTTACCATGGCACGCATGCCGCGAAGTTCGGTTGGCCGCTGGTGCTTTCCTTCATGTTGAAGATGCAGGGGCCGGTAAGCCCAACGAGCGGCGATATTCTTGTTATTACGGGGCTGGGTACAATAGCCCCGATTCCGGATGATGTGTATTCGCATACCGCATATACGGAAATCACAATTCCCATCCGGCTGAATATAGCGCCAGCGCCAGTCGTTAATTTTGAAGTGCAGGTTGGAAATCCGGATGAGCCGCAGCGCAGCGTCTTTTTGATCGACGATCTCCGGATAGGCGCGAGAGACGGTTCCGATGCAATACCGTGTGTAAATTCTTTCAATTTTGATACGCAATGCTCCGTGTTGGATTTGGCGGTGGCCGATGATGCGATTATTTCAGTTCCAGATGCCCCCAGTCTGCCCAATGTGTTGAAACTTGTGGGAACTTCTGTGGGGCCCAAGTTGAGTTTTCGCTACACGATTAAGAAACCGAGCAACAACGGCGAGGATCTTTTTACAGCCATGCTGAGCGGGGTGCCCTTGATGGTGGTGGATTCCACGGGCGTGCCGCAATTTCCCGGGCCCTATCCCTTTACGGAAACTCCCACGGGGAATGCCTCCACGGTGGAATTCGATCTCACGAGCGTTCCGCCAGGCTCACAACAGGAGTTGCGGTTTGTAAGTCATATGATCGGCGCCACGGAAATCTATGTGGACAACATCTGCGTTCCGAGTCCCGACTGTGAAACAGGCAATCGTATTCAATCGGGCGATTTTGAAGGGGATAACACTGTCTGGATGGCCAACACGAATCTATCGGCGTATCCGGTGATTGTGCTGGAAAATGAGGCGGCGGCCAATCACGCGGCGCATTTCGGGGGTGACTTAAAGGCGGAATTGAGATTTTTTGTAAAAATCGAGGATAAGGGACACGAGCATGATGTTGACTATTTTGCCGCGTCCGTAGGTGGTGATGAAGTATTTCGCGTAAATTATGACGGAAGCGATGTAACGACGTACCCGGAATATCCTGCGTCTTTTGAGTACTTTAACCACGCCCACACGTTTGATGATTGGGTAGATGTTAAGATTACCTTGCCGTTAGAAAAGATTCTTAATGGATCCGAGCTCAAATTTTCTTCAAAAATAACACCGCGCATAAAGCCAACGTTTTTCAACCTGGAAGATGTTTCAATCACTGCACCGGGCATACTGCCTGCAGGGACGGAAGTCGTTCAGAACGGACTTTTCACTCAGGGTGATGCAAACTGGACAGGCACTGCACAGGTTGAAGGTAGCGAGGTGCTTTCTCCAGAATATGCTGCCCATTTCACCATCCCGCGGGGTGGCAAGATGCGCTTGAATTTTCAATTCCGCATAGAAGCCGGAAAAGGAAATACGGAGGATAGTTTGACGGTATCGTTGGCGGGGTCGGAGGTGTTTAAAGCGGTGGTAGACGCCGATGGCAATGTGACGTTCGCCTATGATGAGGAGAACAACCATAACCCGAACGAAGCGTCGTACACGGGCGAGAATTACAAGGAGATAGAGTTTGATGTCTCCACGGTGGCGGGCGGCGAGCAGAGTCTGGAATTTCACGGAGTTGTGACTGGCACCACGCTGTTTTATGTGGATGATGTATGCCTTGGGGAGGCATGTCCGGACGATCCCGCTACGCTGGTGAGCGGGGGCGATTTCAGCGATGCAAGCGTGTGGGATGATCCCGATAAGGCCATACGGGACGTAGGCGACAAGGCCAGTTCCACGCCGTATGCGGCGGTGTTTGGCTTCGTGTCGGAAACGTGCACATTGTCTCAGTCGTTCGTGGTACCGTTCAACCGCAGCGTACTCTCGTTCTATTTGAAAATGCCCGCGGCCCTGAAGCCCGATGAATCGCTGGTGGTGTCGATGGCCGGGAAGGAGCTTGCCACATACAACAGCGCCACCACTGCCGTGGCGGATTATACGGAGCAGACGTTTGACATTTCCGAACATGTGAGTTCTGATGAAAAGGAGTTGAAATTCGAGAGTACGCTCAACAATGGCAGCGGCTCGGCGATTTATGTGGACGATGTGTGCCTGGGGCTTGGGACGGGCGGCTGGATCAATTGGACGGACTGCAATATCTCAAATATCATTCCGTATGCCTCCCGGTGTACGAATTACAATATATTGGAGTTGCCGAATGGACAAGAATTCACCGTGACCGTGACCGTGGAGAATCTTGGCGGGAGTGAGACCAATGCCATTATAATCAAGCCGCAAGAAGCCTCCTTAAGCGATGGTTTCGCGGATGAACTGATCGCAGAGAATCCTGAGCAGACGGGCAATACTCTCACGGCCACCTTTACCCTGCCCGGCGCCTTCACCCTTTTTGACGATGGATATCATGGCGTGGAAGGGCTTGCGCGGATCTATTTGCGCGTGAACGGCCTTTTCATCGGTCTTGAAGGAGATCTTGCACGCGTGGTGACGGTTCCCGATAACGACAGGGAATTTGTCATCGACATGACCCCGCCCGATATAGTTTTATTGGGCACGCCGGATATGTACCTTAGTGATTATAACGGCATCGGCAATGCTGGTGGCATGCCGTGCTATTTTCCCAACTCTTGGAGGGGGACATATCCATTGCCGTATAATGACAATGCTGGATTTGGAGACGGTAATGAACCGTTTGTATTTTTTGACGCTTCGGCTGAACCGTATCTGCAGTTTACGTTTAAGATGAGTTTTCAAGAAGTTCTGCCCGTGGATCCGGATGGTGTTGAACACCCTGTGATAACTTCCGGTTTTTGCATGGATACGGGCGGCTTAACTCTGGGAACGACCGATCCCTCCGTATCTGAAATTTTAGACGGATTTTCCAAGTCCTCTGATAGCACAATAGGAATTGGTGTCGTGGATTTGGTGTTCCTGCCGGGGACAGCGCGATGGTCGGACGGTGCGAATGACTGGCCCGATAGCACCGAGGCCAGCCGGCCTGTTTACAATCTGGACGGGGATGTTTTAACCGTCTTGTGGCCGTTGCAGAATATATCTTTTGCGGGGGACACAAGTTGGGTTAAGAATGCCGGGTTCGATGTGGCTGATCTTGCCGGTAATGTATACTCAACGCCCCGATTATTTAATATATGGTGGGAGCGGGATCCGCACGCGCGCTTGGAGGCGGATTTCCCCAAGGGCATAACGATTGCAGAGCCGATCCTGTCATGGACCCTGGATCGGGATGAGAACGCTGCCCCCAAGGGCGCGGAGCCGTGTAAGCCGGTGGCGCAAGTTGCGCTCTGGCATGCCATCCAGCAGGACGCACCCCCTGAAACAGCGGATTGGGAGATCGTCCTCGATTCGGATTGGAGTTGCGGGAATGAGAAGCACACCATTGACATGCAATGGCCAATGACCGAGGAAGGAATGACATTGGGCAGTCTATTAGCCAGATGCCCGAACGAGTGGGTGATGCTGACGGTGGCGGGGGCGGATGAAGCGGGGAATGCTCAGCCAAATAATGTCGGCTCTACTACCACATTTGAAGAACTTGAGGCCAAGGACATCGAATACTGGTGGTGGCATACGCCGGGTGGTTATGTGCTCGACACCACGGCGACCGCGCAGTTCTGGTATGAGCAGAATGGCGTTGATTATCAGAATCCGCCCCAACCGGACGCTTATGAAACGCAGTTCGGTTCTTCGACGCGGATTCCGTTGCTGCCGTTGGATGCGTGCGGAGAGCGCATTGAGGCGGCATTCACCATCACGCCGGGGATGGCCGATACGAGCGATTTGAATACTCTGTTCGCCGAGTGGGAGCTGTTCGAGGATTCCCGTCAGGTGGCCGCGGGCCGCATCCGATTTTCCGGCGGCGGCCCCGTGAAATTGTATATCCCCGACACGCTCATATTGTTGTCCGAGAAGGCGCCAAGCCAGTTTATGGACATATACGGGTATTCCATGGCATGGGATTGCTGGACCGATCTGTGCGAATCCCCCGATAAACCACAAAACTGTCCGTCCATCAGGTCCTTCATGAACATCCGTCCGCCCAAGTGTGAGAACAATTATGTGGACCAATTGGGCGATAATGGCGATGAAAGTCAGTACCGCAAACGGGACGTGAATTATCTATTGTCGGTTCGGACGGTGGAGGATCCCACGCCGGGGGATCGTTGTTCGGGGGATGAAGTGAAGGATGCCACGCCGGCATCGATTGCGTTCACGGTGTATGTGGAAGCCCCGTTGCGGGATGAGCAGCCGGTAAAGATGATCAATCGCGAGTAGAGGCATTTGCCTGGAGCAGTCTTGCGCTTTAACCGTGTTTCGTGGTACATAATGCGTGGTGTATGGAGACGGGGCAGGGAGAGAACTGCCGAAGGCGCGGCTTCCCGCAGGTTCAGCGTGCTGCGCCTGGGGCAGGCGGGCCGTGCCTATATGCCGGCGGCACTGTCCGCGTCCCCATTCATCCAAAACGGCTGCCGCCGCGGGAAAAGGCCGGAGTGACGGCGTGAACGCCGGGGCGGCCCCCGAAAAGGGGAAGGAGAACAATGGCGACGGAGCGTCAACAGGGAGGCTGTGGAGGCCTGGAGCCTGAGATCGGCTGTATCCGAAGTGGTGGATGTGGCCGTGGCTGGGTGTTTGCGGCAGCCGTGGTGCTTGTGCTTGCCGCCGGGTGTGGGCGGGGTGAACAGAAGGCGAGGGGCACCCAGATCATAATAGACAGCCAGCCCGAACAGGGGGCTACGGTTATGATAGAGGGCATCGAGCGGGGGCTTACGCCGGTGACGTTGTCCGGCATGCCGCCCGGCTGGATTGAGGTGCTCCTGAAAAAGGAGCGGTATAAAAAGGCGGCGGACCGCATCCAGGTGAAGGAGGGTCAACAAGAGAAATTCGTGATAGCCATGGAGCCTCTGGTGGGCTATCTGACGGTGGAATCGGAGCCCGCGGGGGCGGAAGTCACGCTGCTCAAGGACGGCAAAAGCCTGGGCAACACCCCGTTGTTCCGCATAGCGCTTCCCATCGGGGAATATCAGTTTGATATAAAGTTACCAAATTACTATCCTCAGACGGAGACGATCACGGTCAAGGAGGATTTTCAATACGACCGGAAATATATATTGAAGCCCATGGAGGCCACGCTATCGGTGTTGTCGCAGCCCACGGGGGCTTCGATTTGGATCAATAACCAGATCCAGGACCGGAAGACGCCCGCCAAATTCAAGCTTCCGCCCGGTTTATATCGCGTGAGCGTGTATTCGAAAGGATATATCCAGTCTGACGGGAGGGCGGAGTTGCATCCGAATGAAGAGATTGCGGTGACGCTTGAAATGAGCCAGGGGGAAGTGCCGCCCGGGATGGTGCTGGTGCCCGCGGGACCGTTTATTTTCGGGGAGGATGAGCGTTCGCCGGACGAAAGTCCGCGGCGTGAAATCGTGCTGGAGGCCTTTTATATCGATAAATTGGAAGTGACGAACGATCAGTTTAAGAAGGTCTTCCCCAGTCATATGTTTCCGGTGGGCCAGGAACAATTCCCGGTGGGGGGGATTTCCTGGAACCAGGCGACGGCCTACGCGCAAGCGGTTGGGAAACGTCTTCCGACCGAGCAGGAGTGGGAAAAAGCGGCGCGCGGGGTGAAAGGCAACGAATATCCCTGGGGGCTCGAGTTTGATGTGGCGTATTGCAATACACAGGAGTCGGAAAACCGGGGGCCGGTTCCCGTGGGGAAATATCAGGCGGGGCTTTCCCCCTATAGTTGTCTGGATATGGCGGGAAATGTCTATGAATGGGTGGAAAACTGGTATGAAGCCTATCCGGGCAATAAACTGGTTACCAAAGATTACGGGCAAATTTACCGTGTTTTGCGGGGAGGTTCCTATACCACCACCAAGTTCTATTCCCGATGTGCGCGGCGCCATTTTGATCGCATGGATGCCACTCGTGCGGATTATGGATTGCGTTGTGCAAAGGATGTCAGCCGTAGTGTAAAATAGGGTTTCGCAGGGATTTTTTCGGACTAAAGGACCCGTAAAGGAAAATTATTGTCAATTTGCTTTCTATCTTGACAGGCGGAATAATCTATATTACAATAACCTGCAAGGGTTTACGTGATTCGAGGAAAATTATATCTTCACAGAATTCACCGTGTTAGCGGATCTGGCGGCCCGGCCCAGGGAAAGGCCGACGCCGCGCAGCGCCGTGTGCACGAGTGGATAAGGTAGAGAAACGTACGTATGGCCAGGTTTTTTCGAGGCCGTAAGAAACGGCTGATTCTCGACATCGGCTCGAGCGCGATTCGATTATGCGAATTGTCTCAGACCAAAACCGGCTATCAACTCACGAAATACCTGCAGCGCGAATATAATTCCGATCCCGCCCTTGAGGAAGATGTGCGGAAAAATTACCGCCGCAAAGCGCTGGCGCAAATTTTGAAAGATTCGAGGGTCCGCACCAAGCGGACCGTGTTCGGTGTTCCGGGCCAATCCGTCTTTACGCGCTGCCGCGCGCTTCCGCCGGTTCCGGAGCGCAAGGTGACGCAAATCGTCAAATATGAAATCCAGCAGCAGATTCCCTTCTCGCTTGATCAAATCGCGATGGATTATCAGGTGTTGGATCGCACGGAAGCGGGCGGCTATGACGTGATGATGGCCGCCATTAAAGTGGATGTTGTAGACAAACACATCGATATTCTGCTGGAAGCCAAGCGAACGATTGACACGGTGGATGTGTGCCCCTTCGCGGCGTACAACTGGCTGAAGCATTCCGGGGAATTTGGCGATACGGGGGATTGCATTGCGCTGATCGATATTGGCGCCTCCACCACGGATATCGTTATTGAGCGGGAGAGCCAGTTTCGCTTCACCCGCCCCTTGAATGTGGGCGGCAACGATATTACACAGGCCCTTTCGGCTGCATTCGGGATGACCTTCGGCGATGCGGAACGGCTGAAACGGGATCGCGGATTCGCGCCCACGGGGGATCCCAAGAAAGACGGCAAGGGCGGAGAAGTGATTGGGCGGGTTCTCCAGCGGCTGGTTTCGGAAATCCAGCGGTCATTTTCCTATTTCAGGTCGCTTCCCGGCGGCGGACAGGTCAACCGCGTTATTTTATGTGGCGGAGGCGCCTGCCTGCGCAATATCATCCCCTATATGCAGCGGGAATTGGGGGTGGAAGTGCGCATTGCCCAGCCGTTGGCGGGTTTGGCCATCGCCCCTTCGGCGCAGCAGGTCAGTGAGCGTCCGGAACAGGCCTGCATTGCCTTGGGATTGGCGTTGCGCTGCTGCGAAACCGTTCCTATTGAAATTAACCTGATCCCCCCCCGCATTGTGGAAATTGCCCGCCGCAAAGAGCAAGCGTTCTATTGGGCGATGTCGCTGGCGGCCGTAGCCCTGATTATGGCGTCGATCATTCCGGTCAGCGCCAATGAGAATAAAGTGGTGCGGCAGCGTATTGACAGCTTGAAACTGGCGATCCACGCGTATGATCCGGAAATGGTCCAGCATATCCGCCCGGGGGCGATCTCCCTCCCCGCTTCTGATTACGTGAATCAGCTCAAAGAGGCGAAAAACGACATTGTAGCCCTGGAGAAAGATGTGAAGGCGCTGGATTTCCTCCGGGAGACGCGGAAGGCCTGGCTGGATGAAATGAGCCTCATTAATGATTGCAGGCCTTCCACGGGCAATGAAAGTGTTTTTTTCAGCGCCATGGAGACCATTTCCTTTAGCCAAGGTGAAGCCGCCCAACCGGGCCGGCGTGGTGGAGGCCGCCCCGCTGACAGGTCCCGGGGCCGTGCCGGGCGATCTGGAGGCGCTTCTTCGGGCGCTGCTATGACGGGATTTCCCGGCATTGAGGCTAAAAACGTGCCTGCGGCGGGCCGTGGCGGGCGTGGTGGACGAGGTGGCGAAGCGGCGGGAGGAGGGCGCCCGGGTGCGCGGCGTGGCGGGCGGCGGGGCCAGGAGGCGCCTGATGTCAATGCGATACCCCGTGCCAATGGCATTAAAGTGCATGGATTTGCCGACTCCGACACGGCGTTGAAAGAATTTGTATCTTGCTTGTCAAATAAGGAGGCGATGCTTCCCAATGGCAAGACCTTGCGGGTCGCGCAGGTGATCTTTAGCGAGTCCAGCGTTCAGAAGTATAGTTGGGACATTCTTATGGATGCGCCGCTGGACGATCTGGGTTCGAGATCCGGCCAGGATCAGGTTGCGGAAAGCGCGGATGGCCGGAGTGTGTATTCCTTTACTATTATAGTAGAGTTTGAGGGGGATTCGATAGAGGAGAATCCGCCGCCTCCGGCCGGGGACACGGCTCCAGGGTCTGGCGCCCCCGGGCCGCCTCCTCCTGGTCCAAGGGCGGACGCGCCTCCTCCCCCTGCGGAAGGCGGCGGCGCTTTTGGTGTGAGACAACCGAATAGAAACGTGGACGACCTGTAATTATGACGAAAGCACGCATAATATATACGCTTATTCTTGCTGCGGTGCTCAGCGTGTATGTGGCCGTTTACCAGTTTTATTTCAAGGGAAAACTTGAGGTTTACCGGCAGGATGTTCAGCTTAAAGACACCATGGAGCGCTCCTATGAGGATCTGAAGACGACGTTTATGGGGGTGAAGCCCGAAGTTATTGTGCGGGAGTGGCGATCCCAGGTGCAGCCGTGGTCCGATACGGTCCTGACGCGCGCGAAGTATTTTAATTACGGAGATTGGTTCACGCCTTTTGAGACGATTCCCGTGCAAAATGCCGGCATCCTCAGGTTCACCTTTGATGAAATGGTGAACAGGATGATAGACGATCTGTATAAGCGGGTCGGTGAACGAATGGGCCGGTATGATCTTTTCCCGGCGGATATCCAGGAACAATTGAGGATTCCGACGCTCAATGAGCTCGCCGGAGTGGATGTGACCCAGGATGAAGTCAAGGAGTATTTGGCGCGATTGAATTTCGGGATCCGCCTGTGCAATCTGCTGCTCGATGCGAAGGCGAGCAGTATCTCACAAGTTTCTATTTGGCCGGTCCGGAAAGAAAAAGATCTTCTTGATTACCAGACCGCCGGCATGTCGTTTACCATCGCCATGAAAGATTTGGTGAACCTGTTTGAGGACAAACTTCATACGTCGGACCGGTATTTCAGTATCGATGCGTTGAAAATCACCTATCCCTACGTGGGGTATAATTTTGATCCGCAGCTCAACGTGGAGATGTTGTTGACCCAGGCCGCCTTTTCGGGCATGCCGGAACCCAAACCCAGCGAGGCCGGAGGACCGCCAGCGGCCCCGGGTTCCCCGGAGGCACGGGCCGGCGGCCAACCGTCGGCGCGGGACGAATTCGGGCGGAGCATGAACCGTCCGCCGCGCCCCCAGCCGAAGGCGCCGGGTTTCTTTGGAAAAGCATGGAAGTTGTTTAAGCGGTATGTGTTATATAGTAACTAGTGGGCCCCAACGAACCGGCCCGGAGCAGTAGAGACGCGTGGATAAGTTAGTTGCGATAGGAAAATGGCTTTGGCTCAACAAGGAACGCTTTGTGCTTCTTGTTGTGATGGCCGTATTCTGCTACCGGGTTTATGTGGTGCTCAATCCCCCGGAACCGCCCGCGGTGGCGCCGCCCACCTCTCCCCGGCCGGGGCCTATCCCGGATGAATTGATGCCGCCCAGCCCGCCCATGCCGCCGGTCCGGTCTTTGCCCGGCGGTTATGCGGGACTATACAACAACAATCCATTCTGTTACTATTGTAAGGCGAAAGGCCCGGGTGGTGATGATATATTTGATCCGAAAAAGCTGGGTATTACCTTGCTGGCGATTCGGAAACTGAGTGACGGGCGGGTGCGGGCACAGTTGAACACAACCACTGTGCAAAGACGTTGGTACAACGAAGGAGAGCAATTCGAGGAGTATGAGCTCCAAGAAATTGACCCGGAGAACAATTCAGTTGTAATCTATTCGGAACGTTATGCGAGACGATTCACCTTAACCATGGAAGGAGGGTGAAGTTGAGTCCCATGCGGCGTTTTAGGTATAGTTCAAAAAAACAGCGGGAGGAAGATACGGTAATGAATACAGGGCACATACGAAGCATCACCGCGGGCTGCAAATTCCCGGTTTGGGCGATATGTCAGCCATCGGCCATCCGATCGATGAG
>ERZ795059.2460-NODE-2460-length-19174-cov-7.379884_pt1 | contig 19174 bp, 19 predicted proteins | sample MGYA00375143_ERZ795059 | MGnify/ENA primary metagenome ERZ795059 (study PRJEB30188, sample SAMN05720168) | activated sludge metagenome | isolation source: Anaerobic digester | place: USA | collected 2015-01-07 ... | reverse complement strand
GCTCCTGCATCACTTCCATCAAATTCCTGAGCATTATTTATGTAAACCGCATAATCTGCCCCATTTCTGTAAAGATGAGCATTTAAAATAGCATGTTTAACTATACCTGCCCCAAGTATTAAAACTCCCGATTTCTTTAAACCTGTCGTAGATTCATTTAACATTCTTGTCTCTTCAGCTATATCAACCTTGAAATCTTCATGTTTATACTTAAAAAAATAAACCATATCCCCAAAACTCCCATCAAGTATAGCTGGACAATATATGGGTATTTTATTTTTCCATGCCCAATAACAAATGCTTTTCTTGTTATTTATCTTCTCTCCAAACTTCCAGATTATCTCGTAAGGGGTATAAACTTTTCCTGTTTTTTTCTGTTCATTATACATCTCCTCAAGAATAGGCATTGAGAATTCTTCAAACTGAATATAATTATTATTTGGAACAAGTAGATTGCCAATTCTATTTATTGCTTTCTCTCTAAGTTCTTTACCTGGAAGCCTAAAATCTCCAAGAACTGTATCTCCTAAACACTTAATTATATCTTCCTCAAACCCTCCCCCGCTTGTAACACAAACATCTATTTTCTTGTGTTCTATTAGGTATCTTATTACCTCTCTTAAACCAGAACTAACCATATTTGAGGTATATCCTAAATAAATTTTAGAATTAACTCTAATCATTTCATTAACAATACCAATTGCCTGGCTAAGATTTGATGCCTGAAAACCCGTAGATCCAAAACTATCAATTATCTTTTCATAATTAATTCCCTGATTAAATTCATATCCTTCAATAACTTTTCCCTCAACTTTTCCAGATTTCTTCAGAATATTGTCTGCTACTAATTTTTTTTTATCCATTTTAGGTTTTTCCATCAAATAAATTAATTAAATCTACTTAAAAATCTATCTTTGACTATCAAAATCTTTTTAAACAAAATATACTCTATAAAAGTACAATGAACAAATGGTTAGAATTAATTCTAGGAGTAGTTCTTCTTGTGGGAGTCATAGCACTAGTATTTCCAGGAATGCCTTTAGGTTCTTGGGGACTTGCAGCATGGATTGTCCTAAAAGGAGCATTAACTTGGATTGTTGCATTAACAGGATTAATTCTTATAATTCTTGGAATAAGTGAAATAAAAGGATAAATCTAGAGTTCACTTAAAAAGAAAAATTAAGCATCCTTCTATTATAGCAGCGACTGCCAGAAGTGGAATAATTACAAACACAAATACTCTTAAAGAATTTGTAAAGAATTCTGAAAATTTCTTCATCTTTTCTTTGTAAAATAAGAATGTTCCAAACTTCAATCCGAGACCAAACGAAATAAAGATTGCAGGCAATTCAAATATTCCGTGTGGAAGAAGACTTAACAGAGAAAAGATGCCTGAAGAAGATACTGCAGAAGAAGAGACATATCCCACGACATATCCATTAATAAAAGTGGACAAAACTGGAAATATACCTAATGCAAAACCATAAATTATTCCCATAAATGCAATTCTAAGATTATTAAAAAAGATGAAGAAAATCATCTCAGAAGAAGACATTGTTTCTGTTTTTGTTAATATTTCTTGAATATACTCTAAGATTAGATTAACAACCTCTGAGGGCTGAAACACAAAACCAATAAATGCAGATAAAAAAAAGATGAATGTTATAGCCCATATAAATTTCTTTGATTGTTTTATATACTTCCAGCTTTTTGAATAATTTTCCTTAAAAAAATCTATTTTGTTTACCTCTTCTCTTTTTTTACTCTTGCTTTTCTTTTCAATCCTCTTCATAATTAAAATATCCAAGAATTATATATAAACCTAACTAAAATGCTTCCGTATGTACTTTGTTTTATTTTTGTACTTGCTTCTCAAGAAAACCCCATAGATAAGACCGGCTACTAATCCTCCCAAGTGGGCAGTATTCCCTATTGATATATTTCCAGCGATAGATATAATCCATAATAAAATAAGCATACCCGGAGCTGCATATTTCATCTTAATTGGAATTGGGATAAACATTACATATACGGGAAGATTTGGTGTCAACAACATAAGTAAACCAATAAGCCCAAACAATGCTCCAGAAGCTCCAACTGCATAAACTCCAAAATCACCTGGAAAAAACAAACTTAACAACACAAAAAAAGCCCCAGCAAAAATACCTGAAATTAAATAAAAATAAAAATATCTCTTTCTACCAATAATCTTCTCAATTAGAGAACCTACAAAAAATAAAGAAAACATATTAACAAGTAAATGGAAAAAACCCGCATGCATAAACATACTAGTTAAAAATGTCCAAAGATATTTACCTCCAACTATATTTGAAGGTCTTATTGCAACAAAATCTATAGATAAATACCCTAACTTTATCAAAATAGTAAAAATGAAGAATAATGTCACATTTATAATAATAAGAATGGTGTTTAAACTTAAAGAATCAAAAAAACTTCTTTTCTTATTTGGATGGACTTGATAAACATACGTCATTTTAAACAAAATTAAATTTACTTCTTTTTAGGAATTTTTTTATTTTTATCCTTTGTTAAAACTTTCTTGGGTTTCTTATCTACATCCTTCTTCAAGAATTTTTTTTGTCCCAAGGTTTTACTATCTTTCTTAGAGGTATTATTTTTTTTAATTGACTTATTGGAAGATTTATTCTTTAACGATTCATTTTTCTTTTTTTCTTTATCTCTAGCCTCTTTCTGCAATCTTCTTGTTTCTTCCCTCTGTTTTATTTTATCGTTCTGAATTTTTTTAATTTCCTTCATCTTTATCTTCTCAAGCTTTTCCTTTTCAATTTCTATCTGTTCATTAATCATTTTTAATTTACTCTCTAATTTTTCTTCATTCTTTTTAAATTCTTTAAGAACTCTCTCGTTATCCTTGACAGAGAATACTTCACCACATTCGTTGCATGTAAAATCATGAAGCATTGCATTCTCTTCATTAAATTCTATATTACATCTTTCACAAACATAAAATCTTTTTGTTTCTCTGCTCTTTATTTGGTTCTTCATCTGAGTAAGATTCTTTAACACAAGTTCTCTCAAAAATTCCAAAGACTTCAAGACTTCAATTTTCCAAAAATAGGTATACCATCCTTTCTTCTTATCTTTTTTTCTTATAGATGAAACAAGACCATTGTCGGAAATTTTATATAAAATATTCCTTGCTTGATTTATTGTTAAATCTAATTTCTTTGCAATTATAAATTCATTAACATATTTATCTCCCTCGAGAAGATTAACAATTGATTCGGCAGGCTTACCAACAACAATAGATATCACCTCATTAAGAAAATTTTTCAGCATAAAAATAATAAAAATAATCCTATTATATAGTTTTCTATTTCAAAAACTATCAAAGATAAAAGTTTTTAAACCTATATTATCTCTTATATATATCAAAAAGAGTATATCAAGAACAAACTAAAAATGGGTTTATTCAACAAAAAAGACAAAAAAGAGGAGATGAAAAGAAGTGTAATGGGTGCTCCAGAATTACCTGAGCTTCCAAAGCTTCCAGAATTGCCTCCAATGCATAATATTTCTCATGAGGAGAATACTCTTCCTCAATTACCCACATTCCCTAATAACCAATTGGGAAATAAATTTTCTCAAAATACTATTAAAGAAGCTGTAGCTGGGAAAAAAGAGGAAAAAGAGGTTTTTGATGCAGAGGACTTCCCTGAACAACATGGAATGATGCAAAAACCTCTGAAGAGATCTTTCAGCCAGGAATATGAAAATTATCAGGATAGACCTCCAGCAAAATTAGTAAAGAAAAATTTCACTCAAAACTATGATGAGAATGGAATGCCTCAAAAATCATTTGCAGAAGAGGAAGATGGTGAAGAGATAATTCTGGAGGAAAATGAAGAAGTAGAAGAAAAGAGATTACCTCCTCCAAAACCGGTTAAAACAAAGGAAATAACACAAGAATTTGCAGTAAGGAGTTATATGACAAAAAAAGCAGAACCAGTTTTCATAAGAATAGACAAGTTTGAAGAAAGTATGAAAATATTCCATACAATAAAGTCACAAATATCTGAAATAGAGAGTCTCATTAAAGATACCAAGGAAATAAAAGCTAAGGAAGAACAGGAGCTTGTTTCTTGGGAAAAGGAAATACAAAAAATAAAAAATGAGATAGAGAAAGTAGATAACGACATCTTCTCAAGAGTAGAATGAAAGAAGAAAGCATTTTTCATATAAAAGTTAATTATGATGAAGCAATTCAATCTAAAAAGGATATACTTTCTGCCGAAAGAGATTTTTTAAGAGTACTTAAAATAATAAAAAGATATGAACTTTTAAGAAGAGAGGAATTAACAAACAAGTTAAGAATACAAAATAAAATAAGAGAGCTTAAAATAAATCTTACCAGAATAAATAATATTCTTCCAAAGATAAGACTTCCTGACATACTAAAAAAAAGAAATGAACCTGAGAAGAAAGAAATAGAGGAAGAACCAATAAAAATACCTGTAAGAATAAAACAATCTCAAAATGAAGATGATTTAGAGAGACAGTTAAAAGAGATACAAGAAAAACTCAGGCGCTTAGGATAAACAATATTTTTAAAAATAAACCTCTTCTTTGAATAGTATGATAAATCGTGAACAATTAATTAAAAAGTATATTGATTTTTTTATTTCCAAACAACATAAAAAGATACCTAATTCTTCATTAATACCCGAAAATGATCCAACGGTTTTATTTACAACGGCAGGTATGCATCCTCTAGTTCCCTTTTTACTTGGACAAAAACACCCTCTTGGAACAAGACTCGTGGGAGTCCAAAGATGCATAAGAACTGGAGATATTGAATCCGTAGGAGACGAGGTTCACCATACTTTTTTTGAAATGTTAGGAAACTGGAGTTTAGGGGATTATTGGAAAGAAGATGCAATAAAATACGGAATAGAATTTTTAACAAAACAGCTTAAGATATCAAAAGAAGAAATCTCAGTAACATGTTTCAAAGGAGATAAAGATGCTCCAAAAGATAAAGAATCTGAAGAAATCTGGAAATCTCAAGGAATAAAGAAAATAAAATTCCTTCCAAAGGAAGATAACTGGTGGGGGCCTGCGGGAAAAACGGGACCATGTGGTCCAGATACCGAGATATTTGTAAACAATGTGGAAATATGGAATGTTGGAGTATTTATGGAGTATAATAAAACTCAAGAAGGAAAATTTGAACCATTAGAAAAAAAATGTGTTGACACTGGTATGGGCGTTGAAAGAACAATTGCGTTGTTAAACAACATCAAAGATAATTATCTGACAAGTTGCTTCAAAAGAATTATAGAGAAAATTGAAGAAGTATCTAAAAAAGATTATACTAAAAATAAAAAAGAGATGAGGATAATTGCAGATCACATTAAAGCAGCAATATTCATCCTTTCGGATGGAACAATTCCAAGCAATACAGAACAGGGATATATCTTAAGAAGATTAATAAGAAGAGCAATAAGATATGGACACCAATTAGGGATAAAAGAAAACTTCACGTATAAATTAGTTGATGCAGTTATTGAAATCTACCCGGACTACCTAGAATTAAAAAGCAATAGAAACAATATAATAACTGAGTTAGAAAGAGAAGAAAATAAATTTAGACAAACTCTTGAAAGAGGGATAAATATTTTTGAAAAAATAACTAAGGATAAAAAAGAAATTTCCTGTAAAGATTCTTTTCTTTTATACCAATCCTATGGTTTTCCTGTAGAAATGATTGAAGAAGAATGCAAATCAAGAAAAATAAAGTTCTCAAAAAAAGAGTTTGAAGAAGAATGTAAAATTCATCAAGAATTATCCAGAACTGCTGCTGAAGGAAGATTCAAATCAGGACTTGCAGACAATTCCAAAGAAACAACAAGATTACATACTGCCGCACATATTCTTTTGGCATCAATAAGAAAAATTCTAAAGGATAACTCAATACATCAAAAAGGTTCTAATATCAATGCAGAAAGACTAAGATTTGATTTTAATTTTCCAAGAAAATTAACAGAAGAAGAAATAAAACAAATAGAAAAAGAAGTGAACTACAATATTCAAAAAGGATGTAATGTTATTCGAGAAGAAATGACTCTTGATGAAGCAAAAAAAAGAGGGATAAGCGGAGTATTTGAACATAAATATGGAGAAATCGTATCTGTATATACTATTGAGGGATGTTCAAAAGAAATTTGTACTGGACCACACGTAAAAAATACATGCGAATTAGGAAAATTCAAAATAATAAAAGAAGAGTCTTCATCCGGAGGGGTAAGAAGAATTAAAGCTAAACTTGAATAGATTTTTACCCATAATATTCTTCTGCTAAACCATACTTCTTCTTAATTTTTTCAAAATAAATTTTATTTATAGGACCAACCAAACCCGTATTTTCTATAGAATTTCTTATTTTAATCAGCCTATCGGCATCTTCATATTCTTCAAGATTAAAGCTTATTGATTTCCCATGATTTATAAAATAAATATCTGGTGTAGAAAGCAATTTACCAACTCCGATATAAGATATTTTATTATCTGTAATTATAGAAGGTCCGGTTGTCTCTACAAAACAATACCCGCTCTCAATTAAACTTTCCTCCACAGGACACTTTAAACCTAATGCCTCATGATTTTCATCCGCATAATAAAAGAATGAAGTTCCATATCCTAATTCCCTTAATAAAAATGCTAACAAATCAGTTTTCTCTCCACAAACTCCTTGCATATCATAAAGAACCTCATAAGGATATCTAGAATAATTAATTTTATTCATTCCGAAGTAAGCAGTTTTATTTGATGCTCCAAAGGGAATATTCTGAACAAGACTTATTGCAATCCTCATTTGATCATCTTCATCATCTGTTATATTTTGTATTTTAATAACAAGAGGCATAAGAAATTTTCTTTGTTCCTCTTCATTTATTGCCTTCAAAGTAAAATCAACTCTTGAAGAACTCCCATTTGAAAAGTAAACTATTGAACGCGGAACATTTGAAATATATTTCTCAAATGCATCATAGACAACAAAATTTATAGAATTGGATTTTCCAGAAAGAGTGTAATTTAAAACTATTTTTTTAGAACCGTTTTGATAGGGTGATAAACAGGTTTTAACTTTAGTTGCAAAACCTTCCGGACAACCACAAGCAGAAGGAAATTCTATAAGTTTTCCCTCTTTACAAAAATACGGTTTTGTAAGAGAACAACTCTCATAAGGAGTACCATCTCCACACAGATTGTCTTCTTCTATAGGAATTTCTATATTTGGAGATTCAATAAGTCCGAAACCTCCTGAAAAAAGAAAGAGTAATACCAAAACAAATAAAGTTAACACGAGATATTTCTTATAAGAAGAAAATTTCATTTTCCTATAAAAACCCGGAGATGCACCTCTATTATCATCCATAAAAATAAATAGAAAAACAGGATATAAAAACCTGATTATTCCATATAAATTCCGGGTTTCCCTGGCTTAGATTTCTTTGATATATTATTTGGATCATATTTTTTAGGTTCATTGACAGCAAAAATATAAACCTCCTTACCTACTCTCAAACTTATCTCAGAAGAATTATAAAATTCTTTTTCATTTGGAAGAACATAAACATAAACTTTATTCTTTTTCTCCCCTCTTGATTCTACTATTTTGTATATATTTAATATATCAGAAACAATTTTTTCTGTAGCCTCTTCCTGTTTATCAAACTTATCATTGATTTTATTCTCATCGACTTCAGGCCAACTCTCAAGACTTATAAAACCTTTATTTCCTATTTTCTCCCACAATTCTTCTGTAATATGTGGACAAAATGAGTGTAATAATTTTAAACTTTTTTCCAAAATATCTTTTGAACACTCTTCAGGTAATGAGTTAAACAATTCTCTAATTTTAATTATAGCGAGATTATATTTAAAATTTTCAATTTGATTTGTCACTTCCTTAATTATTTTGTTTAATTTACTCTCTGTCTTCGCATCAGAATTTTTTATAATCTTAACACTTTCAAAATATTCATATACTTTATTTAAAAATCTATAACTTCCAATTAAAACTTTCTCATCCCAATTAGTATCAGAATCTGGGGATGCAAAACTCATTAGAGCTAATCTTAAAGAATCTGCAGAATAATTTTTGATAATGTCAAGAGGATCAATTACATTTCCCAAACTTTTAGACATTTTATTTCCATCCGCCCCATGTAACATCCCCTGATGGAAAAGTTTTTTAATGGGTTCTCCAAAATTAATAAACCCTAAATCCCTTAAGAACTTTGTATAAAACCTACAATAAATCAAGTGCATACAAGCATGCTCGGCTCCCCCAATATACTGGTCAATTGGCATCCAATGTTTAACCTTACCTTTATCAAATATCTCTTTATCATTCTTAGGATCGCAATACCTTAAAAAATACCAAGAAGAATTAACAAAAGTATCCATTGTATCTGTTTCTCTTCTAGCTTTCCCTTTACATTTCGGACATTTTATATTTACCCATTTTTCATTTGTCAATAAAGGATTCCCTTCCCCAAATTTAACCTCTCTTGGAAGTTTAATTGGTAAATCTTTTTCTTCGACAGGAACTATTCCACACTTTTCACAATAAACAACAGGGATAGGAGTTCCCCAGTATCTTTGTCTTGAAATCAACCAGTCTCTCAACTTAAATTGAATTACTTTTCTACCCAATTTCTTTTTTTCCAGATGTTCTGTTATTTTTTTCTTTGCCTCTTCATTATTTATTCCATTAAATTCTCCAGAATTTATCAGGTTCCCTTTTTCGGTATAAGCATGAGTCATCTTCTCTGTTTTTTCGATTTCTTGTCCAATTGGATCAATAACTATTTTTATTGGAATATTATATTTTTTAGAAAACTCAAAATCTCTTTGATCATGAGCCGGAACTGCCATAACCATGCCTGAACCATAATCTGCAATAACAAAATTACCCGCATAAACAGGAATTTTTTCTTTTGTTAGGGGATTAACTGCATAACTGCCTGTAAAAACCCCCTCCTTTTCCATATCTTCAAGTTCCTTCTCACTAACTGATTTTAATTTTTTCAAAAATTTATCAACTTCCTTTTTTTGTTTATCTGTAACCAAATCAAAAAGTCTCGCGTGTTGTGCTGAAACAACCATAAATGTTACCCCAAATAAAGTGTCAGGACGTGTTGTGAATATAGGCCATTTTTTTCCATCAATCTCAAAATCTATTTCGGTTCCATAAGATTTACCTATCCAGTTTTTTTGCATAGCCTTTGTCTTTGTAGGCCAATCTAAATCTTCAAGATCCTCCAAAATTTCATCGGCATAATTTGTTATCTTGAAAAACCACTGCTCCAAATGTTTTATTTCTAGAGGGGTTTTACATCTATCGCAAATCCCTCCCTGTGCTTGTTCATTAGCCAAAACTGTCTTACATGAACTACACCAATTAACGGGAGCTTTTTTTCTATAGGCTATTCCTTTCTCAAGCATCTTAAGGAAAATCCATTGATCCCACTTATAATAATCAGAATTAGAAGTATTAACCATTCTTGACCAATCATAACTGAAACCAAGAGTTTTCTGTTGTTTCATGAAATTTGCAGAGGATTTCTTTGTATAATCTTCTGGATGAGTTTTATCTTTTATCGCGGCATTCTCAGCAGGTAATCCTAATGCATCATATCCCATAGGATAAAGCACATTAAACCCTTTCATTCTCTTAAAACGAGCATAAATATCCCCAATAGTATAATTCAAAGCATGACCCATATGAAGACCTGCTCCAGAAGGGTAAGGGAACATTTCAAGGTTATAAAATTTAGGTTTCTTGGAATTATCCTTAACCTCAAATACTTTTTTTTCCTCCCATTTCTTCTGCCACTTCTGCTCTATTTTATGAAAGTTAATTATCTTATTCTTCTTATCTTCTCCCATGTTTAAACCATTATTCAGGAACTTTTAAATATTCTTCTAATATATTATGTGGATGAACAAAATAAAAACATACCTGCTGGGAGAAATTGTTTCAACAAATGAAGCTGATGCTTTTACATTGTATAAAAAATCAAATTTTGGACAACCTATAAACCAAAAAATTCAATACGCTCTAGCTGAAGCATTATACCTTGTTGAAAAGGGGAAAATAGAGATTATAAAAGGAAAAAAGAGCATCCCATTTGAAGAGTTATTAAAGACTTTCAAAAAGATTGATTCAAAAATACAATTAAAATATCCGGTATTCAAAGATTTAAGAGATAAAGGATATGTTGTAAAAACTGCTTTAAAATTTGGAGCAGATTTCAGAGTTTATGAAAAAGGAACAACCCCAGATGAAGAACATGCAAAGTGGATTGTATTTTGTGAACATGAATCCAAAAAATTCTCCTGGCACGAGTTTGCTTCAAAAAACAGGGTTGCACACTCTACAAAAAAGAATCTCCTTTTAGCAATAATTGATGAAGAATCAGATGTTTCCTATTATGAAGTAAGCTGGATAAGAACCTAAAAATACAAACATAAATATTTATAATCAGTAAGACTTTTCTAAATTAATGCCCCCACAAGATGCTTCAAAAATAAGAGAAAAGATACTTTCAATACTAAGGATGAAAGGCCCGACCCTTCCAGTATATATATCGCAAGATACCGGAATAAGCATGCTTTTTGCTTCTGCTTTCTTATCTGAACTTCTTTCAGATAAACAAATAAAATTAAGTCATATGAGGGTTGGAAATTCTCCCATCTATTATATCCCGGGACAAGAACCTCAGTTAGAAAGATTTGGAAGTTACCTTAAAAGTAAAGAAAAAGATGCTTTTTTTCTCCTTCAAGAAAAAAAATTTCTTAGAGATTCTGAACAACCCCCTGCAATAAGAGTTGCTCTAAGGGAAATAAAAGATTTCGCAGTTCCATTTAGAAAAGATAATCAAATCATATGGAGATATTTTACCTCAAAAGAATCAGAATACAAAAATGATTTCAAGCCAATAGAAGAACATGAGTTTGTACAAGCAAAACCAAAAGCATTCAATGAAGAAGAAAGAAAAATAGGTGAAAAAATGATTAAAGATATTGATATAAAAGAGATAGAAAAAATAAGAAAAGAAAAAGAAGATCTCGAAAAGGAAAAAGAGATTGAAGAAGAAATCGAGGAAGAAGAAATTCAAGAAAAAAAAGAAATAAAACAAGAAGTAACTGAAGATGAAAATGAAGAGGAAGCACTATTACAGATACCTGTTCAAGAAAAACCGAAAGAGATAGAGAAAAAAGAAGAACCTTCTCAAGAAAAAAAGAAAGAAAAGCCAATAAAAAAAGAAAAGATAGAAAAACAAAAACCAAAAACAAAATCAGTAAAACCAATAAAGAAAAAAGCAACAGAAAAACAAGATGATAAGTTTTTTAATAAAATAAAAGAATTTTTATCAAATGAGACCGTAGAAATACTTGGTGTTGAAAGCTTTAATAAAAATGAGATACATCTAAGAATAAAATCAGAAGGAACTGAAAAACTTTTAGTTGCATATAATAAGAAAAAGATTTTAGACACAGATATAATAAATGCTAACAAGAAAGCATCTAAGCTTAATCTAAAATATGTTATATTGAGTATGGGGGAACCTTCAAAAAAACTTGCAAATTTGATTGAAGCTTCACAAAATTTAGACAAGATTGAAAAAATAGAAAAATAATCTTTATTTAAATCGTCTCATTCTCTTCTTCCCAAAACTCTTCATCATCTTTTGCATTTGCTTTTGAGAAAAACCTTTAGACATATCCATATTATCAATTCCACCCTTAATCATATCCTGAAGCATTTTGTACTGTTTTAATAATGCTCTAATATCGCTGTTATTAACTCCTGCCCCTTTTGCAACTCTTCCAATTCTAGAAGTTTGTTTATCAAATAATTCTGGATTTTCTCTTTCTTCCGGAGTCATTGATTTAAGAATATGTTCCCATTTTGCGATTTTCTCCTGTTGAGATTCAAGCATATTCTCTGGAATCTTTGCCTTACCCAATCCGGGAATCATCCCCTTTATTTTATCGAACCCTCCAAGCTGATTCATTGACTTTACCTGTTCAATAACATCCTCCAAAGAAAGTTTCCCATCCTCAAGTTTCTTCTGCATTTTCTCCTGCTGTTTTTCATCCGTAACTAAACGTATCTTTTCTATAAGAGCTTGTAAATCCCCCATTCCCAAAAGTCTTGAAAGGAAACTTTCAGGATTGAATTCTTCTATATCATTTATTTTTTCGCCAGTTGTTATGTAATAAACCCCTGCATTTGTTTCAGCACATGCAGTTAAAGCCCCTCCCCCCTTTGCGGTAGAATCCATTCTTGTTATTACCACCCCTGAAATCTTCAAGGCTTCCTGAAATTCACTAGCTTGTTTTTTTGCAGCCTGTCCAATATCTGCAGGCATAACCAAAATTGTCTCAGTAGGTTTTATCTCCTTATTCAACTCTTTTATCTCTTTAATTAATTCTTTATCAAGTGTATGACGCCCAGCAGTATCCACAAGAATTAAATCATATTTCTTCAAATCATTTTTCTTCTCAAACTTCTTCCAAGTCTTAACAGCATCTGTTTCCTCAAAATCCACAAAATAAGGTATATTATTTTTCTTAGCTAACTGTTCTAATTGTTCTTTTGCAGCAGGTCTATGAACATCCAACCCTACAAGAATTACTTTTTTCCCCCTCTTAGCATACCAATTTCCAATCTTTGCGATGGTAGTTGTTTTTCCAGCCCCATACAAACCTAAAAACATTATTCTTGATTGTTTTCCAGAAGGCAATTCAAGAGATTTGTGCTCCCCAAGAATTTTTATTAATTCATCATGAAGCAACTTTATAACATGTTCTTTTTTCTCAATATCTTTTATTCTTTCATCATATGCTGCTTTCTTTATCTTATCCGAAATTTCTTTTACAAGAAGAATATTAACATCCGCCTCAATTAGTGCTCTTTGTAAATCCTTTACAACACTCTCAACAACATTTTTATCTAAAAATAGGGCATTAGCTAGCTTATCTCTTGCTTTCCTTAATGCATCTCCTAACTTCTCTAACATACTAAAACGAGTTTATTTAGGGTTAATAAATTTGTGGTTTGGCAAATTAAGTAAAAAATTAATCACAGAAAGCAGCTGGGTCTCCATTAAATAATGCTTCTTCAAATCTTGCTTTTGTACTAAAAATATACTCGTAATGTTCTCTTCTTTTATCTCCAAAATTTTTATTATAAGAATCGTGCTTCATCTTAGCCTCTCCATACATTCTCAAAAAAGTGTTATCATAAAAATTAGCAAGTTCGTTATCAAATATTCTCTTTTGATTTAACCCATGATTAATAATTCTATTAATAGACATGTAGTACTCTCTCCAAATGTTTTCTTCCAACCCTTGCTTAATCTTATCATTAATTTCTACCCAATTTTTCTTAAAATAATTGACCTCATCTCCACCTTTCAAATAGGTAGCTGTTACAAGAAGATAATTCATTATTGGAACTATTTGAGGATTTTCTTTATTAGATTGTATAGAACCAATAATTAATCTTGTTCTTTCAAAAATATCCCCAATCATCTCAAGATTATTCATGAACTTACTAAAAAAAGAATTGGTTTATAACCATTTAGTAAATTGGAAATAGATTTTAAAATAAAGAATTTCTAATCTTTTGCATGCCGTAATGGGACAATGGTACTCCACACGATTGGAAACAAAAGACACCCCCAGTTTCTTTTGTAAGCTTTCCTATCCAGGGTAAACCCAAATATCGTGATCCGAAAGGATTTCCAGGTTCGATTCCTGGTTACGGCGTTCACAACCCTAAACTTTCAACAAACTTATTCTTATCAAACTTCTGTAAATCCTTGTATTCCTGCCCTACTCCAAGATAAAGAATTGGTTTTTCGGTAGTATATCCAACACTCAAAGCTGTCCCGCCCTTTTCATCAATATCTGCTTTGCTTAAAATTATTCCATCAATTTTAACAGATTGATTAAAGGTTTTAATCTGTTCAATTATATCATTACCAGTTATGCTCTCCCCTACAAATAATTTCGTGTCTGGATTACAAACTTTTGCAATCTTTTCAACCTGTGCCATTAAATTTTTCTCAGTGTGCATTCTTCCCGCAGTATCAATTAAAACAACATCAATATGATTTTTCTCAGCATATTTTATTGCATCAAAACCAACAGAAGCAGGATCAGAACCATAATCATGCGCTATAACTTCTATCCCTAACTTTGCTCCATGTTTTTTAAGCTGTTCAATTGAAGCGGCCCTAAAAGTATCTCCTGCAGCAAAAACACAGGATAATTTTTTCTCCTTCAATAAATTACCAAACTTTGCAATACTTGTTGTTTTTCCTGTTCCATTAATACCGCAAAAAAGAATAACATATGGCTTGTGTTCAGAAAGTTTTTTATCTTTTATCTTCTCAATCAAATCAAAGGGCTCAATCAAAACATTGTAAATTATATCTTTCAAAGACTCTATTATTTGTCCTTCTATTTCTTTCTTTAAAAATTCCTTTCCAACAAGTGTATCTTTCAATTGTTTTATTATTTTATCGGAAACTTCGAGTGCTACATTATTTTCAAGTAAAATCATCTCCAAATCTCCAGAATATACCTCAAAATCCTCTTCAGAAATCTTTACCTTATTTATACCTGAAAAAATCTTCTTAAAGAATCCTTTTTTCTCTTCCTCTTCAACCTTTATATCTTTGATTATATTCTCACTTATTTTTCTTTCTTCCTTATCAAATGTCTTAAGAGCAGGTTCAACATATTCATGTTCTTCTATCGGTTTTATTTCTTCCTTTACTCTTTCTTTTTCCTCAATTTCCTTAACTATCTCTTCCGCTTCCTTCTCTCTTTTTTTGCCTTCCTTCTTCTCTTTTTTAGATATTTCCTTAACCCTTGTTTCCTTCTTTTCCTTAACAGATTTTTCACTCTTTTTGGATTTCTCTTTCTTTGCAACTTCTTGAACCTCGTCTACAACTGCTTTTTTAATTATACCCTGTGTCCAACTTTTTAACTTTTCCTTGAGTTTTCCAAACATATTTTTACAAGCAAAGAATTAGTTATTAAGGTTTTGGTTCAAGGTATTTTAACCAGCTAATCTAAATTTTTATAAAGAAAGGATGCTTTATTATAGTATAATGAAAGGCATACTTGTAATATTAGACGGATTAGGAGATTTACCCCATAAACTCCTAAATGAACAAACTCCATTGGAAGCTGCCCAGACACCAAATCTTGATTTTTTAGCTGCAAGGGGCCAATTAGGATATATGTACACCGTGAAACCGGGTTTCATCCCAGAATCTGATGAAGCAATAGTTTCTATATTTGGAAATGAATTAATATCCAGCACAAGAGGTCAATTAGAAGCAAGAGGGAGTGATTTAAAACTAACTCGGGGAGATTTAGCTTTTAGGGTTAATTTCGGAACAATTGATTCTCTAGAACAAGGAAATATTCTAGACAGAAGAGCAGGAAGAACTTTAACCACAACAGAGGCAAATCTTCTTGCAAAGGCTATAAATAAAATAAAACTTCCATGTGAATTTATTTTCAAACCAACCGTACAACACCGAGCAGCACTTGTTTTTAGAGGGGGATTTTCAGATAATGTGTCTGGAAACGATACCACCTATACGGAGGGTATGACTCTTATTTCAAACAAAATTGTTAAATGTAAGCCCTTAGATGATGATGAAAATTCTCAATATAGTTCAAACATCGTAAATGAATTTCTTGAAAAAGCACATTTAGTATTAAACTCACATCCAGTAAATATTGAAAGAGTAAAAAGAGGATTACTCCCAGCAAACTTTTTATTAGTAAGAGGAGCAGGAATAGAATACCCTAAATTAAAGCAATATAAAAAATGGATAGCTTCAAACTATATGCCATTAGAAATAGGTTTTGCAAATACCTGTGGGATGAAAAATTACTCCTTCGATTATCCCGAACTTACCGGGATAGACGCATATGAAAACTTGTGGAAAGGCCTCCGCAAAGCTTGTAAACATTCTGCAAATGTAATTAAAAAAAATATCAAGAGAGCAGATTATGCATATATACATATAAAAGAAACAGATCTTCCAGGACATGATAATAAACCTGTTGAAAAGAAATTGATGTTGGAATATATTGATATTACTTTATTTAAATATTTAAGAAGTATCGCTCCACAATACAAAATAAAAATTGTTGTTACAGGAGATCATTCAACTCCCTGTAAACTTAAATCACATTCAGCAGACCCTGTTCCAGTTTTGTTTTATGATTGCAGACCTCTCCCAGTTGCAAAGAAATTCTGTGAAAAAGAATGTAGAAAAGGAGAATTGGGAAGAATAATGGGACAAGAACTTTTGCAGAAAGTTGGATTTACAAAATAAATTATTTATTGCATAAATATATTAAAACTATAATTTTTTTATAAAAACATGATTATTTTAGATATTGAAACAACAGGATTAACTAATGATTGTGGTATTTGCGAGATAGGTGCAATAAATACAGATGATCATTCTAACACTTTTCTTCAGGATTGTAAAATTGATGATGATGACTTGATTACTGAAGGGGCTATGAGAGTTAATGGAAGGAATTTAGATATTCTAAAAGATAAAAATAAACAACCTCAAAATCAATTAATTGAAAATTATCTTGATTGGGTGAGTATGCAAGAAAATAAATTATTTTATGGACAAAATGTTGCTTGGGATATAAGCATGATTCAAGCTAAATCAATTAAGTATGATTTACATAAGAAATTTCTTGAGATTCATATGCAAAGAGGTATGGATTTACATACTTTAGCACAAGAAAGATATTTTGAAATAAATAAAAAATATCTCTTGAAAGAAACAGGTCAAAGTGCATTTAATCTTGGGAAGATCCTAGAATTTTGTGGGATTCCCGATGAAAGAATTAATGTTAAAGGTAATGAAATTGTTAGAGAAGGGAAGTATCATACAGCCCTAGAAGATTGTGCGCTTGAAGGTGAAGCAATTTATAGGTTAAAATTTGGAAAGAATCTTTTTGAAGAATTCAATAAATTTGAAATTCCCGATTATCTAAAAAAGTAATTCTAATTTTCTCTAGAATTTAAAATACATTTAGCGCTTGCCGTTCAGTTCGTGTACAAACTAGAAAAGTGTAAAGGGCTTAGTTACTTTTTAAAAAAATTTAAAATTAACCGAAAAGTGCACTAAGTCCCTCTGCTGCAGCTTCGTGTTTCTCTTCCTTTGGAACTTCTTCCTTCTTTGCTTCAGCAGGAGCACCTGCAGGAGCAGCAGCAACTAAACTAGCATTAGCCAATTCACTTGCTATATCCACGTCTTTCAAACTAGCGACAAGCGATTTGATTTTTGAATCATCCGCACTTGTACCAGCAGCTACAACAACACTTTTTATGTTTGCTTCACTAACTTCTTTTCCAAGTTTGTGCAACAAAAGTGCCGCATATATGTATTCCATTTTAATTTCCTTCTCCTGTAGAATTTAATTCAGGAGTATTTGTTTCTGCAGCTATTTTTTCTTTATTCTGTAATCTTTCAAGAGCCAATTCTTGCCTTCCAGCTTTTCCAATCAAGAAAGCAATAGTCTCGGGAGTTGCATATCCAATATTAACTGCGAAAGGTAAAGCTTTTCCATAAGCTACTTTGAAATCCTCTAAAGTCTTTTCTGGATCCAAATTGATTTCAGGATAAAATAATTTTTTTTCGTTATCAAATGCTGCAACCGGAATAAACCCTATTGTAAATGGTTTAATATCCAATTTCCCCATCATATCTGCAGCACCCTGACTTATCTTCTCCCCTTTCTTTGCAACCACCTTTGGAGCTTTGATTGTTATCTTCCCCCCTTCAATTTGAATTTGTATTCCTAAAGCGCCTAATTCACTGATTGCTGGACCCGGAACCAAATCGGTTGGACCCGCTGGGATTTCTATATCATCTGGAGCTATTTGTCCCGCTTTTGCCTTAGAAGGACTTTTTTTTCTTATTAATTCAATAGCTAACTCAAAAGAATCTATATCCGAGAATAATAAAGCAAAATCACTTGTTATTCTCTCCTTTACTTTTTTTATCTCTTCTTCTTTTGAAGAATCAATTGCTTTAATAATAAGATTTTTCTTAGGCACCTTAACAACTGCTTTTCCTCTCATCTTTTTAACAATCTCTTGAAATTGAGAACCGGGAATATTTTTTATAGAAGCGATAAGCAAAGTTTTCTTTTCTTTCAAAAGTTTTGATAGTTCTGCAACTGCACTTTTCTTCTTATCTGAAACATGCGTTGTCTTAACTGATTTGTCTGATTTTTTATCTTTCATTTTATTTAACGGATATCTTATAAGGTTTAGTCATTGTTAATTTAATTTCAATATTCTTTATGTTCTCTTTATTTCTTGGAAGAGTTTTGAGAAGCAAATTATAAACAGCAAGAACATTTTCAATTATATCCTCATCTTTCATAGTCTGTTTTCCTATTGGAATCTTTATACTTGGTTCTTTTACCTTTATCTTTATACTAGTATTTATCTTGGTTGTGAGTTCTCTCAAAGTTTTTTCATCGGCATTCATTATAATTCCCAACTGAGGAGAAGGCATTTTTCCTGTTGGACCTAAAGCTCTACCAAAGTTTGTTGCAACGCTCGGCATAAGACTTGCCTGAGCAATAAAGAAATCATAATGGTTAACTAAACCTTTCATTTTGCCTTTATCACCATACTTCTTAAATTCATCTGGAGTAATTGTATCTATATTCGTGTTCTTAACCTCTAAGAATCCTGCAATTTTTTTATCTTTTATCTTATGCGGAACACTAACAAAAAGATTTACATTGCTTTTTTTAACATCAAATTTTTGTAGATTTACAATTAAATCCACAGTCTGATCAAACTTTCTTTCTTTAGCTCTTCTTAATTCAGTTAAAGCTTTCTTTAACTCTGTCTCTAATTCTGCCATTTTTCTGTTTTAGCCTCCCAAATTATGCGTCCTGGATATAGAACATATTCCAGCACGATATGGTTCAAACGGCTAATTTTTTATGTTATTTTGGGTTTTTAAATGTTGGGTTCTCATGGGCTTTGTTTAATAAGTAGTGATTGTTTAAAAAGTCCTAATAAATTTCTTAATCT
>ERZ795059.2459-NODE-2459-length-19177-cov-7.955444_pt1 | contig 19177 bp, 15 predicted proteins | sample MGYA00375143_ERZ795059 | MGnify/ENA primary metagenome ERZ795059 (study PRJEB30188, sample SAMN05720168) | activated sludge metagenome | isolation source: Anaerobic digester | place: USA | collected 2015-01-07 ... | reverse complement strand
TATTAAGACCTGAATCTCCTGTTCCAATAGCGCCAGTGCTAAAAATAAAGCTGTTACCATAAGCAAATGCTTGACGACCAATAACAACAGTTAAAGGAGAATAAAGCATTTCTTTTAAAGTAACAAAAGCGAGATTAAGATCAATTTCGCTTCCTGATGATGATGGCTCTCCCCAAACTCTTTCATTAATAAGAGCAACAGTTGTTGATACATTATCTGTTAAATCAGCATCAACTTTAAGCTCTGTTTGTGTCATGAAAAAGTTTTGGTTATTTTTTTCAAAAGGCAACTTTGTTTGTAAATCAAAATTTGTTCTTGAAACATAACTTGAATCAATGCTTCCACTGACTTTGATATTTTGAACGCTAGCAAAAGCTGGCATAGCGACCAAGCTCAAAATCACTAAAGCTAAAAGAATTTTTTTCATTTATCTTCTCCTTAAATTAGTTTTAAAAACGATTCTAACTTAACCGATTATTTTATTTCTTATATCTTTATTTTTAACTAAGTTTCTCCCCCTATGAAGAACTTAGATGTTTGCGTGTATTATCCAGCTTGATTTTCGACGATTCTCGACGCGGATTCTTACTCTTTAGTTCACCCCCTTTCCCGCTCAAAATTAGAACCATCTCTGGGTAAAAGTTATAGAACGGTGTTATTTTTACACAAGACCTGCGGTCTGTCAAATATTTTTTAGAAAAATTTTACTAGTTGGTTTTGTCACAAGAAACGCTCGAAATGGCTAAGAATAAACGGTTTCCATAATTAATATTTCATAAGCCCAGAAAGCATTTTACTGATATCTTCAATATCTTTTCTGAGATTTAAAAACGTTTCTTCCTTTATCAGTCCTTTTCTCCTACAAATCTCTAAAATAGGCACGCATTCAAAGGCTGATCCTCGAGCAATCCTAAAGAAATTAATTCTGTCAGCTTTATGGAATCTTCCATTTCCTTCAGCAATATTGGTTGATATAGACAGCGCAGCTCTATTTAACTGATCTACTAAATAATAATTCCCTTTTTGGAAAAGATTCGGTTAATTTACAAATTTTATCGGCAAAATCAACCGATTTCTTATATACATCTAAATTTTCGAATAAAAAAGCCATAAATATAGTCTTATTTACTAAAATAAACGAAAAATCTTGAAAATCGATAATCGAGATTTGAACGCAATTAAAAATCTTTTTATTTTTTATAATTTTGTCAATTTTCAACTTTCGATTTTCAATTGCTCAATTTTTTCCCGCTGGGAAAAAATGCCCCCGGGCCGAGTCGAACGGCCGACGCCGGCCTTAGGAGAGCCGCGCTCTATCCATCTGAGCTACGGGGGCAAATGACCATATTTTTATACAATATTTTTCAAGAAAAATCTGCCCTCGCTTTGATTTCCATAATAAAGTTAACAGAAAAATCAAAGAAGGCGCAAATACGCATAAAAAAAGAATACCATGTTTCACACAAAAAAAGGAAACATGGTACAAAAACAAACTATCGCCTGAATTGCTGAAGCGTATTTAAATATTCTAACGGCGCGTCATAACCCAAAATAACCGCTTCATCGCAATATTTAACCGCATCCGCATAATCGCCTAAATGAAAAGAAACAATAGATAAATTGATATACGCGTTAAGATGATTCGGATTAAAATGAACCGCTTTTAAATAAGATTCTTTTGCTTTTTTCCCATCTTGAAGCTTTACATAAACATTGCCTAAATTATAGTAAAGTTCCGGATTTTGCGGAGCCAAGGAAATAGCTTTTTCGTATAAATCTTTGGCATTGACCAGCGCGCCTAAATTTTCTTCAATAAAGGCTAAACTTGAATAGGCATAAAGATTTTGCGGGTCTTTTCTCAAAACCTTTTTATACATTTCTTTGGCGCGATTATAATCACGATTCTCGACGGATTTAAGAGCTTCTTTGACAAGCGCATCGATTTCTTCCTTATTATTATCGCCTTGGGCCACACAACTGCCTAAAAATAAAGAAACGATAATAAGGAAATTGATAAAAAAAGATATGGAGATATTTTTCTTCTTGGCAGGCATATTAAAGAAATGAATAATATTTAGTATTTAATCACAGAATACAAATCAAAATCCTGTAATTTCTCTTTGCCTTTTAAGAACCTTAATTCAACGACAAACGCTAAACCCACAATAAGCGCTTTTTGTTCTTTGACAAGATCCGCGACCGCTCTTATGGTTCCACCTGTAGCCAAAAGATCATCCACAATTAAAACACGCGCGTTTTCAGGAATAGCATCTTCATGAATTTCAAGCGTGTCTGTGCCATATTCTAAACTATAAGTAATATTATTAGTCTTATAAGGAAGTTTTCCTTTTTTACGGACAGGAATAAAACCCGCACCTAATTTATACGCCAAGGCCGCGCCAAAAATAAATCCGCGCGCCTCAACCGCAATAACAAAATCAATAGACTCATCTTTATAATTTTTCGCTAAAAGATTGATGGTTTTCTTAAACGCTTCTTTATCTTTTAAAAGCGTAGTAATATCTTTAAAAATAATTCCTTTTTTGGGAAAATCCGGAATGTCGCGGATATATTTTTTCAAATCTCCTTTTTTAATTTTAACAGCCATCTTCTTTATTCCTCTCTTTCTTCTTCATTATCAAAATCGAAATCCGTTTGCGCGTCTCGCGATTGCTCATCACGATTTTTCAGAATCTCTTGAATTTTTTTAATCGTGACGGATTCAATTTGGCGAATACGCTCACGCGAAACGCCTAAAATTTTTGCGACTTGCGCCAAAGTGCGGCGTTCTCCATCGGATAATCCATAACGAAGATCAATAATATTGCGTTCGCGCTCGTTTAAAAGATCTAAAAAGCTCATCGCGCGCTCTTTGTTGAAAAGCTCTTCGAGCTGCTGATCGGGCGCGGCAATCGTATCATCAGGAATCATGTCTTTGACTTGTCCGTCGCCATCTTCGCCTAAAGGAGCATCCAAACTCGACATCTTAGAAATCGCGTTTTCAAGATCCCGCACTTTATCGACCGGCAAACGTAATTTTTTTGCAATTTCACCGACGCGCGGTTTATGATTTAATTTATGCGTTAATTTCTCAACCGCTTTTTTATACCGCAAAATTTCCTCGTTCATATAAACCGGCACGCGGATCATTTTACCTTGATCAATAATCGCGCGTGAAATGCCTTGCTTGATCCACCATGCGGCATAAGTCGAAAAACGAAAACCTTTTTTCGGGTCAAATTTCTCTACCGCCCGCATTAAACCAATATTGCCTTCTTCAATCAAATCGCTTAAAGGAATACCGAGATTGTTATACCGCTTGGCGATACTGATGACCAGGCGTAAATTCGCGCGGATCATTTTTTCCCGTGCGGCTTTGTCTCCTTTACGGACTAATTTAGATAAAGAAATTTCTTCTTCCGGCTTTAAAAGCGGAATCGGACGAACATCTTTTAAATAAGCTTTTATCGGATCCATATCTCTTTTGACCTTCCCCACCCCGGGGGTGGGGAAAAGGTTAACATGGTTTTATTTTTTCTTAGCTGATTTTTTCCCTTTTATCTTAGATGAACCGCTACAACACTTCGCTTCAACAGCGGCTTGGGCCGCGGCTAAACGCGCAATTGGCACACGATACGGAGAACACGATACATAATTCATTCCCGCACGAACGCAGAATTTAACGCTTGCAGCTTCCCCGCCATGCTCGCCGCAAATCCCGACCTTTAAATGCGGACGCGTCGAGCGACCTCGTTCAATGCCGTATTTGACTAAAAGCCCGACGCCATTTTGATCTAAACTTTGAAATGGATCCTCTTTAAAGATCGCTTTTCCGCCGTCTTTCTCGCTCGCTACATACGTCGGTAAAAATCGGCCCGCATCATCACGGGATAATCCTAAAGTCATTTGCGTTAAATCGTTTGTGCCGAATGAGAAAAATTCCGCGACTTCGGCTAATTGATCAGCTAATAATGCCGCGCGAGGAATTTCAATCATAGTCCCGACCATATAATGTAATTTCACTTTTGCGTCTTTAATTAATTGATCCGCTATTTGGCGCGTTTGAACTTCAAGAATTTTTAATTCTTTTTTATCAATCGTTAACGGATGCATGATTTCCGGATAAACCTTAAAACCTTCTTTAGTGGCTTTAATCGCGGCTTCAATAATTGCGCGCACCTGCATTTCCAAAATTTCTGGATACGTAATACACAAACGGCATCCGCGATGACCTAACATCGGATTCGACTCATGAAGCTGTTCGCAACGATGTTTAATTTTATCGTGAGATAATCCGGTAATTTTACTTAATTTATCGACGCCCGCATCATCTTTTGGTGTAAATTCATGAAGAGGCGGATCAATCAAACGAATCGTGACAGGTTTGCCATTCATCGCTTTAAAAATACCATAAAAATCTTCACGCTGAATCGGAAGCAATTTAGCCAAAGCAGATTTTCTCGCCTCAAGCGTTTCCGCGACAATCATTTCTTGAATAGCCAAACGGCGTTCTTCGGTATCAAAAAACATATGTTCTGTTCGGCAAAGACCAATACCTTCAGCGCCCATATCAACCGCTTTTTGAGCGTCATACGGCGTATCCGCATTAGTACGGACATTAATCGTGCGAATTTCATCCGCCCATTTTAAAAGTGTTTCATAGGCTTTAGGAAGTTCTGGATCTTTTAAAGGAAAATTTCCGACATAAACTTCTCCGGAAGAACCATCAAGAGTAATAAAATCGCCTTGCTTAATCGTTTTTCCGCCAACAACCATTTCCTTTGCATCATAATTAATATTTAAGGCTTCACATCCAACGATACAACATTTTCCCCAGCCACGCGCGACAACCGCGGCGTGCGACGTTTTTCCGCCGGTCGCGGTTAAAATCCCTTTAGCCGCATGCATACCGCCGACATCTTCCGGAGAAGTTTCTTTACGGACTAAAATAACTTTATCGCCTTTGCCCGCCATTTCTTCGGCTTCAGCGGCGGTAAACACGACTTTACCGGCGGCCGCGCCAGGGATAGCATTAATCCCACCGGCTAAACGAGCGGCTTTTAATTCTTGCAAACTGACTTTTTTCGTATCAATAACCGGATAAAATAATCGTTCGATATCATCCGATGTTAGACGAGAAACCGCTTGTTCTTTAGTGATAACAGGTTTGACCGCCATATCCGCATATTTTTTCGGCAGGTAACCTTTTTTCACTAAATCATTTGCTTGGGCTTTTGTTAAGAGAGGTTTTGTCGCGTGATCGACAGCAATTTGAAAGGCCGCGGCCGGCGAACGTTTTCCCGTACGGCACTGCAACATATATAATTTTTGATCTTCAATGGTAAATTCCAAATCCTGCATTTCTTTATAATAAGACTCAAGAATCGCGCGCACCGCTAAAAGCTGGTCATACACTTTCGGCATTTGCTTTTGAAGAGTGGCCAACTTTAACGGCGTGCGAATACCGGCGACAACATCTTCTCCTTGCGCATTGATAAGATAATCTCCATAAAAAGTATTTTCACCGCTATTGGGATCGCGTGTGAAACAAACGCCGGTCCCGCTGTTATCTCCCTTATTTCCAAAAACCATCTGGACAATATTAACCGCAGTTCCTTTTAAATCAGTGATTTTTTCGACTCGTCGGTAAGTCACAGCTTTTTCCGCTTCCCAGCTGTTGAAAACCGCCATGATGGCACCCCACAATTGTTTATACGGATCTTGCGGAAAATCTTCACCTTTATTTTGCTTATAAAAAGCCTTGAATTGATCGCAAAGTTCTTTGAGTTTTTCAGCAGGAATTTCCGGATCTGTTTTGACCCCAAGCTTATGTTTCATATCATGAAGCATATCTTCCATCGGTTGCTTGGATAAACCCATAGCAGTTGAAGAAAACATCTGGATAAATCGTCGGTAAGAATCATACGCAAAGCGCGGATTGCCGGTTTTCTTGGCTAAGCTCTCAACGGTTTTATCGTTAAGCCCGAGATTCAAAATCGTTTCTAACATGCCCGGCATAGAACGTGCCGCGCCCGAACGCACCGAAATCAAAAGAGGATCGTTGAGATCGCCAAATTTCTTTCCTGTATTTTTTTCAAGTTTTAAAACTGCCTCACGGACTTCTTTTTCTAATCCGGCAGGAAGTTTTCTTCCTAATTTATAATATTCCTCGCAGGTCTGAATTGTAATTGTAAAACCGGCCGGAACAGGAATGCCGATGGATGTCATTTCCATAAGGCCTATACCTTTACCGCCTAAAACATTCTTACTTAAATCTTCACCTTTTGCTTCCGCCTTGCCGGCGCCGTAAGAAAAAACGTGTTTCTTTGACATAATGCACCTTTCCTTAACTTTTTATTTATAAAATAAATTTTTCTGATAAATATTGTTTTAATTGATCAATGCCGATGCGTTCTTGCTGCATCGTATCTCTATCGCGTACCGTAACTTTTTTATCGGTCAATGATTCCACATCGACTGTCACGCAATAAAAAGTCCCCACCTCATCTTGGCGACGATAAAGTTTTCCTATTGCAGCGGTATCATCATACACGCAAGAAAGATTTTTTTGCAAATCTTTTTTAATTTTCTTAGCTAATCCAACAATATCCGTATTCTTTTTTAAAAGCGGCAAGACCGCCACTTTAATCGGCGCTAATTCTTTGCTTAAACGCAACACCGCGCGCGTTTGATCATTAACCACTTCTTCGTGATAGGCATCGACTAAGAAAGCCAAAGTCGCGCGATCACATCCGCCCGACGGCTCAATGACAAACGGATAAAATTTTTCATTAGTAATAGGATCTTGATATTGCAAGTCTTTCCCGGAAAATTGCGCGTGTTGTTTTAAATCAAAATCGGCGCGATTGGCAATGCCTTCGAGCTCTGACCATCCAAAAGGAAAATGATATTCTATATCCGAACATCCTTTGGCATAATGCGCTAATTCGTCCGCGCCATGCACGCGAAGCTGTAAATTTTCTTTTCTAATCCCTAAATTCAAATACCAATTAAAACGCTCTTCAATCCATTTTTTATGGCATTCTTCAGCGTCGTTGGGATGCGTAAAATATTCTATTTCCATTTGTTCAAACTCACGCGTGCGAAAAATGGAATTACTCGTCGTTACTTCATTACGGAAAGATTTTCCGATTTGGGCAATGCCAAAGGGAAGTTTACGATGCGTGGTATCAAGGATATTGCCAAAATTAACAAAAATACCCTGCGCGGTTTCAGGACGGAGATAACAAATATTTTTTTCATCCGCCACAGGCCCGACCTGCGTTTTAAACATTAAATTAAAGGCCTTGCCTTCGGTAAATTCTTTAGCGCCGCATGTCGGACATTTACCTTTTAAATGATCTTGACGAAAACGATTATGGCAATTTTTACATTCCACAAGAATATCCGCAAAATTCGCCGCATGCCCTGACGCTTCCCATGTTTTAGGATGCATAAGAATAGCCGCGTCCAAGCCCACCATATCTTCTCGGCTATGAACCACGGCTTTCCACCAGGCATTTTTCACATTACGTTTAAGCTCAACACCCATAGGACCATAATCCCACGCGCCATTAAGCCCACCGTAAATTTCTGAAGATTGAAAGATAAAACCCCGACGTTTACACAGGGAAAGAATTTTATCCATAAGGTCATTTTTTTGCATAAGTCGGGTTATTCTATATAAAAAAAATTTAAAAAGCAAGAGAAAACAACTTAAAAATCACGTTTTTTTCTTAAAAAAAACGGTAAAGGGTCTTACGCGGTTCGTTTACGGTTCTTCCACAGAAAAAACGATTTGATCGGAAACAGTTAATGCCGCTGATTTTTTCCCGCCTTTATTACAATTCGTGACAATGCTAATCACATCGCCAACTTTAACTTCTGCAGAAAGAGGAATCAAAACTTTAAAATCATTATCAGTCTGGCTGACAAAAAACTCCTCTTTAAAAATTTCATCATTAATTTTAATCGTTATTTGATCAATGTAATGTTGGCTCAAATCTCTCACCGGATGAGAAACGCTTATTTCTAAATCTGCTCCTACAATAGCTAAATTCACACTTTTAGCAGGATGAGCAGAAACAGATGTTATAAAAATTAAAGAAAAAACAATCGCTAAAATAATCTTTTTCATCATTTGACCTCCTTTTTTATAACAGCTGATTGTTTGCCTCTTCTTTTGAATTCGCGGTAAATCACTAACCCGACGTGGATAAAGGAAAAGATAATCGCGAGAATACCCCCGATTTGATGCAGATAAAAAAAGTCCTCAAAAAAAATAGCGCCGAAAGCCAACAGCATTCCGATAAACGCAAGAATGCCGGAATAAATAATCAACTGATAAATCTTAAACACATTCTCGTCCTTTTTGATTTTTTATGGTGTTATATTATCAACAGAATGAAAAATTGTCTATTGTCTTTTTTGTGTGATTATGTAGAATAAAACCCATCATGGAAAAAACAGATATTACAATTATCGGCGCTGGAATTATTGGGCTAGCTATCAGTTATGAACTATCCCTGCGTTCGAAATATAAGAATATTTTGGTCATTGAACAGCATCCATCATTCGGCCAAGAAACAAGCTCGCGGAATTCTGAAGTCATCCACGCCGGTCTTTATTACCCCAAAGACAGCTTAAAAACAAATCTTTGCTTGCGAGGCAATCGCCTTCTTTACGCTCTTTGCGAACAACATCAAATTCCGTATAAAAAATTAGGGAAACTTGTTATTGCCCCCACCCCAAATGATACCAAAAAAATTGAAGATATTTATCATAATGTGCTTCATTGCGGCGTCACGCATTTACAACTTTTAGATAAAAATCAAATCCGCACCTTAGAGCCGCGTATCAGCTGTGTGATGGGTTTTTTATCACCAGAAACCGGCATCATTGATTCGCACGCTCTTATGAAATTCTTTTATGAAGCCTCTAAATCAAAACAAGTGGAATTCGCGTTCGGCGTTAAAGCCATTGGAATCGAAAAAAAATCTTCTGGTTACACCCTGACGGTTCAAGAACCTAACGGAGATCACTTTTGTTTTGAAACAACAACCGTCATTAACGCGGCCGGGCTACACGCGGATAAAATTGCGGAATTTGCCGGTATCAATATTGATACATACCATTATCGCCTGCATTTTAATAAAGGACAATATTTTCGATTAGCGCATCCTCAAAAATTCAATATCACAAGTCTTATTTATCCTCCGCCATCGGCAACAAGTTTAGGCATTCACATCACGCCGGATTTAGCCGGAGGATTGCGCCTCGGGCCTGATGACCAATGGGTGGATACTATCAACTACACGATCAATGAAAAAGACAAAAAGAAATTCTTTAACGATGTCCGTCGTTATCTACCCGAGTTGACACCAAACGATCTGATAAGCGACACATCCGGCATTCGTCCGAAACTTCAAAAACCCGACGAATCCTTTCACGACTTTGTCATCGCTCATGAAATCGACAAAGGATTAGAAAACTTTATTAATTTGATTGGCATCGAATCGCCGGGATTAACCAGTTGTTTAGCTATTGCAGAAATGGTTGAGGAATTTTTATCTTAAAAAACTTATTTTTTAATCCACTTCCCTACATCGTCTGAATAGGCCGAAGGAATATTATTGCGTTTAAGAATTTCAATATTGGCAGAATCAATATTTTTATTCTCTAAAATCATCTTATATTCATTATCCATCTCAAAGATAGTAAATTCCCCTTGTTTTTTATCAACCATCTTCACAAATTCTTCAAAAGAATTAAATTCTTTTCCATTCACCTTTTCAACGACTTCCATATTATCACCATGATAGCCAATATTCACATCATCCGGAAAAACACCTAACAAAACAACACGTTCTTTCTTGCGATCTTTGTTTAACCGGTCTTTTCCTAAAAAATAATTCAAAAAATTTGGCGGCGCGTTATAAGGATTATTCCAATGCATCAAAAGATCCGTTGTCAAAATCGTAAACGCTAATCCGCCAAAAATATAATAAGGCGGTTTATTCTCAAAAATATGCGGGGCCGGCACAAGCATTTGATACGGAGTTAATTTGACCGAAACATCCTTTTCTTGTCCTTGACGTAAAATATGCAAACGAATAGTATCTCCCGCCATTTTTTGGGAAATCAAATGCGATAAAAAAAGCCGTTCATCTTCACGAAACGCGAATGTCCCATCCTCTCCTATTTTAACGCCATCAATCGACAAAACAATATCATCACGAAAAATATGTCCTTCCGCTGGAGAAAAAGGTAAAACGCTCACAGCCAACGCGCCCCCTTGATCGTCTTTTATTTTAAAATATTTTTGTAACGCACGGCTTTCGGTGTCTGCAAACTGAACGCCTAACATCGGAAATCCTTGTTCTTGTCCGTCTTCGACATCTTTTAAAAAATGTTGAATAATCGCGACCGGAATAATGTATCCGATGTTCTGCGAACTTCCCATAGCCTGCATCGCAATCCCAATAAGTTTTTCATCTTGAATGACAGGCCCACCGCTATTACCCGAATTAATAGCCGCGTCAATCTGAACCGCTAACAAACTAAGCAAACTATGCGCATATTGTGTCACCTCAATACGGGAAACAACGCCTTGGGTAATAGAAATTTTATCGCCTCCTGTCGGGAAACCAAGGACATAAACCGTATCTTGCAAAAAAGGAAGATCCCCAAACTCTAAAGGCGTAATATCTTTAAAAAAATCTTTATCTTCAACTTCTAAAATAGCCAGATCGCACTGATGGCCAATAGCAACAACTTTCGCCGTATATTTTTTAGGACTATTATATTTTTTAACCTGAATAAATGTTTGAGCGCTGACAACATGAGCATTCGTTAAAATACGATTTCCCTCAATAACACAACCGGAACCTGTCTGAAGCTGGACGCCTTGCGATTGCCACGGCTGGACATAATCCACCGGATTAGCTGTCACAAATATTTTAACGACCGCATTGCGCAAGTCCGCGGATTGTCCAACGGAGCAAATTCCAAACAAAAAAAGAAATAAAAAAAATATTTTTTTCACAAAACCTCCTTAAATAATATTTTCTAAAATTATCTCAGATGGAATCATTTTAAAATTTAAAGAAATATAAAAACCCACCGAAGTGGGTCTTTATACAATAAGCGCCTACTTTATATTTTTTGACTAATATCAATTTTCAGAGGCCTCGACAGGTAACTCGTCTCCTTCCATTTCAATATCTATCGGCTCTTCTTCCATTTCAATATATTTAAAAATAGTCTTCGCGATTTTCTTGCCGTCTTTTTCTTCATAATTCACGCCGATTTCATCATCAACTTTAATTTCATCAAGCGACGCGATATTATCCAAAGCCGTTTGTTCATTCAGGACATAAACAATCTGTAATTCTTGATCGGTCTCAAAATCATATTCCAACAATGTCATAGCCTGTTTTGAAATTTCAACAACTTGACCAAAACCAAAAAGCTGATCATCTTCCACTAAAGGTTCTTCGGTCTCTTCCAAATCCTGCTGTTGTTGAGCAAAACTATTAGCACAAAAGAAAACGGCTATACTTAAAGCAACCACCATTGTTATTAATAAAATTTTTTTCATAAAGCTCCTTTCTTAAAAAATCGTGAAATTTTGTCTTAATATAGCACACCGTCAAATAAAAATGAAGCAAATAAAAAAAGATTAAAAGGCCTTTAACTCTCCGCTAAAAATAACCTGATAATAATCTTTAACAATATTCCAAAAATGCAAAAACATCTTAACCGCAAAAAAAGATATAAAAATAATAATCACCGTTAACACGATCTTCGTGAAACGTTTATAGCGCGGATGAAACCAAATCAAAGGTAACATAAGCGGACCTGCGCATAAAAATCCTAACACTAAAACCGACGTTTTAAAATACCATTTCAAAGAATCTCCACAGCGCAAATTCTTTGCCTCAAGCGTTAAAAATTCTCCACAATGTTTGCATTTAACCGCTTGCTCTTATATATCTTCAGCACAAAAAGGACATTTTTTCATAAAAACTCTCGATCTTTTTATTATTCAAAAACTTTTTGCCATTCCTTTTCATCCATAAAATAGCTATGGGCATCATCCGGAAATTGTGATGTTTCTACCTCGTAACGAAATTTTTGAATGGCTTGCAAAACCTGTTCTTTCACATTCACATATTGTTTCACAAAATGCGGACGTTTCATCCCGCCTAAACCTAAAATATCATGAAGGACTAAAACCTGTCCATCGCAATGAACTCCAGCCCCAATGCCAATCGTTGGAATAGAAATTTTTTCTGTAATCAATTGTCCCAAAGAAGAAGGAATACATTCTAAAACAAGACTAAAACATCCCGCAGACTCAAGATCCTTAGCATTCTGAATAATCTTACGCGCCGAAACAACATCTTTCCCTTGGACTTTTAATCCTCCTAATTGTTCAGCAGTTTGCGGCGTCAAACCAACGTGGCCCATGACAGCAATTCCTTCTTGAACGATTTTTTTTGTGACAGACGGCGCCTTCTCAAACCATTCTAACTTTACAGCATCACACCCGGCCTCATCCACAAATCGCTTGGCGTTTAAAACGGCTTTTTGTTCCTCTTTTTGATACGATTCAAAAGGCATATCGCCAACCAATAAAGATTTCTTGACAGCTCGACGAACAGCTTTGGCATGATGCAACATTGCTTCCATTGTAACATCCGCTGTTTTTTCTAATCCCAAAACCACATTTGCTAACGAATCACCAACTAAAATTACATCAACACCGGCCTCATCCACGACAGAGGCAAAGGCATAATCATACGCTGTTAACATCGTGATTTTCTGATGATTCTTTTTTTTAAATAATAAGGACTGAATTTTATTATTAAACATTTTATGACAGTAAAGACTTTGCTTTTAAATAATGGTCAATATTATCTGCTGCTTGAACGCCGGAAGTCATCGCAAAAACTAACGGCCCAGAATTACTGACCACATTGCCCGCGGCAAAAACAGACGGATAAGATGTCTGGCCTGTTTTTTCATCAATCCAGATTGTTCCATCTTCATTTGTTTTAATGGAAGATTCTATTTTTGTTATCAAAGAATTGGGTTGATGGCCAATGGCTAAGATAACGGTATCTGCATTTAAAAGAAATTCGGAATCAGGAACAGGAAGCAAATCCCACACCCCATTATCCGAGGTATCCGCATAATCCATACGAATACATTTAAGCCCGGCCACATGTCCATGGGCATCCGCAACAATTTCAATCGGGCGGATCAACGGCTCAATCGTGACACCTTCTTCTTTCCCATACTCACATTCTTCTCGTCGGACTTTCATCTCATCTTCCGTCCGCCGAAAAATCAACGTGACATCTTTTTGAAACCGAACCGCTGAACGAGCGCAATCGAGCGCTGTATTTCCAGAGCCGACAACAACAATTTTTTGTCCAATGGGAAACGCGGGAATCGTTTTAGAAAAAATGCTCGTCTTCATCAAATTCACACGCATTAAAAATTCCTCACCGTAATAAACTCCGGATAAATTGACTCCTGGAATATCCATCATTTTTGCGATACCAGCTCCGGTCGTTAATAATACCGCTTCAAATTCTTCTTTAAAAATTTCTCCTAAAGAAATCGTCTTTCCCACAAAACAATTAGTCCGTATTTCAACCCCTAACGCACAAATATCATTAATCTCGGCATCAAGAATTTTTTTAGGCAATCTAAATTCTGGGACTCCATATCTTAAAATACCTCCGGGCTGATCAAGCGCTTCAAAGACAACAACATCATATCCTTTTTTGGCTAAAGCCCAGGCCGCTGTCAGCCCTGAGGGTCCAGAACCAACAACAGCAATTTTTCGCCCTTGGCGTTTTAGCGTCTGTTTTTTAAAACGCGTCTTTCCAAAATCAGCGGCAAAACGTTCAAGCGCTCGAATAGGAATCGCCATATTCTCTTTTTTAGCCAAAACACAGGCCTTTTCACAAGGCGCAGAACAAATACGGCCGCAAATCGACGGAAAACAGTTCTGGTTTGCAATCTCTACATAAGCATCCTGTAATTTTCCTTCACGTAAAAATCGAATAAATCGTGGGATAAGAATTCCTAATGGACATCCGTGATCCCCCGCACAGGGCGGATGTGAACATTGAGGGCAACGTTGCGCTTCCTCGAGAACTAATCGCTTAGAATACCCGAGAGAAACCTCATTAAAGGTCCTAATTCTTTTTTCTCTGGGCTGAATTGTTGCTTGCCACTGTGACATTTATCTGACTCCTTAAATCCTTGCATTCGTTTTAAAAAATCATCAAAATCAACTTGATGCCCGTCAAATTCAGGGCCGTCGATACAAGAAAAAATAATTTTATTATTCACCTTTACCCGACAAGAACCGCACATTCCCACACAATCCACCATAATGGGCTTTAATTGCACGCGCGTTTCAATATGTTTCGCTTTTGTCAAACGGCAAACATCTTGCATCATCTCAATAGCCCCGATCGTATAAACAAAATCGACTTCTTTCTTATGAATCAACTCTTTTAACACATCGGTGGCTAATCCTTTTTTTTCATAACTCCCGTCTTCGGTTGTGATAAAAATTTTATGACAAGCAATCCGCATTTGAGATTCTAATAATAATTTCTTTTTTGTCCGTGCGCCAATAATCCCAATGACTTTATTGCCTGCTTTCTGAAATCCTCGACAAATGGGTAAAATCTGAGCCGCGCCCATACCCGTCGCCAAGCAAACAACAATTCCCTTTTTGTCAATTTTTGATGCCACGCCTAATGGCCCCAAAACTGAGAAAATAGACTCTTGAATTGGCAAAGAACCTAATTTGCCTGTCGTATCGCCCTCTTCTTGAAAAATCAAAGAAATTGTTCCTTTTTTCACATCCCAATCAACAACGCTTAAAGGAATATTTTCACTGCCTTCTTCAGGGCAAACGCGGACAAATTGGCCAGGCTGAACTCTTTGCGCAATATCAGGCGCATAAACATCAATACGTTTAATGTCCTGCGCAATAATCTGTTTATTAAAAATTTCAAACATGATTTTTTATTTTATGCCAAAAGGGTCTATTTGTCTATGCTGTTCTCACAACGTAAAACAATAAAAATTATTTTTGCGTTTTAATAAAAAGATTTACTTCTAAATCTCGCCCTTTATTATTTTGACGAATGGAAAAAACATCCATAAAAGAGAAACTATTTAACACAGGATAGACGACTTCTTGAACATATATTTTCTGTATCGCGGATTCTTCAAGCGATTGGGCGTATCCTAAAAGGCCTTTCTCAATATCCTTTATTATTTTTTCATCCGATTCTATTTCAAGTGTCAACTGCTGAATTTTATCCTCTAAAACTTTCATTTGACCTTGCTCAAGCTGGCTCTCAAGCTTTGCGGCATCTAAATCCCAAATCTTATCTTTCAAAATGTCTTGTTGTTTTTGAAGATCAATTATTAACAACTGGTTATCGGTAATATGTTTTTTCACATCTTCAATACGTTTTTGACTCCCCGACTGAAAAGCTCTAATCTTATTATCCTGCGCGTCTGCTAAAACATTCACAAACCCAATGATATCCTTTAATTTATGGCTTATAGCATTCACGCGGAAAAAAAGATTTAAAACGCTCTGCCCCATAAAATCCGAATCTAAAAATTGCCCCTTATTCTGCGTCGCTAAAGATCCTGTCTTTTTCGTATAAAGATCTATCGATGACTTTAAAAGATCCTTATTGATAGCGATAAGAAGATATTTTCCTAAATAACAATACGCCGGTGAAATGTTCGCTAAAGGTGTTTCCATATAATGAACACTAATCCCTTCATAAAAATCCTCTTGCACAGGTAAGAATGATTTCCCCAACAATTTATTTAATAACGCATCAGCTCTGGATTGATCCTGTATCTCAAGAAAAATGACCAACTCAGGCAAAACAAAAGATTTCTGAACATCAATGTTCGCTAAATAAAGACCAGCCTCTTGGCCAAAGGCAGGCAAAATATCTTGTTCGATTTGAACGCCTATTTGTTGTTCAAACATCTTAATTTTATCCGCTGGGATATCTCCTCCCGACGATTGTGCCATTTTCGCCAACTCTTTCTTCGCTTGTTTCCAAAAATAATCTAAATTAAAACAACTGTTCCAGAAATAAACTAACGCGCCTGATGGAATAAGAGACGGCGATTCATTGACGCGCAAAGAACAAATCGCGTCCTCAGAAGCACTCTTCTTTTCATTCTGTTCAATATTTATTTTTATTTTTACCGTCTCATCAAAAGAAGCAGAAAAAGCCGCCATTTTAAATTGATTGATTTTCTCTTTCATTTCTTTAACCATCAACTCCTGCGAGCCATCGGATGAAGCCGCGCTTTTCAAAATCATGTCCTCAAATTGAGGCATAAATTTTTCTACAATACGGCTCAAATGAATAAACCCTTGCAATGTCGATCCTTGAAAAAACTTTTGTTGCGCGATTAAGAAATCCTGATCTTTTTCCAAAGGCGCCCGAGAATTCTTCATCACATCAATAACTGATTTTGCCGCTTTATCTCCTAATCCTAAAACCAAAAGATCTTTAATACGCGTCATTCCAATCCGAACACTCTTATCGGAAGTAACAAAAGTTTGCATCGGATGGCCTTTATAGCGAGAAAATTCTATGGTGACATCTTGTCCGAAACTACTTGATAATGTTTTCAATAATGATTCGGCAATTTGCGCCTCTGGTTCAAGACGCGTCACGAAAAATAAATTAGAAAAAATCTCTGCCTGTACCGCCGATTCGCCTTCTTGTCCTGAAATTATTTTCTCAAGCCCCTTCGCATCTAAATCATCCATATAAAAAGCAATCGCGATCTCTTGGCCTAAAACTTTTTTAAACATAAAATGATTAATTACGGCCTCTTGATTTTTTTTAATAGTTTCTAAATTAGCCTTCTGTTCTTGCGTCATAATCTTATTCTCGACAAGAACACGATAATTCAGGTTCAAAATAGCCTGCCAGACCGGCATTTGAATAAATTTCTTCGCATTATTCTCAACATCAGAAACCTTCCCATACACAACAGCGCCTTGAGGCAAAACCTTATCGATAGCAAGCGGAATCTTTAAATAAAAGAAATATCCTATCAATGCTAAAATCAAAATAAAAATAACAAGAAGGAATCCTAAAAAAAACTTTTTCATCATCTTATCTCCTCTAAATCTAAATTAAAAAAATACTTAGCATTCTCATTTACTTTTTGTAAAACGATTTGTTTTTCTTTTTTCTTTAAAAAACTCACCGCCTCTAACGTAACAAAAACATCTTTGGGCTCCGCCCGAAATTCTTCTCCCATGCCATCTTCTTTCAATCGCTTAAAAACAACAGGGCTATCCGTTTCAATCAACAATTGTTCCAAAGGCGCTTGCTCTATGGCTTCTTTCGCATGCGCACTATACGATAATGCAGGAGTTGCCGAAACAAAAAAACCCTTATCTAAAATTTTTTTTAAAATATCTACCGGACCGCTATACCAATGAAAAAGAACTTTTTGATTTCCTATCGCAAGAACTGTTTCTAAACATTCTTGCCAAGCGCCTCGCGAATGAATAATGACAGGAAAATCAAGTTGTCGAGCTAATTCTAATTGCCGTTTAAAAACATAGCGCTGGAGCTCTTTTTTTTCTTCTGATTTTTTAACCCACGGATACCAAAAATCCAATCCGATTTCTCCCACAGCTTTAATCGACATGGCCTGATGAGAAATAAACGCAATACAATCGTTAAGATCATTTTCATTTGCTTGCGACGGATGCATTCCAACCGCCACATAAATTTTCGGCCAACCGTCCTGTTGCCGTTGGCTTAATTCAAAATTCTTTTTTGAACTTTTTCCATCAACGCCCGGAGCCATGACAGCTCTCACGCCGGATTGATAAGCTCGGACCAAAGCGCTATCAATATCAAGAATCTCATCCAAATGTGCGTGCGTATCAATAATTTTCATAAGGCCTTTGAAATAAACTCCCGACTCTCAAGCACAAAAGTCACAGGTCCATCATTAACTAACGAAACTTCCATCATGGCGCGAAATTCTCCGGTTTGGACTTTAAAATTTTGTTTCTTTAATTGGCTGACAAAATAATTATAAAATTCTTGGCCTTTTTCTGGCGTAGCGGCTTCATCAAATGAAGGCCGTCGTCCTTTTTCACAATTTCCGTATAATGTAAACTGTGAGACAACTAAAAATTCCGCCTTAACATCAAGCGCGGATAAATTCATTTTTCCATGAGAATCCTCAAACATTCGTAAATACATAACTTTTTGAATTAAATAATCCGCGTCTTGATAAGAATCTTTTTTCCCAATACCCAAAAAAATAAGCGCACCAGGCCCAATAGAACCAACGATTTTCTCATTAACAATGACCTGCGCTTTTTTGACACGCTGAATAACAATCTTCATAAATATTTCGCTGATTTAATATGCTTTTCTAAATGATACACTAAAAAATTATTTAAAAGATATTTCAATTCCCCGCGAATCTGACGGGTAAGCCCTAAACGTAAACATTGTTCCCATCCGCCCTGTTCAATATGAAGCATCGATGATATAGTCCCTTTAGAAATAATGGTGAAATGCGTTTCATTCGTCGGGCAATCCGGACAAATTAATCCACCTAATCGCAAACTAAAACGCACTTTATCATGAACTTTTTTCCCGCATCTGACACAAGAATCAATATGCGGACGAAATCCCGAATACAACAATATTTTGATCTGAAAAATATGGACCAATTTATCAATATCTTTAATGGTTTCTAAATGACTTAAATACTCCAATATTAAATGATAAACGCGCGTATTTTTCTGTTCGGGTTGCATCAAAAGGTCGATTAATTCCAACATATAATTCGCCGCGATATTACGCGCATAATCTTGACGGACTAAGAAAAAAAACTGTTTAAGATCACATTGACTAATCAGATGAAGGTCAGAATTGCGATATTGATAATATACAATATCATTAACGGAAAATCGGTCCAAATGACTCCCAAATTTTTTATGATCTTTGCGGATTCCTTTTAATACGCCAGAAATTTTTCCATAATCTTTGGTAAAAAATCGTGCAATACGGCTGGTTTCACGATAATCAAATGTCTTAAGCACAATACCTTCCGTATG
>ERZ795059.2458-NODE-2458-length-19179-cov-6.912884_pt1 | contig 19179 bp, 14 predicted proteins | sample MGYA00375143_ERZ795059 | MGnify/ENA primary metagenome ERZ795059 (study PRJEB30188, sample SAMN05720168) | activated sludge metagenome | isolation source: Anaerobic digester | place: USA | collected 2015-01-07 ... | reverse complement strand
TTGTAGAAATAATTGTTAACGCTCAATCTATTGGACAAGATGAAAGACTTGATACATTAATTCAAAACTTTGGGTTATTTAATCCAAAGGCAATTCCTACATTATTTAAAGAAGCTGACATAAATGAAGATATGCCTGATTGGCAGTTATTAAATTACAAATCAAAACACATTATATTAGAGCATGACAAAATTATGCCATTTATCGGTACATATAAAGGACTTATAAATGCAATAAAATGGTTAGGATATGATGACATTTATGTTAAGGAATGGTTTAAAGATGTAAAAGAAAATAAACGATTATCACTTTATGTTCCATACGATGCAGATGGAAGAAAAAGAACAATTAAATATTTTACTCCTGAAGAGAGAAAGAATCTTAAGAAATTAAATCAACTATCTCTATGCTATTGTATTACAAGAGAAACTGGGGAAGTTGATGAATGGGGAAATCCTATTACTGAGAATTGTTATGAATACAATTTAAATGAAATTCTTTTAAAACTCTATTCGTTAAAAACATGGTTAGAGAAAAATATTATCGGAGTTAATGCCCGTATTTATGATTTAACTGGAGAAGGAATTTATTTTGAAAGATTTCAAAACTTAATTTATGGAACTTCGAATACAGGAACAGAGGGTATTTATGAGCAATCATTAACTCCTGCAACTGTTTATCCAAACTCAGAATTAGTAACAGGAGAAGCTAGTATATTATTAACGTTAAGAGAATATGCAGAAAGAAGTAAAATTCAAGATATTGATTGTACATTCTTAGAGTTAGCAAGATATGGTTGGGATCCTTGTAATGGATTATTTTCTCCAGTTGATTATTTTGATTTGCCATATGTAGATCCATCCGCTGTATTTTTTGGATCTCCATTTATTGCACCATTTAAAGATCTATATGATATTCAATGGAAGGTTACTGTTGTTAAACAATATGGCGTGTTAACATCTCATTTCGTTACCAATCCACTATTTGTATACGAAAATGAAATTAAATTCTATAATACATATGACGTTTCTTCCATTTTTTACTCAAACATAATCGATATTGAAGAGGCTTATTTAAGAGATCCAAGTATTGATGAATGGGTAAATTCAGCAGCATATCATATTCATAAATCTGAACCATCTGTTGATTCATCATTAGGTTCATTTGTTTTTGAATCATCAATGGGAATAAAACAATATGCATGGCAATTTACATTACAAGAAGATGTAAGCCCATTATTACAATATGCGTTTGATGCAAACTATAGAGCACCCCTCTTAACTATTAGTGGATATAAATGGACCGATACATCTGGAAATACTCATGCTTTAGATAAACCATATTTCTTAGATATAATTGATGGGCGTATTACAATGACTGTTGATGCATCTTCAATTCCAGGAGGTTTATTAATAGGGGATGATATTCCTATAGGAGATACATCAATTGAATATACTACTATTAAAGCAGGATTAGATTTCAATTACGATACATCTATTGATGAGCAACAAATAAAATTAAGTGTTATTTATACAGGTCCAAGGCTCCCAATATTTAATTTTGATCCGTCAGATGCAGAAACTTTATATTACAATCCTGATGCTCCAATAACGGTCGTTGAAGACAATAGTGTTTATCAAATGAATGTTAATTATACTGGAGATTATGAACTACAGATATATGGATGGAATGGTCAAAATAACTTGTTCTACAATGTTGGATCACAAACATATAATGTATGGCAGAAATATCCAAAAATTAGAGCATATCAAGATGTATCTTGTTTAGTTTATTGTTCAAGCACCATTATGTTAATGGATGAAGCAAGTACATTAATCAGTCAAAATGTATTTCCAATATTTGATAGACAAATTCCTCTTCAGGGATTACAATTAGAATATGATATAAATGGAAGACCATATATTTGGGTTCCTTCTATAACATATTTCCAAGATGTTCCTGAACCTGGATCGATAGCTAGGTTCTATAATCTAACTGAAAGAATATCCAGCATTACTATTCCAGATGTAATGGATATTGATCAAGATTTTCAAAGATTTTATGAAGGAGATGATATTCGTATCGTTCATTTCGATAAAGGAAAATACTCATTTATTACTGAATCAAGTGCCCAAATCATATCAATTTCATATGTAGGTGATGTTGCAACTTGTCAAATAGACAATCCTCCTGCTAATTTTGTTATTGATAATTCAACAGAATGGTATGTTTTAAATGATACACAAAGAGGAATAGCGAATGGAGTTAATGATCTAATAAATAGAACATTTACCTGTGATATATCATCATATGAATTTGAAATAGGGCAAATGGCTGCTATTCTTATTTTTGATCATAGCACTGGATATACATATGGATCATCATTTAGAGTTTTAGATGTTGTTGATGGATCCACTCATACATTTGAAGGTGTTGTTCCTGAATTTGTTCTTGATAATCCAGGAAAATATACATTAACTGCTAAACATGCATATTCAGCATTTGCTGATTTTCAAATAGATGTCAGCAGCGCGTTCGAAAGTTCAAATAATTTCCATATTTATTTGGATGATACCTATTGTCATCAATATTTCTTAGATGACACATTCGTATTCATTAATATTTTATTTGATCAAGATAGAGTTTTAAGACAATGGTACGATGTTTCCGATAATCTACTTCATTCTGATTTATATGGATTTGATCAAGCTATTGAATTAGATATTAGCACTTTGGTTATATTTAGATCTGAATATGACGCAAGTAATTACATGTTAGATCAAAAGAATATTTGGGAAATAAGAGAACATAATTCAAATGATCTAATAATGAGAGTTCATAATGATATTGTTCCTTATGTGTTTAATGAACCTGGGGATTATGATATTAAGGTTGAATCGTACGATAAATATGGTAACTTAAAAACACAAGTATTTGAAGGACTTGTCAAAATAAATGGATGATAGAAAACCATATGAAATTTCTGAAGGTGTAAATTTAGCAGATATTTTTATTGAAATCGAATCCAAAAGCTGGAGACGCCCTCGTACATTAACTATTCAAAATTTAGGTGGTGTTTTAAGTGTTAAACTAAATGAAGAAGCTTTAGCAGAAAGAAATGTAACATCTGTAGAATATGTTAATCAAGAAGAAAATCCTGAATTGCCCCCTGATACATTTAGAGTTAATACAAGGACTCATATAGCTGTAGATGATAATTACATTTATGTTTGGGTGCCTTCGCTAAAAAGATGGAAAAGAGCTTTGTTGTCTACCTGGGATATTTAAGTTCAATAACATACATCTGACGTCCATCTCGAAATGTTTTAGAAGTTATAACAAATTTATCACTCCATCCCATTGCTTGTAAAATTTTAATTATTGAAACCCCCATTTGTTTTGATTCAAGAGGCCCATATTCGTCATGATTTTTAAATGCACGAACAACTCCTTTAATAGATATTTGAGGAAATTTTTGTAATTCTTTAAATATTTTATTGAATGTGACTAAATTATTGTCATAATAATAAATCAAATACTCGCGATTTTTATAATCACTTGTGGCAATGCTCTCAAGTATCTCCTCTTTTGATTTTGGTTGAAATAACGACACTTCACAAATTTTTGCCAATATACAAAAAATAATTGAAATTTAAAAATTTTACCTTTTTAGCAACGTAATGATGGTATGATAGTTTCCTCGTTCATGAGGAAATGTGCATTGAGCGCAATTTTGATAATCTTTATATTTTTTATGGATGCAAAGTTTTCGCCCATATAATGGGCAATAACAAAAAAGACAATTTATTTCTTTTAGATTTGGATGGCAAGGATAATATTCACATTGTCTATTTTCGAAAAATTTATAACTGTTCATTATTTATCTTTTTCGCTATTGCTTTTTCTAATTCCTTCTAATACATTTTCAGCTAATTTCTTTGGATCATCTGTAATAACAACAGGTCCTAAAAAATGCCTAGTAGATGTACCTATATCAACAGATATGTTTGGTATCTCTCTACTAACATGCCAATCAATAATGAATTTAAACGAACCGATAACAGTTTGTAATTCTATAAATCTATATTGTCTTTCAATGTTATATTCCCATTTTTGAACAGAACCTTGTAATTTTCCGTCAAATAATTTATTAAATTCAAGAATAAAATTCATCCAATAATCAAAATCAGGTTCTCCAGCTGATTCTATAGATTGTTTAATGTCATCCCATGATTTTGGTTTTAACACATCTCCGATAGATTCATATACCTTTTTAGCTCTCATAGCTGGCGGGATTCTCCTTTTTCTGAATATTTTTTAATTTTCAAGAGCCTTTTATTTATATAATTTCTAGCTTCATGATAATCAAGAAATATTCTTTCTGGTCTTGTTGAATATTCTTGATTTGTATAATCTATGTTTTTAAGAACATCAATAAGATTTTTAGCATCTTCTAAAGTTAAAACTCTAGTTATTCCATTGCTTCCTTTAAAAACATAAAAACCATGAACTATAAATTCCATATGAGCACCACCTATAGTTACTGTCTGTGTTCCAATTATATTCACATTTAACATATCTAATTGTTCCCATGTGTCCATAAATTGTTTATATGTTACTCTCCATTTCTCAGGCCAACTCTTTTTAATTTCTTCTTTAGATTTAGGTTTTAAAAGATCTTCGGCTCCTTCATCTATTTTTTCTTTTTCTTCTCCTTCTGAACGTCTTTTGTATTGTTCTAATTCTTTATTCCATGCTTCTTTACCAGCAGGAGACTCCCTCCATTTTTTGTAATCTTCGTTGTCCCATTTATGATACATTGAATTGTATTCATCACTATGAAATTCTGATGAATGCTTTATTCCTGAACGAAGTCTGTAAACTAATTCTCGAACAGCCGATGGATAAAGATATGCATGATCGTCACTCATATGGTAGTCGTGGTTTTCAAAGGAATATTGTTTATGCACTTGTATCAATGACATTGCATCCTTTTTAGTAAGAGCTTTTCCAAATTGCCAGTTTCCTGAAAAAACCGACCATACCTGTATAGTCATTTGGTTTATTCTCAAACTATATAATTCAAGTATTTTTACACCAAACGATTCTAATTCTTCAGCATATTTTAGATATTTTTCCCATGACATTTTATGTCGTTCACGAAAGGCTTCCTTTATTTCCTCTTCGTTTTTAGGTTTTAAAACATCCTCTATAGATTCATATACTTTTTTGGCCTTCATTTCTTTAATTTTGATAATACTTTTAATGCATCTACATTGGAAAAATATAGTTCATAATGTGATTGTTTGATTTCATATTGATATTCATTTCTTGCCCCTATATCTAATCGAGGTTTTAGAAAATCTACAATTTCTTTGGCTAATTTTTCTGTCACCACTGTAGCTATAACTTCCCATTGAAAACCATTTTGAGAACGTTTTACTTCCCATGGTGCAACAACAATTGTTACTGCCGAACCGTAACCCGGTACCGTTATTGTTTCTATCTTACCATCAACTCCCTTACTTTGTAATTTTTCTAAAGTTTTTTCAATTTTTTCAACATACGCAATGCCAAATTGATTTTTAAAATCCGAACGAACTTGTTTTTTAGTCTTTCCCTTTAATACGTCTTCTATGGATTCGTTTACAAACATTAATAGATTTTATTTTATTTATTCAATTATCCAACAGGAAAGGGACTAAATCCTGGAAATCCATAAGTCTTCGCACCAGTGGGTGTAAAATCTTTAAATAGAAAAGCAATCCAAGGTAAATTAGTTAACTTTAAATTTTGATATTTAGGAAATGGATCCTTTGTTACAATCGTGGGCATTGCAGCAGTTAATGTTGTTTTATATTTCTTCCAATTTATAATTGAATTTTGCATCTTGTTATTGAAATTTCTAGACATAAAATCTTCACCTTTAATCTTAAATTTTTCAATAATAGGATTTAAAACATTATTATTAACATTATCATTTAATTCATCGGCTATTTTTATAACAGGTTTAGGATTTTTTATTGTAAAAGCAAAGTTAGCCGAGTTAGGTTTTGTAGAAATAGGAAGAGGAGCTAACATTGGATCTATGCTTGCAATTAATTGATCTAATTTTGCAAATTGATTGTTTAAAGCTTCTTCTGATTTTTGAATGGCTTTAATTGTAGGATCCGGAAAATCCTTTACGCTCGATCCTGAGTAAGCTTCATAAACTATTTTATATTTGGTTTCTAATGTAAATCTATTCATTTTTAGTGTGGCAATTCTCTCCGTTAAAACAAGATTTTTTTCTGTCCATGCAGCTAATTGCTTTACATAAATAACTTCACTATCTTCAATAGTTCTATCTCTTTTAGGTTTTTCGAGTTTATGTAATCTCTTTCTTTCGGTTACTTCATCTATTTCTACTGTAACATTTTCAATTTCTCCTTTTGTTTTTTCTAAATATCCCTTTAATGTAACCTGTTTAAATTCTTTTAACCCTTTTGTTAATGGCTTTTTTAACGCTTCAACATTTTTTCTAATAATAGTTGCAGGATCTGCTATAGGAACATGATATTCTGATGACAAATTAGCAAACAGAACCCAAGGAAATGGGTAAATTCCTGTAATTGAAATACCAATGACAATGAATCCCCAATTTAATGCAAAAGCTTTAATTGGAATATAGACAACAGGAAAAGGAATCGGGCCTATTGGTGGTGGAAGTCCTGTTGACCATGATTGAGCAGGATTTGTGACCCCAATTAATGTAGCTATCGCACAGTACTTAAGCCAATATCTCATATCTCCAAATCCATATTCTGAGGCAGTAAAATCTTCATCTTCAGGATTTGGACAAGTTCGTTCTTTTCCAATTCCGTAAAAACGATATTTTTCATCATCAATATCTATTATCGAATATGTGGTCAATGAATTTCCTAGATCATCAATCTGTTTAGATACTTCTTCTAATTCCTTTGGAATTTCATCATATCTTTTCCATAAATTTTTACAATAAGTATCAATATAGTTTGCTTCATGTTCTGTTGCTTTATATTTGTTTAATTTTGTTTCGTATTTATTTTCGATCATTTGCGCGATTTCCAAGGAAAAATTAAACATGAACATTATTCTTCTAACTAAATCTCCCTTTTGATCCTCTGTTAATTTTGTATTTTTTGTTCCCAAAGATTTTACATAAGCCTCAACATCAGCTCCTTGCTTATAGCGATTTTTCATTTCTTTAGCAAAATCAGGAAGTTGTTGAAAGAATTTTCCTGCTGCTAAATCTTTACAATAATCATTTATTCTTCCCGCTAATTTTGCTTCATTCCACTTGTCAACAAAAAATCGTTCGATGATAATTTTATAAAGTTCATCTCGAAATGGAGTTATAACTTTACTGTCTTGATCAAAATTATCAAGTATCTTTCCATAAAGATCAAAATAATATTCTAATAAAGCGAATTCAGATTCCTTTGGTAAAGTCACACTTGATTGATTTAGCGCTTCACCTGCTATAACATTTAAACGTTTATAAAACGTATCATCTTGTTTATCAATTTCTTCTTTGATTTTGTACAATTGTTCGTTTTTAGCTTTTGCTTCTACATTTTTTTGTCCTGTTATATCTTGAACTTTCTTCTCATAATTTTCTTTAGCTTTATCCACATCTTTAATAGCTTTTTCCCATCTTTTTGAAATGCCACCAGTAGGATAAACTATTCGTAATCTTTCTGCAGCACTTAACGAAGCATCAATTAATGGTGACTCTCTGAGCATTACAGGAAATTGAGAATTTACATAATAATCTTTTAAGAAAAATTTGGTATCATTTAATTCTCTATACAAATCTTGACTTTGTATCATAAGCTCTTCAAGATATGTGTTTTCTGGATCACTTATATCATCTAGGTAGATTTGATTATTGAGTATTTTGGCCACTATTCCATCGACAGGAGAGTAAACCCTGGACCCTCCAAGAGTCCCCAGAGGGGTTCTTGTCGTAACTGTTTGGTCTTTAGTTACGAGAATATTAAAATTCTTTGAAGATTGATTATCAATTATAGCTTTTACCGCTATTTCATTACTATCTTTTGCGTCAATTATAAGTTCTGGTGCAGTTGGTTCTAAATCACATGCTTCTAATCTTGTTATGTCCAATTTTAATTCAATAGGTTCATGTACCGCCGCCACATCATCAGTTTCAATTGGACAAGAAAATGCCGAAATATCAAATGGTTTCGAAATAACACTAACATCAGGTGTAACTATTTCTGCATCGCAAACTAACGATCCTAAATTTTCGGCAAATGCTTCTGTAGACGATTTTTGATATTTCTTTCTATTCGCAATATAAATTGATGCAGCTAATAATGATGCGACTATAATGGCATCTAATGATTTTAAAGCTGCTATCATAACATCAATTTGTTGTCCTATTTCTTTGGCTCCTTCCTTCGCTTCAGATTTTAGATTGCTAAGAGCCTCTTTTTCTTTATCAAGATTAGGTTTTAAATTTTGTAGTTTTTGCTTTTCTTCTTGCAAAATGGCTGCAACTATTCTTAATTGACGTTGTAAATATTTTCCCCTATATGGTGATGGGTGTTCACTTTGATTTAAAAATTCCTTTACTTTTAAAATGATTGTATAAACTAGAAAAACCCAAGGTAATGTGCCTTTGATTTTATTTAAGGTCTCATTCAATCCTGATAAATCAAATTTTTGAACTTTATTGTCAAAATCACTTTGTTGTTGTGCAATCTTAAGAAAATCATCTCCTTCTAATTGATCCAATAAAGGAGAATTTTGAAAATAATCAGGATTTTCGCATTCTAATACAATTTCCGATACAATTGTTTCATCTAAATCATTAGAAGAAAATTTTATAACCCTTTGTAATAATCTATCATTCTTAACATAATCCAAAATATCATCGTCAGTAAAGTTCTGAGAAAACTTTTTATTCAAAAGGGCAATTGCCTTCTTTTGAAGTAGCGATTTAAGTTGATTTAATAGGGGATTTAAAATAGCAAGCGAAGCAATCTTTAAAGCTAATAGGGCTTTTGGTTTATCGAAAAACTCCTTGTCACTCTTAATTGCCTTATTAAAATTTCCATATAGAAATTTTTTAATTATATCTGATATTTTTCCCATGCAAGTTCAACCTTTTTAATGGTTTTTAGTAAATGAGGGTAATTAAAAAATATAGCATTCATTCCATTAAAATCATTCGGGTACATCCATGCAATTTTTGCAACGGGATTTATACGATATGAAGAATTTTCATATGTTAATGGGTGTTCAGCTCTTGCAATACTATTTTGTTGTGAATGAGATTTTTCGTCTATTATATTTGTAATAGATTTTATCTCTTCATATCCTGTTGAATCTTCTATTATAAATTCAACATCGCCCGGGTCAGATCCCATTGCGGCACATACATCTCTTAATTCGGCACATACATCTGGATCTTCCTCTTCTGTTTGATCAATAAATTCTGCAGCATTTTGCGTTTCTTCTAAATTTTCAACCAATTCAATTACAGATCTTTTAATATCCTCTATGGATTTAGGTTTTAAAATATCAGAAATAGATTCTCTTACACCTGTAATTCCTATTTTAAATGGTTTTAAATCTGGATAATGTTTTTCAAGATATTCTCTTTGTTGTTTATTTCCTTTAATCCAACATTTTGTACGTTCTTCCCAAGATAATAATTTACCTGATCGTATCATTTTTTCAATAGCATTATCTATCTCTTTCTGAGATTTAGGCGCCAATATGCTCTCATTAACTCCAAAAAATCTTTTAATAAAATCATCAGGAACTAAAAATAAAGCAAATCCATCTGAATTTCCGACAAAAGAATAATCTTCACCATAATAAGCCCATTTAAATGCGTCATTATCTCCAAAGTGTTTCCATTTTGGATTTTCTTCAATTGAATTAACTCCGTTAATAATATTCAATTCTCTCATAAATCGCTGAATACTATCTAAGTTTCCCCAAGATGCCCAATTAAATTGTAAAGCTCTTATTGGTCTTTTTGACTTAATATTTTGAGTCGATTCTAATATTCGTTCCTTTGCTTCTTTAGTAATGTCAATTGTTTGATAATTAGGTGGCATTGTACGAGATTGAAGGGGATTATGTTGTTGTGCATATTTGGACCATTTAGGATCTTTAACCCATAAATCTTTTTCAAAATAAAAATCTTTGAAATATTCATCGATATATGGATATGTAAGAAATTCTGTTTGTAATTGATATGGATTAAATTTTTCTTTTATAATAGACATAATATGCTCTGGATCCTTTGGTTTTAAAACATCTGCAAGACTTTCTTTAACATAATCTGCTGGAACATCTCCATATTCTTCTGGTTCATTATTTTCTTTTTCTATTTGTTTCATAAGTTTCATAAACTGATCAAAATTTATTATGTCAGCAGAAATAATCATAAACCCCTTAGATTCTGGATCTCTTACTAAAACCTTAAAAACCTTCATTCCAGACCAATGCATGTCATATGAAATATAAAATACTCGTCTTTGAAAAAATATCTTGAATATTCCATATTTTTGTTTTATTGGAACCTTTGGGGCTTGCCATAAAAACTTGGCATTTGGAAATTCTTTTTTTAATTTTTCGTAAAAATCTCTAACAATATAAGGTAAATTTGCCCATGATTCTTTGGGATCTTTTCCTTTAAGAATGTCACTTAATCCTTCATCAAGTCCTAATTCTTTATGAACAAATTTTGCCCCTAATTCAGTTTTCATAGAAGGTTTATAATGATGGTCTGGATTTTGTTGTTTAATGTACTTCATAAGTCTAGATCCAAATCCTTGTCTACGGAATTCCGGACGTACAAAAATGTCACTTATGGTTAGCTCGTCATCATACAAAACATATTGAGCTACACCGACTATTTCTCCGTCGACAAAAATTCCAGCCTCACAGTTAATTTGGCCTGAATAAGCATCTAAGACTTCATTTTCATACGTTATCTTCATCCTTTAAAATTATATCCAATCCACAAAGCTTTTTTAATAGTATGAATTTCTTCCCAAGGTACTTCATCTAATGGATAATTCTGTTTTTCAAATTCATCTAACATTTTGTCCATTAATTCCATATTTTGTCCCCACGGTTCTATTTCGCTTTCTGTGGTTCTCCAATCTTCGCTTAAAGCTTCTTTAACTAACTTCATTTGAATTATTATTTTTATTTACTTATCAATACATTAGTGCTTGTAGCTGCTTGTTTTGCTTGTTCAACCAAACCTACATTTACTCCAGGTGTTGCAGGCATTTTTGCATCTAAAGCTGTTGCCATTGTTGAAAGAAGAGGAAATAAAACTTCGGCCAAAACCGCATGACTATAAGGTCCTGGACCTACTTTTGTCGTTTGATTTCCTGCAACCTTTACTTCATCTGCCACAACTTCAACCTTAGCTGCTGCTGAAATATTTATTTCATTTTTTGTTACTATGCGTAATTTATCCCCCTCTAATTGTATTAAAGAATCCTGATTAGCATGTTGAATTGTTATCATAGAATCAGGGGCTATTTGTATAAATGATTCTCTATAATAAATCTGAAACCCACTATTTCTCTGATAGATCATAGTTAATTCTTCATCAGGATCATAAAGCATTACATGAGTTCCATCATAATCATCTTTAATTCTTTCAATTAATTGTGTATCAATATTCTGTATTGTTGTGTATTCTGGAGCATAAATATCACCATTATTAAATTGAACACGAACAATTTGCCCAATTTTAGGAACCGAAAGAGATCCTGCACCATCACCTGCAAAAATAGTAGAGTTTACAGGAACAGCCCATGGTAAATCTTTTGAATCTATTTCATCTAATAGTCTAAAAGGTCTTATTTGACATCTTCCTGAAAATAATGGATCAGAGTTATTAACGACAACTGCAATCCAGTCATTATCCCTTAAGTTTTTTATTAAAAAATCAGGTGTTTTCATGCATTATCAATTTTGTTTCTAGTTGCTTGACTAGGATTTGGTTGATTTAATTTTTCTTTAACTGCATCTCCATCAGTAGCTTCTGATAAAATATCTGTTTTCATCATATTTCCTCCAACATAATCTCCATCAGTAGCTTCAGATGATGGGCCAATTTTATTTCCTGTTAAAGTATCATTTGTGGCTTCAGATAATATCTTAGTTGTTTTCATATCTCCAACTACCTTGTCTGCATGTTGTCTATCTCTAGTTGCTTCTGATAATTGATTAGTTGTTTGCATATCTCCTTTTATTGCATCATTTGTTGCTTCAGAAATAACTTCAGTTTTTTCTAAGCCTCCGCCAACTTCAGATCTGTTTGTTGCTTCTGAAATTATTTGAGTTTTTCTTAAATCACCACTTATTAAATCACCGTCTGTTGATTCAGAAATAATATCACTCTTTAATTGGTCTCCTTTTATTTCAGCTTTTGCAGTTGCTTGAGAAACAATAGGTGTTGTGTAAAGATCTCCTTTAACACCATTACCATCCGTTGCATCAGAAATAACTTTAGTTGTTTGTTGTTCTCCTTTAACACTATCTCCGTCTGTAGATTCTGAAATGATACCAGTATAAGGTCCTTTATCATTTAAGTTCTTATCTGTTGCTGCAGACAAATCACTTTCTTTTTGAACTGTTTCTGTTTGAAGTTTTCCAATTGTTGCCGAACTAGGTGGGCCTTCCATAATATAGCCAGTTTGAATTAATCCAGGTCCAGCATCTTTGTCTGTAGCCCATGAATAATCAGGAGTTCCATTCCAACGTATTGCCGTTTCAACCATTGATTTATATTCATTAGCACCTTCAATTTTAACAGGAATATTTGTTTCGCCTGGTCCTCTTAAATTGGTTGCATGAGATAAATCTTTAACTGTTTGCCATTGACCGCCATCCATTAATATTTGATTAGCAGCTTTTATAAATTCTAACTGATCTTCATCAGTTGCTTCGGATTGTGCAACACCAATTAAAAATTGTTTAAATGTATTATCAATAGTTTGTTCTAATTGTGAAGATGGAGCGTTAGTTCCAGATTGTGCTTCAAATATTGCTCTTCTAACTAAACCAAAGACTTGATTAAAATCTTTTGATTCAATAGCAGCTATCGCTTGATTATATGAAAAACCAAGACCTGGAATTTTCATCATTTTCCCTTTATTAATCATAGAGGTTGCAAAATTCACTGCAAATGATTTGCCGAATGTTATTGCATTTCCTACCCAAGTTGCAGGATCCATTGGATCTGGTTGTGTCGTTTCTTCACCACTCTCTGTTGCTCTTATATAAGATCCTTTGCCCATTCTTTCTCCAAAGAATGTTTGTTTATTCGTTTGTTGATTAAATGGTGTTCCTGAAATATGTTGATCCTCTTGGAAATAAACATCACCTTGTGCCTTTTGATCTAAATCTCTATATCTTAAATCACCACTTCTTGATGATGCATAATCTTGTTCCACTGGAATTTCATTTCCACCCGCATTCTGAGTTGGGTTTGTTACTCGTCCGCTTTGATCTTTTATTAATCCTTTTTCTTTAGAACGTTCAAGACCATTTAATTTATAATCATCTAATATGAAATGAGTAAATATTGGATATGTTTGAATTTCATTGATATTTCCAACCTTAACATTAAATTCTACTTTAGCCATATTTAAAGCCCCGTCGGCTCCTGCAGATAAGGAATCTGCAAATGAATAGTTAAAAGAATTAATATCAAATTCACACATATTACATTCTATCAAATATGTAGGCAATATTCCATTTAATACTTGTAAATAAACAGGTTCATCTGATTTAGGACTAACCATTGATTTATGGAATGTTCTAAATTCAGTTATTAAAATCTGTATATCGAAAAATCTCATCATGTCTGGTAAAACCCAACGTTGGTATGTATCATCCCATGCAATTTTTCGATATAAATTTAGTAAATATGTCACTCTTTGGTCGATACCTTCTAACATAACAAATCGTAATTTAGTATCTTTACCAACTCTTTTGCCTCTTTCAGGAACAACTCTCAATAAATCTCCTAAACCTTCAACCAGTTGAAAATACCATTGAAAATTATATTGTAAATCATTCCATAATGTGATGAATTCTTTAAGCATCTCAGCACGAGTGATTTCATTACCATCTCTTAAATAATCTATTGTTGAATAAACATCCCTATTAAACTCAATAACATTTCGTCCTGAATCCCCACTTCTTTGATATGCATCTACCTCATCAGTCATAAATAATGGCATAGGCATTCTGTCATAATCTGTATTAGTTAAAAGAACGCCGTTAAAATTTCTTGATTTTTCGCCAAACAACACACGGAATGTCATGTATGTTGGTTCGTCATACCTTTTGTCAAGAAAATTTATTTGCTGATTAACAGTACCATACGTAAAATCTGTTGGACCAGTAACATTATTTACTCCTCTAAAAAACTTATATTGATTTGGAATGTTAGCCATATTATTATTTTATTTAAGTTTGAACATTGTCTGCCTGTACAGGAACAGGATCCGTAGGAATTGGTGTTGGCCACTCTCTTCTCGTTAGAATAAAAGACTGCGAAAAGTTAGATAACATTGAACCTATCGATTCTTTTGTCCATGATAATGAATAACCTTTTACCATATACCACCCACTATAAAAATCATTTTTTCTGTCTCTTCCTTGTGCTTCAGGGTTTACTAATTGATTTTCAATTGGATCCATTCCAATTATTGCAACAGGAACTTTATCTCCTCGAATTATATTCATATTAGCTCCTTGAACATTTATTTCAACATTTAATTTTTCTAATTCAGCTAAATTAATTGCGTTATGTATTTGTGATCTTAAATAATTAGGATGATGATTTCCTGTCCATTCAAGATTATCCTCCTGCGTATTTGCTGCTGTATATTGTATTCCCATCCAAGGCGCACGTTGATATAAATTTGTGTAGTCATAGTTAGCTTTAGCTAATTCTCCTTCATTAATAGATGGATCATATTTAGCACGTCCTCTCAATAAGATATGACTATTTAATTTTTCCTTATCATACGCAGGTGATATTTTAAAATTCCAATATTTAGTACTCTTTGGATCTTTATAAAGTGAATTTAAATGTTCAAAAAATGAGGCATTCATAGACGTTCCATATGTAAATGTCATGGCAGATGACTTGTTTATTGGTTTCCATTCAGTTATATAAAAAGATGTTGTTCTATACCCTATATAATTTGAAAATACTTTTGGCATTGCAGTGGTTTTGTTTTGTTCTGTTTCTGCACCCCATGTCCATTGCGCATCAATATTGTCTAATGAAACTCCTTCATCTACATCATCTTCAGCGCTTAATAATTGCTTTTGAATATTAACAAAATTTAAATTATAATATAAATCTATCCAAGTATCATAAAAAGAATTTTCGTCTTTCCAAGCTCTTGATGTTAAATGATATACGAAATCTTCGGGCGAATCCACGGATAACCATATCTGAGAATCATTTGTATCTTCATCATTAGTGTTAAATCCTAAAGATAACTCAGTAGCGACATTCTTCATTACTTGAAGAACGGTTCCTTTAAAAGCTTCAGAACCAATATAACTTTTTAATCCTGGGACAAACAATTCCCCAAAAAATGTTACACTTACCGGTCTGGTTCCTGAAGCGGCCCTGCGTCCTGGGGTCACCCCTGTGATGACATAGTCGTTACGTATTATGTTTAATGCATCAGACTTGTTTCTAATAGCAATGGATATTAAATCGCCATCTTTTGGCATTTCTTTGTCCATAAACTTATCACTCAAAAATGTAACTTGTAATGTGATTGTTGGAAGAAAATTTCTGCAATCAATATTCATGAAATCTAATTCCTGTTGTGAAATAAAATAATTGTTTATCTTTATCAATGGATATTCCATAGAGGCTACGTCTTCCATTTTTTTGGAATCACTATTTGTGCTCTTAGGAAGAGACAATTCATCCAAAACAATAGTAGGTTTAAATATGTTATAAATGCGATATTTAACCCCCTTTTGAGAATTAGATGGATTAGCTCTTAAACTATCCTTAGACGGTGGTGTATATACGTATGTTGGCATTACGAAATATGTTGATTAATATAAGTTCTAACATCTTTAATTGTTTGCACTGTTCTGTTGTCATGAAAAACCCCAGAAATTTTATCAGATGCATGAGATGTGTCTAAAAATGATATTTGAGGAAATTTATGATGATGGCTTTGTGAGAATAAAAATTTTCCTGATTTTCCTTTATCTTCAACAGTAAAAAATACTTTAGCGTCAGCATATCCCTCTCCCATATCCAAAGGGTATTCTTCATTAGGAAATAAATGATAAAAAATCTTAACAAATTGTGGGAATGTTTTGCTAAAATGTTTTCTAATTTCTTGTTCTGATTTAGGTTTTAAAACATCTGAAATTGATTCCGTTAGTCCTTCGTGTTCCATACCTAAATAATGTTTTAAATCTTCAACATCCTCTAAGTGATAATCCGATCCAGCATTATCAAATATAATATAAACATCATTTTCCTCGGCTATAAAACCTAATGTAAATTCACCAATTTCCCCTGTATGATAAATGGATTCTTCTTTAGTCATTGGACGTACAGTTTCAAATTGAAAACCATAAATTCCTTGTGAGAATCCTAATGGAGAGACAATATCGTATTTATCCGAAGAACAAACTACATCATAACAATCCTCAACAAATTTCATTTGATGTGGCGGAATTGCTTTAAACATTTCATCTTCTGTTTTAGGCTTCAGAATATTCAATGTATCTTCGTATATTTTTCTTGCTCTCATTATACTTTACGTGATTTTATAACTTTAGTTAAAAATTCGCTTGAACTCATTCCATTTTTTAAACATGCGCTCTCTCCAATACCTTCTCCAAAATAAACTCTACCATTACGTTCAACAATCTGGGAAACTCCCTCTTCTGCAATATTAGGTGGTAATGCTCCTTCTTGTATGGTTTTATTTAAATTTCTATCATTAAATTTTGTTTCGTCTGCATCTTTTTTTGGTATTTTTGTGGGGTCAATATATTTGTAAGCATCTCTAAGTTTTTTAGATGGATCATCAACTGAGTTTCCCTGAACTCTAACATTTTTCTTTGCACTTTCAAGGTTTGGAATTAAGATCACATCTCCTTCTTGAATTGAAAAAGGATTAGAAATGCCATTATATTTCAATATGAATTCTGCATAAAGAGTATTATTATAAACAGCTTGAGAAATTAAGTCAGGACGCATTATATAATCTCTTGATACTTTGAACGCATTAAAAGAAGTATAGTTGTTTGAGCTAAAATCAAACATGGATTTAGTAAGGTCTCTTATTAAAGTCCCATCTTCTTTTTGAAATAATGGTTTTTTATCTAATGAGTTTAGAAACATTGTAAATTTTTATTTTATTTGAACATTTGAAATTCGTTGCAAATTAGCCACCATATTATATCTTTCAAATCCATAATATGATCTAAAAAACTGATAAACGTTCCATGTTTTTCCAGAAGCTAATAGGAAATCATTATGACTTTCTTCTTCTGGAACCCAGCCATCTTCAGGATAGGGTTCGATTGTTATATTGTAAAATTTAGAAGCTCTTTCTAGTCTAAGTTTATTATAATCAGCTACGGGCTTTCTTATTCTTATAGACAAATCTGACCCAAATCCATATTGATCAAAAATACTTTCTAAATATTTTTCATCTTTTGGTTTTAAAATATCTCCTAAAGATTCATATGTATACTTAGCCTTCATTATTTAAGTGATTTTAAAGCAACCCAGTCAACAGCTCTATATGAACTTCTAAATAATGGATTGTCTTTAGTTCTTAATATTTGATCAGAGTTTGGAGATACAGCAGTATATTGCATTCTGTTCCAAATACTGACACTTCCATGCATTGCATTATCTACAACCTTTGATGTTCCATATTTTCCTCCAACTGTTCCGCTATTTGCTATAGGAACTTTATAGTAAACAGGATTTCTTCCGGTTTGAGGAGCATTTCCAGTAACATTATCAACTTTAGTTTCTCCTTCTGCAGATCCTCTAAAGTTATCTGGGAGATCATATATTCTACCCATACCTCTATTAAATATAGATTGAATAGCATCACGGTCTCTTGCCATTCCATGTGCTAATTTAACTGTGATTCTCATTTCCAATGGGAAATCATCTGGTCCTAATTCATTACCAAATTCAACCTCAACTGATTCACAAACAAGGTTTCCGATCATTGCAATCGGATTTAATGGATTTCCAATTGTAACATGCCATTCTCCAACAGGTTCTCCGATTAAAAGAGCTTTTAATGTTTGAAGATAAGGAATTTGGCCATTTGATTTTTCAGCAGCGTATTGTTTTATTAAGTTTCCAGGAATTGGGCTCGAATTATATGCACTCATTAAGCTTCCATATAAATCTCCACCACAACCAGGTTTGCTACCAATCATAGAATTAAAGAAATTCTTGGCTGCTTCAAGTAAATCACTTCCTGCAGTTTGTGCTTTTCCTAAAAAGTCGTGAATAGTTGTAGCACCCCATTCAAGTGGCTTACCTGAATACCATTGTTGAATACCTTTATCACCACCTAAGAATGGATATGTTTGAGGATTACCCATAAATCTATGTTGTCCTCCCCAGAATACCGCTGATGTAGATCCTAAAATTAAAAAGTTAGAAAGAATATCTAATAAAACAGCTTTTGAGTTAACACCACCAACTGGGCGTGCAACATAATCAAATTTGAGCTCGATATTACTCATTTCAAATTTGATACCAGGTTTACGTTTCTTAACTTTTGTAATACGGTTTACAGGACCAATAATTCTATTTTCATATGGTCCATCAACATATGGATCCGGTGGAAGTTGTCCTTTATTAAGAACAGCATCTTGATTCCAGTTTCCTAAAGCTACGTTTAATGATTTAGCTAATGATGTAAATCCTGGCCATAAAGCACCTGGGCCTTGTTCAGCATTTGGTGTTTCGGTTGGTGTAACTTTCCAAACATCTGCTTCTGCTTCATCCCATTCGAATCCTGTTGTGAATTTTAAAATATCCCCAAGTTTATTGTCTGTTTCATCACCAAAATATGTAACAGCACTTGCCATTGGAGGAAATATTATCTTCTTAGC
>ERZ795059.2457-NODE-2457-length-19181-cov-17.879536_pt1 | contig 19181 bp, 13 predicted proteins | sample MGYA00375143_ERZ795059 | MGnify/ENA primary metagenome ERZ795059 (study PRJEB30188, sample SAMN05720168) | activated sludge metagenome | isolation source: Anaerobic digester | place: USA | collected 2015-01-07 ... | reverse complement strand
CCTCTCCGCCTGCGCTGGTGCTTTGTCCAGAGGAATTGATATCCCAATAGCTGTTAGTTACAGATCCTGAATTGTATCCTAATAATCCGCCAATAACGCTGTTGCCCGTCACAATTCCTGCGCTATAGCACTTGTTGATTGATCCAGAACTCAAGTAACCCACTAGGCCTCCAACATTACTACTACCAGTTACTAGGCTTGAGTTAAAACAATTATCAATCGCTCCAGAACTAGATCCCACAAAACCACCTACTCTATCACCAATTCCGTTTATTGAACCAACAGAATGACTACCGGTAATAGTCCCCAGATTTTGAATTCCGACCAAACCGCCTACATAATTGTTTCCGTTAATGCGGCTATTGCTGCTGCTATTCGTAATGGCTCCCAGGTCTTGGTATCCCACCAGACCACCGATATAATTGCCGTTACCAATGACATTTCCTGTGCTGTAACTATTGCTGATGGTTCCTGAGCTTTGTCCAATTAACCCTCCGACATATGAGTTTCCATTTACACTGCCTGTACTGTAACAGGTATTGATAAAACCTGAACTCTGGCGGCCCACAATAGCGCCTGTGTAACTCCTAGCAATAATACTCACATTCGTCAAACCAAGATTTGTTATTGTAGCTCCAGAAGTATAACCAAACAAGCCTTGGTAATCAGATGAGGGACGGTTAATTGTTAAGCCGGTAATAGGATAGCCACCGCCATTGTAGTTTCCTCGAAAAGAACTCGTGGAAGATGATCCAATGGGAACCCAGCCTGTTCCTGTGTTCCAAGGGGCAACGCCTAAATCTATGTCAGATGTTTGAATGAAGTATTTATCACTGTGAGATGAACCCAGAAAACTCCGGATATAATCTAACTGGGCTGCTGTCGTCACTTGCCAGGGATCTGATTGAGTTCCTGACCCAATCAATGGATCAAAAGTAGTAAATGACCAAATAGGGCAGTTAACTGAGCTTCCTATAGAATTATACGGCACAATTTGCCAATAGTAAGTTGTATTATCATCTAAAGGTTCGTAGGGATAAAAAGTAGTCGTCAAACCTATATCGATTCCATCCAACAATGAGGTGGGGGGATTATCTGAGCCTATATAGATCTTGAAGCCAGTGGGGAAACCTCCACCAGAAGACCAACTGAGCCCTGTTGTTGAGCTGATGTTTACTGAAGCATTCAATGGTGAGACCAAGATTGCAGGTTGGGGCGGAGTATTTACCTGAGGTGGGGAGAAAGCAAATACTCTTCTGGACCCTTGTGACGAACTATTCAGATTGTTCATGTAGCTACTGGCGGGAAACGATGTGTTAACTATAGACGCAGTAGAAGTGTTCCAAGTAGGAGCCGTTGTAATACTCGTAACATTCCCCACAGAACCAACTACATTGCTTGTCGAAATATATACTCCTCTACTTTGAGTGGTGGACATGTTATACATCTGTCCGTATACAAACTCAACCGTATTTGAAGATTCCAATAACCAAACCTGAAGGGTGCAGAAGGTTCCGGAATTATTGCTGTTATATGGTATTCGAAGTGTGTTCCACTCCACAACCAGTTTACGGTATGGTGCTGAGCCAGTCACTTTGTAATGGAGTTTGCCAATCGACTGGATCGAATTATCTCCAGATATGGGAGCTATTCTTGGAGTGTTTGCTCTGGGGCTGGCTGAGGAACCGCTTATCGCAGTTACCCCAAACTGCATCTGGCCATTGGAATTGACCGAAAACTGCGTGTAAAAAGAACTTCCCAAGGTGAACGTGAATCCAATCGGAGTTACTGCTGAAGCTATATCATCATGATAGGTATCTGGGGTTAATAATGCTGTCGTACCTGAACTCATATCTTCAAGGCTACCATCAGTGGAAGTTGTGAAGCTATATTCCGAAATGGTTTGCGCATGTACTATCGCAACACCAATGCAAAGAAACAAACAAAAAAGCACCTTTCTCAGCATGTAAGCTCACTTTTTAAATTTTCAAGAACGAATGAACGAAAAGACGAAATCTTAGATTTAGATCTAGCTCTGACATTCTCTATTTCAATAATATCATCTTTGAATTTCATGTCAAGTGATTTCTTCCCCAACTTACATCCCAGTTTGGTACAACAATAGCGGTAGTTTGAAATCCATATTTGGAAATCACAGGTCCAAGGGTGTAGACTTGGTGGCGATAGTAAAGCATGGCGGACAGAGATATCTTTGGGGCGATAAGTCTATGACGATCAAGGAACTTTGTAGAAAATCAGGCAAGTGGCAGCATAACAAATCGACGGGCATTATGTACAAATCCGTTGTCTTAGGAGTACTGGATACGCAGTCCGCAAATCAGCCTGAATTTCAGACCGTACTGGGCAATGTGAGGATATGTTTCTTCAGGTATCCCCAACATAAGAGATACAAAGCACTGATCTGCGCATAAGAGAACCTGGGAGAAATGGAAATCCTCAGTATATACCTGCGCCGCTGGTCCATTGAAGTAGTTTTCAAAGACCTCAAACAGAACTTCGGCTTTTATCAGAGTAAGTCATCCAAGTATGCTCCGCAAATTGGAGACCTGAACATCAGATGCATCCCAGCATTATGGCAATATGGTCATTATGCCTCAACTCTCGGAATATTTGCACTATTTCTGGATTGTCATAAGACGGAGTGGATTAGCTCAAGAATCCCGGTAGCGTTTTTACCTTAGGGCGAGTGTCGCCTTTAGATATAGTAGAGGGTATGCTCTTGATGAGGCAACCGAGAGGATGCTATCTGACGCGGCTTGTGGTTCTGTGCTCAGAGGCGTGATCTACACACTTCAAAGGCTGACAGCCTCAGGGCTGGAGTCTACTTCTGATCAGAAAACTGACCGCCACAGCCAAAGCCAGTAACGCCATCTGTGGCAAGATCCAGCTGAGAGGCAGATGCTTTCGTCCTGTTGCTGGGCCGGTCGCGATGCCCAGCGCAGCACGGCCCAAGCCGTAAGCGATGGCGCTGAGGAGGATGAAATACACTATCAGGGCAGGGATGTAGCCTGCTTTGATGAATCCAAAGGCGATAAACAGCTCACTGAAGAAGAGCGGAGAGGGAGGCATCCCAATGATGAACATGAACGCGATCAACCACAGCCATCCACTGGCAGGATGCAGGCCCAGCAGTCCTCCACAGGCGTTATAGTCCTTCTTGCCAACCAGATAATAGACGTTCCCCGCCGTGAGAAAGAAGGCGGATTTGATCAGAGAATGGCCCATGATGTGGATCAATCCGGCCTTGCCGGCCAGGTCTCCCAACGCGAAGGCGATCAGGATGATACCCATATTTTCGATGGAGGAATAGGCCAGGAGGCGTTTGTAGTTTGTGATCTTCATGATAAAGACCGCGGCGATAAACATGGACGCAAAGCCCAGGATCAAAAAGAGCTGGGAGGCCAGGGTGCCCAGGTGACTGATGTTCATCACCTGCTGCATCCTCAACAGGGGCAGAAGTGCCGTGTTTAAAAGTGCTCCTGAAAGTAGTGCCGACACGGGTGCCGGGGCTTCTGAATGGGCGTCCGGCAGCCAGAAATGCATGGGTGCCAGCCCTGCTTTGGTACCGAAGCCGATCAGAATGAAGACGAAGGAGATTTTGAGCCAGAAGCTGTTGAGCGAGCCCGCGTTGGATATGATCCGATCCAAAAAGAGGCTGGGAGAATGAGGCTGGGCAATGATGAGCAGCAGGATGCCCACAAAGGCCAGAGCGATCCCGATGGAGCAGATAAAGAGATATTTCCAGGCAGCTTCGATGGACTGCTTATGTTTTTCAAAGCTGATCAGCATGGCGCTGGCAAGGGTGGTGGTTTCCACAAAGACCCAGATCAGACCCAGGTCGCGGCTCAGGCTCGCGCCGTCCATGGAGGCTACGAAGAGCATCATGCAGATGGCGTAGATGCTGCTCTGGCGAGGTGTCAGCTCCGTCTTCAACCTCAGGGAATAGAGGCCCACGGCAAAGTAGAGCACCCCACTGATCAAGAAGATTGTACGGCTGAGAGCATCGATGTTCAGGCTCTCGGCCATACCCGTGGATGGCAGCATAAACGCTATCCCGGCAAGCAGATGCAGGAGGCTGTGGATAAACACGGTCAGGTTGTGCATGGGCTTGCTGCGCAGGACCCAAACCAGGGGGGCTGCCAGCAATGGGAAGATCCAGATATAAAGGTATAACATCCTGGTCAATCCTTCAGGGTGGAAAGCTCGTCGCTGTCCACATCTTCAAAGCTGTTCCTGATTTTGTTGATAAAGAGCACGGCGATCAGAATGGAAAGCAGGATGTCTAAAGACACACCCAGGCTCACGATATAGGGCATTTCGCTGCCGATGGCCAAAGACAGGAGAAAGATGCCGTTTTCCATGATCAGATATCCCATCAGGTGGGTGATCAGTTTCTTATTGGCGATGATGATAAAGAGGCCTTTGAGGATGGCGGAAAAGGCGATGCCAAAGTGAAGGGGATAGATGTTGGGGCTGCTCTTCCCAGACCAGAGGGCGATGAAAAAGCCAAAGGCAAAGATGGCCGTCATCGAACCCAGAGAAAAGAAATTGGACACCGAGGGCTCCACTTCCCGGGTGATCCCGTTTTTTCTGATGGTGTCGGTAATAAACCAGGGGATGAGCACCGCCTTGAAGACAATGGTTTCCAAAGCCACAAATATAAACTCCAGAGTGTTGAGCTCGTTAGTCTTGAGGATGGTGAGCGCGAAGAGGATAAGGCCCTGGAGGATGAGGATGCGCGCGATGCTGGACAACATGTTGGTGATGGAAGCCGCCAGCAGGCTTACTCCAAAGATAACTAAGAGAATATCAGCCACTTAGATGCCTCCCAGATTCCTGACAATCAAAGCCGCCAGGGCCAGTAAGGACACGGAAAGGGGGATGACCACCAGCTCCAGATTACGGTTCATCCGATAGCGCGGCATCAGGCTCTCCACCCATCCCACCAGGATGGCCAGGGTAGTGGTGACGAGCAGATAGATAGCTGTAATGGCAAGCGGACTGTGCCCTTCCGGAATAAGGAAGTAGCTGATCAGAGAGGCGAATATCTGCATCTTGAGGGCAGCGCCGTAATGCACCATCGCCAGGTTCACTCCCGAAGTATCCAACACCATAACCTCATGGATCATAGTGAGTTCCAGATGAGTGGCGGGATCGTCGAAGGGCACTCTGGCCCCCTCCACCAGGAGCATGATAAACAGGGCGATGGATGTCATCACCGCGATGATCACGGACCAGTGATTGGAGAGCACCACCGTGTGCCGCAGAAAGAGATCACCCATGCTTTCAAAGCCTCCGGCATAAACCATGGAGCCGATCGTGAGGAAGAAAGCGGGCTCCAGAAAGGCGGTGAAAGATATCTCACGGGAAGCTCCCATCCCCTCGAAACTGCTTCCCACCTCCATGGCCGCCAGCACCATAATCCCTTTGGACAAGGCCAGCAGATACATAAAGATCAGAAAGTCTCCCCGGAAACTGAAGACCGCGGAACTGGCCCCAAAGGGTACCAGCATGGCAGCCATGAGAGTTGCCGCCAATGCCAGCGACGGGGCCACGCGAAAGATGAAGCCAGCCGTGTGGCTGTGGACCTCGCTCTTGCGCAGCAATTTGGCCACATTGTACCAGGGTTGCAAAAGGCTGGGGCCCTTTCTGCCTGCCCAGATGGCTTTGGTTTTGGCGATCAGGCCCATGTTCCAGAGAGGCAGGATGAGAATAAACAGAAGGTTGACTATCACTTGGATACTCCCAGCACCCAGATGAGCAGGATGATCAAGGCTCCCAGAAGATAAGTGATATAGCTGTTGATCTTACCGTTGTGAATCCTGTCGAAGAGGTCCAGAATCCATCTGAGACCTTTGGTCAGCCATGCAAAGATGCCGGAATCGAGATAGTCGTGCACTTCCTCTTCATAGCTGAGTTCCTGAGGGAAATAGCCAGTTAACACTGATTTATCGGAGCTTTTGTGCATAAGGGGTTTGAGGAAATAGGCAAGCGGATCGATAAAAGCCGTGCCGGTATATTGCATCTTGGCATCCGGACGATGGTATCCGCAACCCCAGGCCGGTCCTTTTGAAACCTTGCCCAGTCTGCGTTTGAGCAGATAAACCACCGTGGCAAAGGTTATGAAGATGAGCAGAATAACGCTCAGCTGGTCCAGCGTGTGGCCCAGACTCAAGATGGCATTGGGATCGATACCTGCCAGGCCAGTGAGAGGATAGACCAGATACAATCCGGCCCTGCCAAAGATCCCCAAACCCAGACAGAGGCAGGCCAGCAGGATGGGACTGATCAGCAGACCAGTCCTTCTTTCACTGGCATGATCGGCACTACTGGAACGGGTCGAGCCGCTGAAGGCCACGCTATAGGCCTTGGAAAATGCTATTAAGGCCAGAGCACTCACAAAGGCAAATATGGCCCCGACTACAATTCCTGTGATGGTCGAGCCGATATCGCTGGCGTTGAAACCGCTCAGGACACTCAGGAAAATGGCGAATTCCGAGATAAATCCGTTCATGACGGGCATGGCAGAGATTGCCATGGTACCCAGGAAAAACAGAGCAGCGGTGCGGGGCATGCGTTTATCCAGGCCTCCCAGAGTGTTGAGGTCCAGGCTGTGAGTGGCCAGCAGGACGTTGCCGCTGAGATAGAAGAGCATGGGTTTAAAAAGAGAGTGATTGATGAGGTGCAGCATCGCTCCGCTGAATCCCAAAGCCGCCATGGTGCTGTTTGAGCTTATAAGGCCCAGTTGCCAGAAACTGAGGCCGATCCCGATTATGCCAATGTTTTCGATCGAGGACCAGGCCAGGGAGCGCTTGAGGTGGGATTCCGCCAGGGCGTGAATAATCCCGTTGAAGGCGGTGATCAGTGAGACACCTGTCAGTACCAGGACTTCAACCATGGTCCAGGAGGAATTGGCCAGCACATACACGATGCCAAAGACACCCGTCTTGATCATCAGTCCAGACATCATGCCGGAAAGATGAGATGGGGCTACCGGATGAGCTTTGGGGAGCCAGGAGTAAAAGGGAAAGAATCCCGCCTTGAAGGCGAAACCTATGAGCAGTAGCCATTTGGCCGCCCCCTGAAACTCTATCCCGCTGTAATTGAAGTTTCCCGATTGCCGGTAGATCAACCCAAAGCCCAGCAGCAGAAAAGCCGCGCCGATATGCATCATGATCAGATAGTAGATCGCGCTGGAGACCGTCTCCTGGCTGTCCCGATCATAGAGGATGGCAAAGAAGGATGAAAGGCTCATCAGTTCCCAGCCCACCATAAACAGCAAGCTGTTTCGGATGATCAGGATTGAGTGCATACTGATCATCATGAGAGCCAGAAAAAACAGGTGAGATGCCACTCCCAGCTGGGGATGTTCCTTGAGATAATAGTAGCCGTAGATCATCCCGATGGGGAAACCAACAGCAAAGATCACGCCCAGAAGAGCGCTCAGCGGGTCCAGCACGATATCCGCGCTGCCCATCAGACCCGGAAGTTCAAGACTCCAGACTCCGCTGCCGCCCAGCCACAAGACTTTGGCATACGCGCCAGCCAGAACCACGGATGCCAGGCCCACCAGAATAGTAAACAATCCAGCTTTACGCGCCAGGGCGGAGAGTATGGCAATGATGAAAATGATGTAACCGATGCCGATCACACATTCCTCCCCAGCATGGAAATCAGTCCATGGATGATGGAGAGAGGATGAGCAGGGCAGCCGGGAATGTAGAGGGCAGGAGTGATGCTCTCAAGCCACTCGCGGCTTAAAGCTTTGCTACCGTTGAATATCCCTCCGCTGATGGCACAGGTTCCCGAAAGGATCAGGACTTTGGGTTCGGGTATCGCTTCCCAGGTTTCCCGCAGAGGCCCTGCCATGTTTGCTGATACCGAGCCCGTAAGGATAAGGGCGTCCGCGTGGCGTGGCGAAGCTACCACATCCAGTCCGTAGCGGCCCATATCAAAATTAACGTTGGAGCAGGCCCCCAGTTCCAGTTCGCAGGCGTTGCAGCCAGCAGCCGAGACGTTTCTGAGCGCCAGGGAATTGCGGCATACCTTCGCCATCACGGGATGGGGACTCACAACCGGACGGCTGGAGGCAGCTAAAGCCTCATCCCACCTGATGATCAAGCCCTCCCGGCTGCTGGAGGCGAGCCTGAAATCCGCTTCAAAACTGAATGTTTCGGGGAAACCGCGTTCACAGGCCCCGCAAAAAACGCACTTTCCCAGATCGAGGTGGTGGTTTTGGATGGCATGGGTGGGACAGATTTGTTCCGCCGCTTCAAAATCCTCAGCGTGGTCCCTGAGCAAGACCGCCAAGCCTGGAAAAGCTGGGTGGATGGAGGCATTGAGGGGATCTGGGATGGCTTGCCAGCCATGCCGGATTCTGGCTTTGATGAGCTCAAACATGCCGCCCCCTCACAGATCGTTCCCGCAATATGAGAGATCAAAGCTCTTGTTGCACAAAGGGAAGTCTGAGATTCCCTCTCCCCTCACGGCCAGGGCCAGACCAAACCAATTGTGCAGAGAGGGGTCGCAAATCTTGTAAAACTCAGTGTTCCAGCCGGTTGAAATCCGCGCGGCGTGCACGATCCTGCCGCGCCATCCTTCCGTGACGGCAATCGCCAAAGCACCTTGAGGAGGTTCCGGAAGCTCGATCCGCTGGGGTTTTAGCTCAGGCAAAGTGCTGAGCAAGTACTGAATAATGGCGATAGACTGCAGTGCTTCCTGATAACGCAGCCAGGCCCTGGCATAGACGTCTCCGCTTTCCTGCACCAACGGAGCAAAAGGCTCCGGATAATTGCTTACATTTCCATAGATAGGAAAGTCCAGCCTTGCATCCCTTGCCAGCCCAGCGGCTTTGGCAGTTATTCCGCTCATGTTGAGCTCCTGGACAGCCTGTCTGGAAAGAGTACCGGTGCTATCGAAACGGTTCAGCACTCCCGGATCGGCAAAGGTGGCGCGCGCCACTCTATCTATCTGCTGGCTAACAGCTTCGAGGGTTTGCCTCAGCACCTTGTTCTGAAGCTTGCTGATGCCATAGTTTATCCCGCCGGGAGCAAGCCAGCGCTTGCCATATCTGCTTCCGCAGATGGCCAGAGAGGAGTTGATCACCGTGGTCCTAAGAGCCGCGAACATATTGAGGCCACTGAGATAGGCAATATCTCCGCACAGAGCGGATAGATCAGCCAGGTGCATACCGATCCGTTCCAGCTCCAGAGCAATTATCCGCACAGAGTGGACCTCGGGGCTTAATCTCACACCAGCCAAAGCTTCCACCAGCAGGCAATAAGCCAGAGCATGGCCAATTGCCGTGTCCCCGGCGATCGCTTCCGCCAGGCATGCTTTGTGACGCAGATCACCTTCTCGAAAGAGCTTTTCCACGCCCCGATGCTGATACCCCAGCTGGATTTCCAGATGCTCCACCCGCTCTCCATGACAGATAAAACGAAAGTGGCCTGGCTCTATAACTCCCGCGTGCACAGGGCCCACCGCGACTTCATGCAGTTCTTTGGACGTGGACCGAAAGAAAGGATAGTCTCTGTGATCGAGTCCCTCCCCGCCAGGAAAGCGCAGCGGTTTCAACCAGGGATGGCCGATGGGGTGGATGCCATACTCTTCCCACAGCTCCCGCTCGAACATGTGAAAGGCGGGAATATCTTTTGCCAGAGAGGGATAGCTCAAATCAGCCGGAAAATCCGTCTGCGTAACAGCCAGCTCAGAACCCGGCAGTTTCAGGACACACAGCAGTTTCCCGCCAGGGGTTCCAAAATAGCATAGGGGATATCCTCCCGCCGCGCAGCTTGATCTGATGGCCTGAAAAAAATCCGCATTGGAAGCAGGAGAAGGAGGCTTAAGACAGAGTGGATTGCCTGTAAGTGACTTAGTTTCCATGACATGTTACTCGCTACGCGGTGCCGCTTCCGTCAACCTAAAATCCAGCTGAAGCTCATTTGAGGTGTTTTAAGCAGGCAGGTCAGCGCGCGAAATCTATCCGGGTGCCAAACACATCCACGCTAAAAGCTCGCGCTGAGCCTATATCGTTGTTGTAGAAAAGATAGCCCTCTTTCATGCCGCCGGGCAGCAGGTCTCCAAAGCTGAAGTGGGAGTTGAGCACCTCGAAATAGGCTTCGTTATACTTCTCGTTGTTGCGCTCCAGATTACTGGGAGACAGAGGATCGGTATTGAAAGGATCTTCGAACTCAGCTATCAGATAGCCGCTGCGGAGGCTGCCCAGCACGTATTCCAGCGGCACAGAGTCATACTGCCGGCCTCCTGAAATGACGCCAAAGGAGGAGCGGTTGAGGTTCACAGTCCTTTTGCTGAGGTTGCGGGCCTGGACCCAGAGGCTAAAAAAGTTGGAGCTTACATTGGCGGCCGTTCCGGAATACGCAAGCGGTCTGACCGCGATCAGCAGTGAGTCGTTGGCCACAATGGCATAGTGCTTTTCCACGCCATAACCTGATCCGTTCAGAGGCTGCCAGGGACGCATCACGCAGGCGCTTCCGATCGATGCGATCAAGATGAGCATAAGTCTGGAAGCCAACGAGGAAAGCATCCGGAAACGAGGATGTTTCCGGCCCCACTTGGCCCCCTCCCCCATTTCTGAGGGAGGGGCAAAGGGGATATTTATGGAATTATTCGTTTTCATCCTCAATCGGTTCATCGATCTCGTCTTCAGCATCCAGATCGTCGATTTCTTCTTCCTGATCATCCAGGTCTTCGATCTCGTCTTCATCACCGGCGGGAATGACGGTCGGAATGGGAGGCGCAGATTTGATCTTTTCCACGCTCTTTTCGATCACGTTTTCATCTTCTTCATTGGGAACGTTGGTGATGTCGCGCACCTTGTCGTTATCATTGAGCCTGATGAGTTTAACGCCCTGGGTGTTACGGCTGATCTCAGAGATTTCACTCACATTTTGCCGGATGATCATACCTTCCTGGGTGATGATCATCAGTTCTTCCGACTGGTCCACCAGCATCAGGGCGGCCAGATGACCGTTGCGGATGGTGGTCTTGAGGGTGATCACCCCCTTGGAGCCGCGACGAGTGGTGGGATACGCTGAGATGGTTGTACGTTTGCCAAAGCCGTTTTCGCTCACGGCCAAAAGAGTACGGGTAGGGGTTTCGCCGTTCTCCAGCATATCGTCCTGACTGATCACGGTCATGGAAATCACATAGTCGTTTTCACGCAGGCGAATCCCCCGCACGCCTTTGGTGAAGCGGGCGGTGGCGCGGAAGTCCTTTTCATTGAAACGGTTGCAGAAGCCATTGCGGGTAGCCAGAATGATGTCGTCGGCGCCTTCAGAGATGCGGGCATCGATCAGCTCGTCACCTTCCACTAGCTTGATGGCCAGAATACCAGCGCTGCGTGGACGTGAGAACGCGGTGAGCGCGCTCTTCTTGATCAGACCGTTGCGGGTGCACATCACGATGTTGTGCTGAGGATGGAAGCCCCTCACCGTCACAAAGGCTTTGATCTTTTCATCCGGCTGGAAATTGACCAGGTTGACGATTGCTTTGCCGCGCGCGGTGCGTCCCGCTTCCGGAATCTCGTACACTTTGAGCCAATAGCAGCGTCCGTGGTCCGTGAAGAGCAATATATAGGAATGGGTGCTGGCCACAAAGACATACTGGATAAAGTCGTCTTCCTTGAGGTTGGCGGCGTTAAGGCCGCGGCCACCTCTCCCCTGCACTCTGTAAGTATCTACTGGCAGGCGCTTTACGTATCCGGCATGAGTGATGGTGACCACCATCAGTTCGTCGGCAATCAGATCTTCGATGTTGAGGCTGCCGCCATAGTTTTCGAGGATAGTGGTACGACGGGGATCGCCAAACTTCTCTCTGATCTCCCTGGTTTCCTGTTTGATCAGTTCCATCCTGAGCTCGCGTCTGGCCACCAGTTCTCTCAGACGGGCGATGGTGATCAGCAGCTCCTGATACTCCGCCTCGATCTTATCTCTCTCGAGCCCCGTGAGGCGTTGTAAACGCATATCCAGAATAGCTTTGGCCTGGATCTCGGAGAGCCCAAACTTGAGCTGAAGCTGTTCATTGGCCTCGGGAGGAGTCTGGGAAGCGCGAATCGTGGCAATCACTTCATCGAGGTTTTCCAGAGCGATGCGCAGACCTTCCAGAATGTGCATGCGGTCTTCGGCATTCTTGAGTTCAAAGAGGGTGCGGCGCAACAGCACGTCGTGGCGGAATTCGATAAAGTTGGTGAGCATGTCTTTCATGTTCACCACCTGCGGCACGCCATCAATCAGGCAGAGGTTGATCACGCCAAAGGTGCTCTGCAACTGGGTGTATTTATATAGAAGGTTACGCACCACCTGACCATCGTGATTGCGCTTCACCTGAATCACGAGGCGCATTCCATCGCGGCCCGATTCGTCACGGATATCACTGATGCCTTCGATCTTTTTCTCTTTCACCAGATCCACAATGCGTTCGATCAACAGAGTCTTGGTGACTTGATACGGAATAGAGCGGATAATGATGAATTCCTGTTCGTTGTCGTTGGTCTCCAGATCGGCCTGACCGCGATTGAGGATGCGGCCACGGCCAGTTTCAAAATAGTCTCTGATCCCATCGGCACCCAGGATAAAACCTCCCGTGGGGAAATCCGGACCTTTGATGTATTGACGCAGGTCCAGAGACTCCAGCTCGGGATTGTCGATCAGGGCGATCATGGCATCGCAAACCTCGCCGATGTTGTGGGGCGGGATATTGGTGGCCATGCCCACCGCGATACCGGATGAGCCATTGATGAGCAGATTGGGGATGCGGGCCGGGAAGACGGTAGGCTCCTTGCGGGTTTCGTCGTAGTTGGACTTGTAATCCACCGTATCCTTTTCCAGTTCGTCCAGCATCTCGATGGTCACTTTGTGGAGCCGGGCTTCCGTGTAACGCATCGCCGCGGGCGGGTCGCCATCGATGGAGCCAAAGTTGCCCTGGCCGTCGATGAGGGGATAGCGCATAATCCATGGCTGGGCCAGGCGTACGAGGGTGGGATAGACCACCTGCTCGCCGTGAGGGTGATAGTTTCCGCTGGTGTCGCCCGCGATCTTGGCGCATTTGCGGAAATGGCCACCGGGACTGAGATTGAGCTCGTGCATGGCGTAGATGATGCGCCGCTGAGAAGGCTTCAGGCCGTCACGGATGTCGGGCAGGGCGCGACTCACGATCACGCTCATTGAGTAATCGAGATAGGCCTGTTTGAGTTGTTCTTCAATCTGGATGTTTATTATCTTTGTCTTGTCTTCCATTTATATCTCCATGGTTCCTTAAGCGTTACGCGTTAAGCGTTAGGCGTGGCGCGCTGCGCTATAGATATCTTTAAGTTGAGGGTCACTCGTCTTATCCTGATATATCTGTTCTAGCATGTTCGTCTGAGTTGGTATCACGCTGTATCCCAGCTATCCATGGCTGCCTCGAAACGCTTCACGCGAAACGCGTAACCCTTAGATATCCAGGTTTTTGACATAACGCGCATTCGCCTGGATAAAATCTCTGCGCGGTTCCACTTCATCACCCATGAGGATGGTGAACATGCGGTCGGCTTCGATGGCGTCGTCCATCTTGATAGACATGAGGCTGCGAACGCCGGGGTCCATCGTGGTTTCCCAAAGCTGTTCGGGATTCATTTCACCCAGACCTTTATAGCGTTGGATCACCACACCCTTGTCTCCAAATTCCTGGACCGCCTGATCCCGTTCAGCTTCCGTGAACACGTACTTTTTCTGTTTGCCTTTGCGCACCAAAAATAAGGGAGGCATGGCGATATAGACGTGGCCATGCTCGATAAGGGGCCGCATGTATCTGTAGAAGAAGGTCATCAGGAGGGTGCAGATATGAGCTCCGTCCACGTCCGCGTCCGCCATGATGATGATCTTGTGATAGCGGATTTTTGTGACGTCAAAATCCTGTCCGATCCCGGCTCCAATGGCCAGGATGATCGGCTGGATCTTATCGTTGTTCAATACCTTATCCACTCTGGCCTTTTCGGTGTTGAGCATCTTGCCCCAGAGGGGAAGAATGGCCTGAATGCTACGTTCGCGGCCCTGTTTGGCAGATCCGCCCGCCGAATCACCCTCCACCAGAAACAGCTCTGTCTTGGTGGGATCGCTGATGCTGCAGTCTGCCAGTTTGCCTGGCAGGGAGCCGCTTTCCAGCACTGATTTACGGCGCGTGAGCTCACGGGCTTTGCGGGCCGCTTCTCTGGAACGGGCTGCCAGAATGCTCTTCATGGTGACCGTCTTGGCTTCGGAAGGATGCTCTTCAAAGTAGGTGGTGAGTTTATCCAGCACCATGGAGCTCACAAAGCCTTCCACATCACTGTTTTGCAGCTTGGTCTTGGTCTGCCCCTCAAACTGGGGATCGCTGATCTTGACGCTTACAACGGCTGTGAGGCCTTCCCGGATGTCCTCACCCGTGGGACTGGTCTTTTCATTCTTGAGCAGGTCGGCGCTCTTGATATAGTTGTTGACGGCCCGTGTGAGTCCTGTCTTAAAGCCACTCAGATGAGTGCCGCCCTCGATGGTGTTGATGTTGTTGGCAAAGCTGAAGATGTTTTCCTGATAGCCTTCGTTATACTGCAGCGACACTTCCACATCCATGCCTTCTTTGCTGCCTTCCATCAGGATCGGCTTGACGCCCAGCGGCTTTTTATTCTGGTTGAGATACTCCACAAAGCTCACGATCCCGCCGTCATACTTGAAGTCGTGCAGACGGTCGTTACGCTCGTCTTTGAGCATGATGCGCACTCCCCGATTGAGGAAAGCCAGCTCGCGCAGACGGGTGGTGAGATAGTCGAAGCTGAATTCCACCGTCTCAAAGATGGTGTCGTCTGGCTTGAAACGGATCACCGTGCCAGTGCGGTTGGTGTCTCCCAGCACCTCCAAACCGGTGACGGGCTTGGCCCTTTCGTAGCGCTGGTAATGGATTTTGCCATTTTTGTGGATGCGTACTTCCAAAAATTCCGACAGCGCCACCACCACCGAAACGCCCACGCCGTGCAGGCCTCCAGAGACTTTGTAGCTCTTGTCGTCAAATTTTCCGCCGGCATGCAACACCGTCATAACCACCTGCACCGCAGGGATTTTCATCTCGGGATGCATGTCCACTGGGATGCCGCGACCGTTGTCGTCTACCTCGACCACCCCTTCCGGAGTGATGGTGACCTTGATGAGATCGCAATATCCCGCCAGGGCTTCATCGATGGCGTTATCGACCACTTCATAGACAAGGTGATGCAGGCCGCGTTCGCTGGTGCCGCCAATATACATGGCAGGACGCTTGCGCACCGCTTCCAGGCCTTTCAACACCTTGATGTTGTTGGCATTGTAGTTTTGATCGATCATAATCTATTTACTCCTAATAATTTAAGCAATCAACCAGAGTGGCATTCGTGAGTCCGTCCGCCGCGTCCAGCGTTTTGATCGTTATCTGTATGCAAGAAAATCAGATATGGGTTTTTTGTCAAGCCCTAATGTTTCTTTTTTTACGCTTGTAATGGCCTGTATAGCAGATAGTTACAAGTTATGAAAAAGCGACGCTCCGAATGCCTGATTTCCCACCGTCAGGATACATGGTTTCCGAGGGCTTCCAGCACCTCCTGACAAGCCTTCAGGCCTCGCCCTTGCCACTATGCCCCCGACTGCTCCAAACCAAGCCCGGACCAAGCCCCATTTGTCCGAAGTGGGTCGGGTCTGCTATTTTGCTCATCCCACGCAGAGACTCAGGAAGAAAGCAGCCGTTATAACCAGAGAGACGGTTCGATATTGCGGAACTCAAGCTCTGAAACAAGCGTTGCAAAGGCGTTCACGCCAGTTTGTCCCGCACTCCAAAGCAAAAAAGGGCCCACCGCGAGGGTGAGCCCATATTTGATGGTTACTATATCTGCTTATTCTTCCACGACCTTCACTTCCACGCGACGGTTGAGGGCGCGCTGGGCTTTGGTCTTGTTTTTGTTGAGAGGTTTGCTGAGTCCAAAGCCTTTGTAGCTGAGACGTTCCTTTTCCACGCCCTTCTTGATCAGGTAGTCCACCACAGCTTTGGCGCGACGCTGGGAAAGGCCCTGATTGTATTTGGCGGTCCCGATGTTGCAGGTGTGGCCGGAGATTTCTATCTTGATCTCGGGGTTGTTGAGCATCGTGATCACGATGTCATCCAGGATCGGGAAAGATTCCTTGCGGAGGGTGGCTTTGTCGAAATCGAACTGGATATTATTGAAGACAAACACCTTCTTGACCACCAGCCGCTCGATCGCGAAATCGATATTGACGGCATCCTGGCCTTCCGGAGGAGCTGGAATGTCCTGTTGATAGAGCATGAAGCCTTCCGGATTGATGACCACCGTCCAGGGATCGGCATAAGGCACTGTGATCTCAAAAGTGCCGTCCTCGTTGGTGGTGACCACATCCTTGCGGGTTTCGTCGTCTACCAGACCGGTGAAGGTGATATCCGTGGCCACAGGTTCGCCTTTTTCATCGGTAACCTTGCCGGTGAAAGTGATCATACGCGGCGGCTCTTCGACCACGGGTTCTTCGATAATCGGTTCACCCAAAGAATCGGCTGGCGGCACATAGGGTGGGATGTTGACTTCGTAGACCCGCGTCCCGGTGGTATCCTGGGTCACAAAATATCCCGGAACCGTGTAGTCCACAAAGGCCAGCAGGACTTTTTCAAAGCCTGGGGCCTGGCGGTCTGAGGAGATATATACCTCGTTGCTGCCGGGCCGGGTGGAAAAATAGCGGTCGTCCTGGATGGAATTGATCGGCAGTCCCAGGTTTTGGGCCAGATGCCAATCCTGCCAGGTGGGACCTTTGTGGACGGCCTTGAAGAGGTCAAAACCTCCAAAACCGGGATGGGTGTTGGAAGAGAAATAGAGGGCTGTTTCTTTGTACTCGACATTACGGCCCTCATGCACGATATCTTTGGTGAAATGGACCAGATGGGGGGTCTGTTCGATGCCGGGGGTGTTGATGTTGGGGCCGGCGTTGACCGGTTCGGTCCAGACGCCATCCACTTTTTGAGACACCCAGATATCTATTTCGCCATAACCACCGGGGCGGGAGGAGCTAAAGAACATCAGCGAATCATTATACACGCTGGGATGAGTATCCACATCGGGGGAATTGAACCACGGTTGGGGGCTTGGTTTGGTCCAGCGGCTGCCATCCCATTCGGTGTAGTAGATATCGCCGTCCAGCTTGCCTTTTTCATAGTTGCCAAAGACATAAGCTCCCACGCTGTCCGCGGCGAATGATCCCATGGCTTCATTGCTGTCGGTGGAAAGCTCCGTCACCAGCTGGGGTTTTCCGTAGCCGGATTTGAAGATCTCGGCCCGCCAGATATTTTCCTTGTCAGCTTTGCCGGGACGCCAGGAAGTGAAATACAGATACTTTCCGGCCGGATCGACAACCGCTCCGTAGTCTGAATTGCGGCTGTTGATATAGGCCGGCATCGCTCTCAGACTGATCTTTTCAAAGGCTTTATCCTGATTGCCGATGATCTCGATGAAGGTATCCACCTGCTGGCGGAACTCCTGATCTTCGCTTTTCACATAACGGTCCAGCCAGACCATGGCATTGGTGGTATCCTGCACGGCAATGTGGAGCCGGCCCAGCCAATAGAAATAGTAGGGCACGTCTCCATTGGCGGCCAGATCGGCCTCTTTGAACCGTTCGATCGCCTTGTTATACTCGCCGCGGTGGAAATACTCCAGTCCCTCGGTGGCATAACGTTCTCCCTTCATCCCGATCTGGATGGCAAATATACTTACCAGGCCGATCAGGAGCAGGATGACAAGATATGCTTTCTTCATCGTGTTGCCCCTCATCAGAACCTGAAGATCATCGAGATGATGTGGTCATCGCTCATGATCTCGTGGTTGTTGAGGCGGAACACGTAATCCAGCTGGAAGTTGCGAAATCTGATCCCGGTCCCGGCTGAGAAATGTCCCTGGTTGAATCCGAGGCGCAAGCCCGTCTGAGCATAGGAAAATACATCTTCCCAGGCACTGCGTTCCTTTACGGAGATCACGGAGAGCTTGGAATCGGCTTCCGGGTCCTTGCCAATCGAGGTCCAATATTCCGCTCCCACAGCCAGATAGGGGTTTTCACGCTGTTCCCATTTGAGGTCCGCGGCCAGAGTGACGCCGATCAAAGGATAGGCAGCTACTCCCATGGCCATTTCGATGGGGACGCGATCTCCCGCGTAACCGCCCAGCAGGTCTCTCAGCATGAGGCCGGCCACCAGGTATTGATTGATATCATATCTGGCTCCCAAGTCGATCCCCATTCCGGCTTTGGTTTCGCCATCCAGGGTGCTGAAATAGAACTTGGGCGTCACGCCGTAATCCAGGTCTTTCCAATGATTGGCATAGCTGACGGAGATGTTGTGCTGGTTGTCGCTAAAGGTGCCGGTGGGGTTTCCGGCATTGTCGTAACCCTCGATATCTCCCACTCCCGCGTTGATCCAATTGAAGGCCAGGGTGCCAAAGTCAAAGGGTTTGGCGATGGAAGCGTATTGATGGCTGCGGTCCAGGTTCATGCTGAAGTTGTACATGACCCCCACTTCGATGTCTTTGATCTTGTTGAGGCCGGCGGGGTTCCAATATCCGGCCGCGACGTCACGGCTGATGGCGCTTCCGGCTTCACCCATGGCAATTTCGCGGGCCCCGATGCCGAGGCGCATATAAGCTCCGGCGGAGTTGTTGAGGGGACCAGCCATCAGCGGCGTGAGCAGGATGCCGAGCAGGGCAGCGAGGAGCAGGACTTTGGTGTTTCTATGCTTGCGTTTCATTTTATGCCTCCTTATTTGACCGAGATCTTAATGGTGCGTTCGGCTTTCTTGACCCCGTCGTTGGCAACGATGCGGGCAAAGTAGGTGCCGCGTCCCACTTTCTTGTGGCTGGAATTGTTGAGGTCCCAGGGGATTTCGATCAGATTGGAATTGGTGGGCGGAACGGTGAGGGTGCGTACCTTCTTGCCGCTGAAGTCATAGATACTCACCGCCACCTGGACGTTATCGTTGCGGGTGAGCACCAGCTTGATTTTGGTGGATGAGCCGGCGGGATTGGGATACGCGTAGGTGGCGGGGCTGATATCCAGCTCGCCGGATTGGTATTCGATCGTGGTGGTTTCGCTGGGGTTGCTTTCCACTCC
>ERZ795059.2456-NODE-2456-length-19182-cov-6.613112_pt1 | contig 19182 bp, 24 predicted proteins | sample MGYA00375143_ERZ795059 | MGnify/ENA primary metagenome ERZ795059 (study PRJEB30188, sample SAMN05720168) | activated sludge metagenome | isolation source: Anaerobic digester | place: USA | collected 2015-01-07 ... | reverse complement strand
TATTGGAATTTGGACAGATTAGGAATACCCCTAATCGAGATAGCGACTTCTCCAGATATAAAATCTGCAGAGCAGGCTAAAGAAGTCGCGTTACATATAGGAGATGTATTGAGAAGCTGTAAAGTTAAGAGGGGGATAGGAACGATAAGACAGGATGTTAATATTTCTATCTTAAGTGGGAATAGAATTGAAATGAAAGGAGTACAGGATATGAAGATGTTTGTTAAAACTATTGAAAATGAGGTTACAAGACAAAAATATCTTTATGATAATGGTAATCCTACTAATGCCGAAGTTAGAAATGCACTTCCTGATGGGAGTTCTGAATTCTTAAGGCCCATGCCAGGAGCAGATAGAATGTATCCCGAAACTGATTTACCTTTGCTTAAAATTTCAAGGGATTTTATTAATGAGATTAAAAAAGATTTGCCTAAGTTGAGAAGCTCTATTGCTGGGGAATTAAAAGAAAAGGGATTAAACGAAGAGATGGTAAAGTTGATATTAAGTGAAGATAAAATTGAAGAACTTAAAGTACTGTCAGGAATATATGATAATATCAACTTTATTGCAAAGATGATTGTTCTTTTTCCAAAAGAGATAGCAACCAAGGAAAATAAAACATTTGAAGAGATTGAGGGAGTTGTTGTAAATTATTATGAAGATATTTTAAGAGCAATAACTAAAAAGAAAATATCAGAAGGAGATGTAAAGGATATTTTTGTGAAACTTGTTAGAGGAGAAAGTTTTGAGAAGGCAATAAAATCTGAGAAAGCTGATAATTCTGAAATGGAAGAAGAGATACTTAAATTGATTAAGGATAAACCAGGATTAAATGCAAATGCCTATATGGGATTAGTTATGGGCAAGTTTAAAGGAAAGATTAATGGTAAAGAAGCAATGGATATAATAAATAAAATTTTGAAATAACAATATTAAAAAACCCTATTTTTCTTTAATCTTCATGGAAAGGACTTTAGTTAAAGACATTAAAGCAGGAAAGGAAGTTTTGTTGAAAGGTTGGGTTTATGAGATTAGATTATTAGCTAAATTAGGTTTTGTTCTTTTGAGAGATAAAACCGGTATTGTTCAGTGTGTTGTTCAAGGAAAAGAATTGGAAAAATTGTCTGATTTGAGTCTTGAAAGTGCAGTTGAAATAAAAGGAAAAACAAAATCTGCAAAAGTTAAAGCGGAATTTGCTAGAAGTGATGTTGAGGTTGATGTTGAAAGTTTAGAAGTTATAAGTAAGGCTGAGAAATTGCCTATTCATGTTAATGAGAAAACAACTACAACTGAATTTCAAAATAGATTGGATAATAGATTTTTAGATATAAGAAAACCAAAAATTCAAGCAATATTCGAGATTCAAACAGTTATTGCAAATGCATTCAGAGAACATTTTTACAATAAAGGGTTTATTGAAATACAACCTCCTTGTATAATTAGTGCATCTTCAGAAGGGGGAACAGAATTGTTTTCTGTTCAGTATTTTGAACAGAAGGCATATTTGGCACAATCTCCTCAATTGTATAAACAAATGCTTGCATGTTCGCTTGGAGACACGTTTACTATAACTCCTGTATGGAGAGCAGAGAAACATAACACTACAAGGCATATAAATGAAATAAGACAGATGGATATTGAATGTGCTTTTACAAATCAAATGAGTATTATGAAAGAACTTGAAGAAGTTGTTAAGTTTATTGTTAAACAGGTTTTAGAAAAATGCAAGAAAGAACTTGAAATTTTGGGAGTTAAAAATTTAAAGATTCCTAAAGGAATTTATTTGAGTTATGAGGAAGCACTTAAAAAAGTTGGAGGTAAAATAGGAGAGGATTTTACACCAGAAGAAGAAAGGAAGCTTTGTGAAATGTATCCTGGAGATTTAGTTTTTACACATTCATGGCCAACTTCAATTAAACCCTTTTATATTATGACCAAAGATGAAAAGAAAGATGCTAAATTAAGTGAAGGATTTGATGCTCTTTATGGTGGAATTGAAATTTCTTCTGGGGGTCAAAGAATTCATATCCCTGATTTATTGATTGCAAGACTTAAAGCTAAAGGACTTAACCCGGATAATTTCAAATCCTATGTTGATAGCTTTAGATTTGGAGCCCCTCCTCATTCAGGATGGTCAATTGGTTTGGAAAGAATAACCCAGATTATATGTGGATTAGATAATGTTAAGGAAGCAACAATGTTTCCAAGAGATAGAACAAGATTGACACCTTGATTAGGATTTAATTTATTATTCTTTATACTTCTTTTCAACTTCTTTTTGAAAATCTTTGAATTTACCTTGCTTTATTTTTTGTTTTGCAGTTTCTATTAATTTTGTTAAGAAGTATATGTTGTGGTAAGTTGTAAGTTTTTTCCCTGTTAATTCATCGTTAATGATAAGATACCTTATGAATGCTCTACTATAATTTTTACAAACAAAACAATTGCAATTTTTGTCAATGGGAGAAGTATCGAATTTGCAATCTTCTTTTAAAATTCTTAATTTTCCTTCCGAGGTAAATAAAGAGCCCCTTCTTGCATTTTGAGTTGGCATTCTGGAATCAAAAATATCAACACCTAATTCTATTCCTTTTAATATTTCAATTGGATTTCCAATTCCCATTAGATAAACTGGTTTGTTCTCTGGGAGAAGTTGTTTTAATTGCTTTACAATATTGAATTCTTCTTGAATTGTTTCTCCTAAACCAAATCCTCCAATTGAATATCCATCAAAATCTATCTCTAGTAATGACTTTGTTGAGGTTTCTCTTAAGTCTTCGTATTTTCCTCCCTGGATTATACCAAACAAAAGTTGACGTTTGGATTTTGGAATATTTTTTTGTAAGGTTTCGTGATGAAGTTTACATCTTTTTGCCCATGCAGTTGTTTTTTTAACTGAGTCTTCTATTTGTAATTTAGAATGAGTATACATAGGCATAGAATCCAAACACATTGCAACCTCGCTTCCTATATCTAATTGTACTTTCATATTTTTTTCAGGAGTCATGAATATTTTTTCTCCATTTAAAGGATTTTTGAATTGCACCCCTTCTTCATTTGATTTTATGTAAATTGTTGGAGTGTACATCTGAAAACCTCCAGAATCTGTGAAATTAATTCCATTGTAATTCATGAATTTACCAATTCCACCTAACTTGTTTGTGATTACTGAACCTTCTCTTAGATAGAGTATCAAAGCATTGGAGATAACTGCTGGAACTTTCATTTGTTTAAGTTCTTCTGAAGTTAAAGTTTTAACACTTCCACGTGTTGCAACTGGCATAAAAAATGGAGTTTCTACCTTTCCTTTCTTTGTTTGAAGTAAGCCAATTCTTGCATTTGTTGATTTGTCTTTGTGAGTTATTGTGAAAGTTTCCTTAATTGCCATTAAAATGAGTAAAATGAGGGATATATAAAGATTAGCAAGCATAGATAAAATTTATTAAACCTCTTTTTCTATAAAACACCATGACAGGACATACAACCCATAAGTTTATATCAATTCAAGAAGCTATTGAGAAGAAAAAAGGGGAAGTAGCAGTGCGAGGATGGGTGTATAGGGAAAGAGGAAGTAATGCTATGAAGTTTATTGTATTAAGAGATAGTTCAAATATAATTCAATGTGTTCTTGAAAGTAAAAATTTTGAAAAACAATGGAAAGATATTGATAAAATTAAGATTGAAAGTTCTTTGGAGATCATGGGGGAGATAAAAGAAGATAAAAGGGCTCCAACTGGTTTCGAGATTCAAGTTAAGAAAATAAATATAATCCAGATTGCAGAAGATTTTCCAATAAACAAAGATTTGAATGAAGAATTATTAGGAGATAGAAGACATTTGTGGTTGAGGAGCAGAAAAATGACTGCAATAATGAAGATTAGAAGCACCGTATTTAATGCAATACATGAATATTTCAGAAAAAATAAATTTTATGAATACCAGAGTCCAATTTTCCAATCAGTTCAGTGTGAGGGAGGTTCAAGTTTGTTTAAGGTTGATTACTTTGGAAGAAAAGGAGTTTTTTTAGCTCAGACTTGGCAGTTATACGCTGAACCTGCAATTTTTGCATTAGAGAAAATTTATACTCTTGCTCCTTCATTTAGAGCAGAGGAAAGCAAGACTTCAAGACATTTAACAGAATATTGGCATGCTGAAATGGAAGTTGCTTGGGCTGCATTCAAAGATATTCAAGATTATGGTGAAGGTTTAATTAAAAATATTGTTAAAAGAGTTTTGGAAGAAAATAAATTTGAACTTGAAATTTTAGAAAGAGATGTTAAAAAATTAGAACCAACTGTTAAAAAACCATTTCCAAGAATGACTTATGATGAAGCTTTGAAAGTTTTAAAAGAAAAATGTAAAATTAAAATTCCTTGGGGAAAAGATCTTAGGACAATTGAAGAAGACGAATTAAGTAAATTGTATGATACTCCAATAATCGTTACAAATTATCCTAAGGAGGTTAAAGCATTTTATATGAAAGAAACAGATGGAAATACTAAAGTTGTAAATGGATGTGATTTTATTGGTCCCGAATGTTATGGCGAATTAATTGGAGGAAGTGAAAGAGAAGCTGACCCTGAAAAAATTAAAAAAAGATTAATTGAGATGGGAGAGAAGTTAGATCAATATTCTTTTTATTTAGATACAAGAAAATATGGTAGTGTTCCTCACGGAGGATTTGGTATGGGTGTTGAAAGAATTGTTTCATGGATATGCGGGTTAGATACAATAAAAGATGCCATTCCTTTTCCAAGAACAATGACAAGAGTTACTCCTTAAATTTTTGTTTAATTTTGTAATATTTTTTTATTTAAAATAATTATTATTTAATCCCACTGAGAATACATTTCGTCTTTAGTATTGTGCTTAAGTCTAAGTTCTTTGAATAAGTTAACTTCTTCATCTTCTGATTTTTTCTGTTTTGCTTTTTCTCTTTCTCTTTCAGATTCTCTTGTTTTTTTTACTTGTTTAACTGGATTTTTTCCTAAAGTAAAAAAGCATGCAGAACAAATAGCCCTTGTTCCTTTTGAAGGTAATCCGGTGTTCATATCTGGTCCTTCAATCTCTGCAAAATAACACATTGCATTACCTAAAGATTTCTCACACATATAACATTTTTCTTTTTGTTCTTTTACAATTTGTCTTTTTGGAGAAAGAATTGTTTGCGTCTTATTTTCTCTTCCTCTTAACGCATCAACATAACTGTTTGTCATTTTGGTTAGTTTAATCATAGGACTTCCTTTTTTAAGCTTTTCCACTCTATTTTATCTATTTTTTAGTGTATCAATAGATTTAAAAATGTTGGAGAAAAGTAATGATATTTAAATTTGGAGGTATAACAATGCCTAAACTTAATGAAGAGGAATCACTTGACGAGGATGAAGATGAAGGTTTAGAAGAAGACGAAGACTTTGATGGTGGTGACTCTGATGATGAATATTAACGATATTCAAAAAATATTTTTAGAGATTCTATATTTTCATTTTTAATATAGAATCTATTTTATTTTTTACATGTTTCTTAGTAATAATCTTTAAAAAACGTCTTTGTTTGTTTAATAACATGAGGATAGGAGAAGTTGAATTAAATTGGTTGGGACATTCTGGATTTTTTGTTGAGAACTCCAGAAAAATATACATAGATCCATACAATATTAAGGAAGGGATGGAAAAGGCAGATATAATTCTAATAACTCACAGTCATTATGATCATTGTAGCGTTGCAGATATTCAGAAAATTGTCCAAGAGGGTACAAGAATAGTTTTAACAGCAGACTGTCAGAGTAAGATTACAAGATTTGATGTTCCAGTAAAAATGGATATTGTTGAACCTGGAAGTGAATTGGACATAGGCGATGTTAAGATATCTATTCTTCCTGCTTATAATGTTGATAAACATTTTCATCCTGCAGATGAGAATTGGGTAGGATATCTTTTGAAGATTAATAATCTGATTATCTACCACGCTGGAGACACAGATTTAATACCAGAGATGCAAAAACTTACTGGATATAAACAATCGGGAAAGGAATTTGTTGCATTGCTTCCTATTGGAGGGAGGTTTACAATGAATGTGGAAGAAGCTGCGGAAGCTGCCAAACTGATAAAACCTACAATTGCAATTCCAATGCATTATGGTTCTATTGTCGGGGGTAATGATGATGCCAAGGAATTCAAAGAACTATGCAAAGAAAACAATATAAGGTGTGAGATATTGGAAAAGATATAAAAGAGGCGAAGTAAATGCATATAGAAAACATCTATATAAAAAAAATTGGAAAAGTTTCTGGATTTAAAGTTTGGATTGTTAATGGTAAATATATTCGAGACAACATTGAGGAAGAATTCACTAATTATGCTCAACATTACAATTTTAGTTTTATACCTCAAGATGAGTTTTGGATAGATAAAGAAAGAAATCCAGGAGAAGAGAAATATTTTATTGATTTTATGCTGGCTTTTCATAGGTTTTTTTCTAAGGGGATATCTTACAATAAAGCCTGGGATATGGCAAACAAGATAGAGAAAAGAAAAAGGGGCAAGTCTAAACTGATGAAACAGGAAATGAAAATAAAAAAGGGTAAGGGAAATTTATTGAAAGGAGTTTATAAAAAATTATTGAAAGAATATGGTGGAAATAAATTAAACATTTGGATTGTCAATGGAGAGTTGGTCAGAGATTTGTTTTTTTTGGATTTTACAGAGGGAGGACATGACAAAGTTTATAGTTTTATACCCAAAAATGAAATCTGGATAGATGATGATTTAGATTTTGAGGAGATAAAATTTGTTCTTTTACATGAAGTTCATGAAAGAAATTTGATGGCTAAAGGAATGAATTACGATTCCGCACACAAATCTTCAAGTAAAATGGAGTATTATTGTAGAAAACACCCTAAAAAATTAGATAATTATCTAAAGAAAGAATTTAACAAAGTGAAGTGATATCTTCTGTGTATATAACTTTAATTCCTAATTCTTGGAAGTGAGAATTTATCTTTTCTATTTTTCCTGTTAAATAATATGCAGGTTTTCCATACTTTTTTATTAATTTATCTAATAGAATTTTTTTATCTGGTTCTTCTTCTGTCTCACTTGCAATTATTTTATCATATATATTTTCTAATTTTGATACTTTTAAGAGGTCATAAATATAATCTTTGGTGTTTGTTGTCAATAAGATTAATTTATATTTATCTTTAAGAGATAATAATCTTTTTGTGATATCTTTTTTGACAACTTCTGGATGTATTGAGATATATTTTATTACATCTTCCTGATACCATTTTCTTGCTTGAGAAGTTCTTTCTTCTTTTGTAGCATTTGGAAGTATCTTTTTCATAGCTTCATTAACCCCTAAAAAATAATCTTCTTTTCCAATCCACCTTTTGAGAGAATTATCCTTTGTTTTATTTATTGCTCTTTCAAACCAATATTTATGTGGTTCAATGAAAGCTGAGTGATCTATAGTTAAACCATCGATATTTGTTGTAATTATTGGTTTTTCCATAAGTTTAAAATATCTTTAAAATATTTAAGTTTTATGCCACGTGATAGATTTCTTCAAAGAAAAACAGCAGTTCTTTCAAAATTAGATAAATCTTCAATTGGAGGATGGGATAATAGAATTAAACCTTTATGTGATAAAATAAATGGTTTAGATGATTTTTATACTACTAGTAGTTGTTCTGGAAGGATAATTTTAATGATACAACAGAATAAAAAAGGAAAAGATTTATTTTTAAAGACTTGGCATGAGAAAGTTTTTTTTGATGAGTTAAACGAGACATTAAATATACTTTTAAACAAAAAGGAGATTATCAAATTTAAGGTTGAACCTCCTATAATCCATATTGCCTGTAGGGATTTGAAAAAGGCAACCTATCTTCTTGAAAAAGCAAAATATGTTGGATTTAAAAGAAGTAGCATATTAACTTGTGATAAGAACATTATTCTTGAATTAAATAGTAGCGATAGGATGGAATTCCCAATAATAAAGAACAATAAAGTTTTGGTTAACGAGGAATTTTTGAAACTGGCTCTTGAAATGTCTAATTATAAGTTAGAAAGAGGGTGGGAGAAGATTAAACTGTTGGACAAAAAATTGGTGGCTTAATCAATATATCCCTTAAATCATTTAGGTTATCATTTATGAGATAAAAATGACAAGGAACTGCATACATTTTATATTCATGTTCTTTTTTACCTATTTTTAAAATAGATTCTATATTTAGAGGTGCTCCTGCAGCTAATCCAAAATATTGAGTTTTTCCATCATCTCTTTTTGAAAGAGTAAATTCAACTTGTGCTTCTCTTAAATAATTATCTAATGGGCTGAAGGGGTTGTATAAATCTTTGAACTCTTGAGTGTGTTTAAATGGATGATCACTATAATCATTGCCCAATACTTCTAAACTTTTTTTTGTTATCATAAAAAAAGGTATCCCTAACACTCCCACCTCTTTTATGTACCTTATCTCTTCTGTGTTGGGTATTCTTATCTTAAATATATTTGAGTGTAATTTATCTAAAAAGACAAATTTTGTGTTGGGTATAAAAAGGGGTTCTTTTTGCATGTATTTTTATGGATGTTTTATTATTTAAGGATTTATTTTATTCAAAATAGAGGTATATTTTTTCTCATTTTAGAGTAATATTCTCTATGTTTTATTTCCATAATTCTTATAAATAGATGTTGTTTTATCTTTGGATGAAAATCTGCTTAGTGGATTACTTATATACAGTTGAAAGGAGGACGAAAAAGAGATGGTTTTAGATTTTGCAAAAGAAGCAATCGCAAATACTGCTACACATAGTATTAATTTTGATGAATTGAAAGCTGGAAAAGCAAACATCAAGGTTATGGGATGTGGAGGTATGGGTAGTAACGCAATAACTTGGCTTTTTAACAAGGGTATAAACGGTGCTACAATCTATGCTTGTAATACAGATGCACTTCACCTTAGTGTTACTAAATCTGATGAGAAAATCCTTATTGGTAAGGAATTAACCAGAGGACTTGGTGCAGGCGGAAAACCAAAGATTGGTAGAGAAGCAGCTAAAGAAGCTTTATCTGAGCTTAAAAGAGCAGTAGGAAGTGCTGATATGGTTTTTATCTTAGCAGGAATGGGTGGTGGAACAGGAACTGGTGCAGCTCCAGTTGTAGCCCAAATAGCCAAAGAATCGGGTGCAGTAGTTATTGGTGTTGTTACAATGCCATTTGAATCTGAAAAAGCTAGAATTGATAAAGCAGAATTTGGATTGCAAGAGTTGAGAGAAGTTACTGATACTTGTATAGTATTAGATAATAACAGACTCGTTGATATCGCAGGTCAATTGCCTATTGAACAGGCATTTGCTGTTGCAAATGAACTTGTATCTACCATGATTAAGGGTATTGTTGAAACAATTACATTACCTTCATTAATCAATTTGGATTATGCTGATGTTTCAGCAATTATGAAGAACGGTGGAGTTTCGGTTATAGGTATTGGTGAAAGCGATTCTCAGGACAAAGTTAATGAAGCAGTCAGGCAAGCCCTTACTCATCCTCTACTTGATGTGGATTACAGAGGTGCTAGCGGTGCATTGATTCATGTAACTTGTGGACCTGATTTGAAATTAGAAGAGTTTGATCTTATCGGTAGAACAGTTTCAGAAAACTTGGGTCCTGAAGCACAAGTTATTATTGGAGCGAGAATTAGTAAAGATTTCGCTGGAAGAGTAAGAGTTATTACAATAATGACTGGAGTTAAATCTCCTTACGTGCTTGGAAAGGATATTGAAGATCAATATTCCTCATCCTCTTCTCATGGGTCAAGAGAAATGAGCGATTTAGGAATAGAAGTCTGGAGATAAACTCAAAACTCAATTAATTTATTTTTTATTTTTTTGAGGGGGTTTTCCCCTCAAGATATTTTTTCAAGATTATTTTTAAGCACTTAACTTAGGTTTTTCTTTCATAATTTTATTTCCGTATCTGTTGAAGTAAAGAACTGTGTCCAAATCAATATATCTTTTTTCTTTTGGCTTTTCATAAGCATACCCTATTGGGAACATTGCTTCGACTTGGGTTTCTTTTGGTATTTGCAATATTTCTTTTACTTGTTCATCTACAAAATGTCCTACCCAACACGTTGATAGTTTCTCTTCTGTTAATCTTAAAAGGAAATTTTGTATTGCAGCTCCTGCCTGTTGTTTTAAATAATTAGCTCCTCTTTCTCCATATGCAATTTCAGTTCTTCCAGGATTTGTACATACTACAACAACGTATTTAACATTAGAAACGAACTTTTGTTGGGCAGCCTCTGCCAATTCTTGTATTTTTTTTTCATCATCTATTAGAATGAATTTTAAAGAAAAATTATTTCCAGCCATCGGGGCATAACGCATGGAATCAATACACTCAATTATTGTTCTCCAATCCGGCTTGTCAGATTTGAATTTTCTTATGCTCCTTCTTGCTCGTATTAACTTATCTACACCCATATTTAATTATAATAAAAGGATTATTTAAATTTAAGGTTTTAAGGGTTTACGCTTTTCTGAATATATTTATAAATTATTTAATCTTAATTTTTTAATGGATTATTTGCAGGAGGAGCAGATAGCTCAAGCAGCTTCAGGGTCAAAAGGTAGTAGGATTTTTTTCTTTATATTTCTGGGCGTTATCTTGATCATTCTAGCTATTATAGTTTATCTCGCCTTTATTGCAAGTCACAAAAATATTTCAGATAAAAAACTGATGGAAGGGGTTGCTATGGAAGTAGGAGAAAGTGATTCTGTTAAGTTTAATCTTGATGAGGAAGAACACGGTATGAGAATAAACTTTGTTGGTTATGATTCTGTCCAGTTAACAATTTCAAGCGATCCTATTAATTTAAGTTTAAAGATTAATGAGGTTAAGGAAGTGGATTTGACAAATGATGGAACATATGACATAAGGATAAAACTAGTTAGCATTATTGAGGGTAAGGCGACAATTGCGGTTAAGAGAATTGATAAAGATAATTGTCAGGAAGATTGGGCGTGTTCTAATTGGGGAAGTTGTAATAAAGGTATTCAAACAAGGGTTTGTAAGGATTCAAACTCTTGTGGAACAATATTCTATAAGCCTTCAGAAAAAAAAGATTGTTTAGAGATGGAGTTTGTTTATGAGGATAATTCTCAAGAAAAGGTTGTGAATAAAAGTGTAAATAATACTTCAATAAACGAGACAATAAATATCTCATTAATGACAGATTCGGATAATTCAACTATTCCTATAGAGAATACTACAAATATCTCATTAACAACAGGTTCAGATAATTTGACAATTTCTGTAGAGGAGAATACAAATGTGAATCTTACAGAGGATTTAGATAATACAACGGATACTTCTTCGATTATATATGGCCTTTCTGAAAATACGACTACTTTAACAGATAATGAGGTAACTAATATAATCCCTTATCCGGTTTGTTCTAATGGAGGTTATCCTTGTTATGAGCCACAAGGTTTGTTTTGTGCAGATTATTACAGTTATTATATGTTTAATCCTTTTTGTTGTCCAGAAGAATGCTTAAAATTTGAATCTGTGGAACAATTCTGCCTTGCAAGAGGGTATTTCTCCTTTTTTGAGAATGAAACTCATGTTTGTAAAGTAAGAACGTATTCTCCATTTAATGGAACTAATATAATATGCTGCGCTTCTATTGAGATTAAAAGAGATATATACTCTGGTATTTCTACTCAAATGTGATCTCTCCCCCGCCAATTACTTTTTCTTTTTGATACAAAACTATTGCTTGTCCTTCACTTATACCCGTTATTTTTTCATTTAAGATTACATTAAATTGTTTTGATTTTTTATCGTAGAAAAGTGTGCTTGGAAGCAATTCTCCAACATGACGTATTCTAGACAATACTTTAGTTTTTTTGCCTTTGAACTCATTTTTATTGTTGGAAATAAGATGTAAATCTTTGATTATTATTTTTTTTCTAAAGTTTAATTGGTGATCTTTTGGAGCAGCAACAAGGATATTTTTTTTGATGTCTTTCTCTGCAACATACCATTTGGAAGGTTTATTTTTATTTCCCCGGTCTAATTCAAATCCATATCTTGGACCTAAACGTTGTCCTATTGTGTAATAGTAAATTCCATCGTGTTCCCCAATTACTTTTCCATCTGGGTCTAATATTTTTCCTTTTTTGGGTTTTATCTTTTTTTGTAAAAATTTTTTAAGGTTAACTTTTCCTATGAAACATATGCCTACAGTACCTTTTTTATCGTAATTTGGAAGATGATTCTTTTTTGCTATATCTCTAATTTGTTGTTTAGTATATTCTCCTATGGGGAATAAACAATGAGAGAGTTCATTTTGTGTTACCTTATATAAAAAATAAGATTGATCTTTAGATTCATCTTTTCCTCTAAGTAATTCGTATATGTTTTTTTTGTTTTTTTTAACTCTTGCATAATGTCCTGTTGCTATTAAATTAATTTTTCTTTTTTTTGCTTCTTCAAGAAGAAGGGGGAATTTTATTTTTTGATTACAGTCTATATCTGGGTTAGGGGTTATTCCTTTTTTGTATTTTTCAAACATCTTTTCAATAACTTCCTTTCGGTATTGTTTTTCAAAGTCAAGTGTAATTAAAGGAATATTCAATTGAGATGCAATTTTTAATGCCATCTTTCTTTCGGTTCTCCAGGCACATCTTCCTGTTAATGGGTCTTTTGTATCGCTCCAATTTTTCATAAACGCTCCTATTACTTCGTATCCCTGTTTCTTTAGAAGAAGAGCAGCTATACTTGAATCTACTCCCCCGGACATTGCAAGGAGAATTTTTTGCTTTTGATTTTTTGATATCATTAAGTAGTTTAGTTATTAAGTATTATAAGGTTTTTTAATAGGGGTAAACTTTAAATAAGGTTTTAATTTTCAATTCTTAAATAAGTATATGCCCTGGTTGCTCAGTTGGTTAAAGTTCTAACGAACAAACCATCTTCACCACCTAAGGTAATAAATATGTGCCCTGGTAGCTCAGTTGGTTAGAGCGCACGACTGTTAATCGTGAAGTCGTAGGTTCGAGTCCTACCCGGGGCGCTTTATTTTTTCTTAACTCCTTTTAACCCCAAGTCTGTAATTGGTTCTATCTTATGTTTTTCAAGGTAGGAGTATACATTAGAATGTTTTGAACCTTTTATCAGAAGTTTGCAAGCTTCTTCTACGTTTCTAATACTTTCAGAATCTCCTATAATTCCTAACTTGTTTCCAGAAAGTTCAACATGACAATTGCTTAAGTTTGAAATTGTCTTTAGGGCTTTACCATCCTTACCTATTACTCTTCCCCTTACCCTCTCAAAATCTTTCTGATTAGTAAATTCTTTTATATTTAATATTTCAAACAAAAAATCTTCTTTTTTTATGTTAAGAGCATCTGAAAAAGGGAAACCAAAATCAAGAGCTTCAATAACTCTTTCTGCGATATACTCATTTTCAGATTCTCCTGAAATTGAGACTTCTTTTCCATTAATTTCTAGAAGTACATCTAACTCTTTTTCAAGATTTTTTTTATTCTTTATTATCCTTATTATCTTTTCTGAGATTATTTTTTTCATATTAAAGAATATTTTGAAGCATTAATAAGCTTAACTCTGGCATCCAGCTAAGGTTTCCCATAACTGATAGCTATCTCCTATTTCAATATCGGTTATTCCTGTTGAGACTTGTATAACTGTATATTGTCCTGGATTAATTGGGTAGTCCATTTTTAATACAGGATAACAACGAGAGTATATACTTGTTATTCTTACATAATGTGCATCATTTAGTATGGTTTGTTCTGATGTTTCTCCAAATTCAGGTAAGTTACTTCCTGTAAGGAAATTGTGTCCTATTGGTACTGGCCAGACAGAAGTTACAGTTCCGGAATTTAAACTTGTTTCTGGAGCTACACAAATACCATTTATACAGGTTTCTGGTAGGGTACATTCCCCACAAGATTCTCCACACCCATTCGGAACATCTCCACATTCAGTTCCGGTTTCAAGACAGTTATCATCACACATTACACATATCCCTGTTGTAAAGTTACATTCTTCTGGCAAGATGCAATTTCCACAAGTTCCACCACATCCATCCTCTCCGCACTCTTTACCAATACAATCAGGAGTACATAGTTCACATATTCCACTTTCATTACAAAAATAATTTGAACCATATTCATATTCGCAATCTCCTCCAAATGTTCCACAAGTTCCACCACATCCATCCTCTCCGCACTCTTTTCCTATGCAATTTTCTATAGGGTTACAATCCGCTTGACATATTCCTCCTACGTTGTGTTCTCCTACTAAACAACAAATTCCCCCATCACACCATCCGCTACTACATGTTCCACATTCATTTTCGTCTCCGCATCCATTTGGAGCTGCACCACACATTTGATCTCCACAATTTGGTTGAATTATTCCAGGACAGCTTCCTTCACATCCGTCTGAGCAGCTTGTTCCAGTACAAATTGTTGATGAGCAAGCACAGTTTGCCACACAAGGTTCGGTTGTTGTTGTACAACTTCCTGAAACGCACTCTTCCGGACTTGTACAGCTTCCGCAACTTCCAAAGCATCCATCATCTCCACAATCTTTTCCTGCACAATTCGGAACACAACCCGGGTCTGGCTCTCCCTCTCCTTCTCCAGGGTCTCCTTCTCCTCCAGAACCAGTGTAATAAACATAATATGTATCTTGAACATCTCCTGTTATTGTTTTTCCAGAACTGGTTGAGAATACCGGAGAGATAGACACACTAACTATATTTCCAGTATATGGGACGGGAAACGTTGTTACTTCAAATTCATCAAATGTCTCTCCTGGAGGTATATTATTTGTAAAGACATATGAATCTCTCCCATCAAATATAGATATAATTATATCATTTAATTCTCCCGCACCGGCATTTCTTCTTATTTTTATTCCTGTAGAATTTGGATCAGAATAAACATCTGAGGGATAAACTTTTACTATTTCTAGACTAATAGTGAATTGTCCTAATGAAATTGATTCTGCATTGTTTTTTATAACTGTTCTTATAACCCCCCAAACTATTGCAATTGCAACTATAACAAGAAGAATTATTAAAAGGGTTGCGACAACTGTTGAGAGACCTCTGGTATCACCTTTTTTCATTATTTAAGATGGCAAATAAGGTTAATAAATATTAGGTTTTAGAATTCTTTTTCTTCACTTTTTAGATGCCCATTTCTCTTTAACCATTCAATTTGGTTTGAAGGATATTTGAAAATTACATCTCCCTTTGAGTTATCTAATTCCCAAGGTTCAACTAATACAGTATCCCCCGGACGAAGCCAAAGTTTTCTTTTTAATCTTCCAGGAACACGAGAATTTCTCGTTTTTCCATCTAAACATTTAACTTTCATTTTATTTCCTCCAAGTCTTTCTTCGATTATACCTATTACTTCTTGACCTCGGGGTATTTTAGCTCTTGTTATATGTACTTCTTCACTTGGATTATCTTCACTTTCTTCTTCTGAGAATTCATCAATTTCTTCTGGCATGTTTTAGAGAAAATATTACATTTTATAAATATATAGTTTAAGAGACTATATCTTTATATTTTAAATCAACTAGTTGGAATTATGAAAGAGGAAGAAAATAATTTAGAAGAAAAATCTAAAGAGTTATTGAATCTAAGAGATGTAACTGGAAATGAAATTTATTTATCTAATATTAAACCTCTAGAGGATTATATCTTATCCATTAATTATCTCATAAAAAAACATTATATTATTGAAGTTGGGAGTACTGTTAAAGATTTTCATTATGAACTAACTTCTAAGGGTAAGCAGTGGATTGAAAATAATAATTAAATAAGAACCAGGGCAAAGGGGATGTTTGCAATCCTTCCTACCCCTTCTTTTGTAATTATCCCAGATTCTATAGCGGTTTGGATTGACTTTTCTCCAATTATATTAAATGTAGAATCTTCCATTTTCATATCTCTCATTATCTCAGAAGCTTCTTCTTTTGATAGTTCTCTTCCTTTAAAGAAGCTTTCCTTAACATCGAGCTGGAGATTCCCATCTTCAAATTTTTTCCCTATCAATTCTTTATCGCAAACAGCTACAACATCTCTATAGGATTTTATTACATTTACAAACATTTTTAGTAACCCTTTTTAGCTTCACCAGACTTCATAGCCTTTTCTGCATTTGCTGCAGACATCATAGCACACATTACTGTACCACAATCAGGACATTTTCCTTTTGCCATAAAACCACCTTTTGCAGTTTGTGTCATTACAGCATCTTTCATTTTTTGCCCTTTCTTCTTACATTTTACACAATAAGCTTCAACCATTTTTTACCTCCCTTAGTTTAATTGAGATAGGGTTCTCACGAAATTTTCTTTTATAAATATTTAGATTTTTGATTTTTTATCTTTTATGAGCATTAACTCTCGCAGATTATGATTTTAGATAAATTTTCGTATTTAATTATTTCTGGACAAATATATTTTTCTTTGTTTTCAATTACATTTAATCCAAAGAATATTGTATTTTTTGGTTCTATTATTCCGAATATATATTTATTTGGTATATCTTTAATTTCTATTAAAGCTAGCTTATTTCTATTTTCTTCGATTATTTTTCTTTTGTATTCTACCGAATCTTCTAAGTTTAATTTAACCTTTTCGAATACATCGAATTTTCCTTTTATATCCTCTAATTTCATTAGAATTTAATTAACACTTTTTTAATTATTTTTTATATTTTATCTCTTACTGGATGTTTTGCTCCACAAGCTAGACAATGAATAAAATTCAGTCTGTTTTCTTTTTTGAGTTCTGTATCCGGTTTTCCACATTCTTTGCATATAACAAATTCTTTTACATATTGGTCTATTTTTGCATTTACTTTTGCACTAGGTATTTTATTATTAAGAACAAGTCTCTCTCCTTCTTTTTGTCCGGATGTTGCTAGCTCTTTTAGTATAAACTTTTGAAAATGTTCGGAGTTTCTTCTTATATATGATGAAATGTTGAAAAAATTAGTTAAAATTGTTTTTTTCCCTTCTATGTGTCCTTCTATAGGGGGGATTTCAAATCTTCCTTCTCTTCCCTCAACTAGTTTTACTTTGGTGTATGCTTCATCAAGAAGTTTTTCGTAGTCTGTCATTAATTTCTAAAAAGGAACGTCTTTATAAGTATTTTGTTGAACAGAATTCCAATTTATCTTGAATTTTTCTGGGTCAACCCCCTCTGTGAAATAAACTTTTCCAGTTTTAACATCTTTAGAAGAGATTATCTTTGGGATTAATTTAAATTTTGGGTAACCAATATAATGATCCCACTCAGATATTTTTGTTTTTCCTTTTTGATGGTATAATGGAAACTGATTCATCCAATCCCAATTCACTAAGTATATTTCTCTGTAGTCTACAATCTTCTCCAAATTTATTAAATCATTTCTTTTTACGTCTTTAACTTTCTTGTTTAAAATATAAAATCCTAATCCCCAATAAATCTCTGAAAATTCTTTATTATATTCTAATTGATGTCCCAAAAATCTCCAGCATTTATGGTTTTTTATTTCCGGGTATATTCTTTCAAATTTTATTTCTACTGCTTTTTCATCATCTATTAAATCTGGTCCCCTATTCGGGTTAATTTGCATGTTTAGAGCATTTGCAGCCCAATTTTCATTAATAAAATGCATATGCGAATTAAATCTTCTTGGTTCCATTAAAGTCGTAACTTTAATCCTTTTTTAAGAATTATTGTGTTATTTTAATCTTGTTTATCCCAAATATCTTACTTTTCCTGGTCTGGGTTCAAATATTATTCCTTCCTCAAGGAATTTCTTTATTTCTTGATTTATTATATCTGGAGATACATCTTTTAATCGGAGTATTATTTGTTCTTTTTCAATTCCCCCCTCTTCCTCTGCTTCTTTTATTATATTAATTATGCTATCTTTTATTGCTACAATCTTGCTTTTTTCTATTGGTGGAGATTTTTTTGGAGAAGCTTTTTCAAGTTCCAACTTTCTAATTAATAGGTATTTGGTGTTTTGTTCTTTTATTATTTCTGGTTGAATATATGTTTCGTTATTCCAGTATCTTAAGGTTCCTATAACTAGTACTGTTAATCCTTGGGTAATCTCTTTGAATTTTGCTATGTCGTCTCCAAATACTTTTAGACTTATTTGTCCAGAACCATCATCTAATTTGAAGAATATATATTTTCTCTCACCATCGTTTTCAAATTTGTCAACAATATTTCCAATTATATTTGCCCTTACTATTTTTTTATCTCCTAATTCTAAGAATGAAAATCTTTCTCCATTAGTTACTGGTTTTCCAAGAAGAATATCTCCTATTTTTAGTTTGTATGCAACATTCCTTTTGAATTGTCCTTCTTCTGCCATCTTTTAATGTTTTCTGAAATTTTTACAGGTTTATAAGTTTTTATGAGTTAGAAAACTCCAATATATCCTTTTTTTGGTCTGTAAATCTCATTGTCTTTTATTAATCTGTTTATTATTTCTTCTAATTCGTCTTTTCCAATCTTGTCTTCTAATTCTTTTTCTATCTCCTCATAGGGAATCATCTTACCCATCTTTCCTTCAAGCGCGGTTATAACTTCTTTAACAGTGAATATTCTTGTTCTTTGGGAGGAAGAAAATTTCCCTGAAATTTTATCAATATCAAAAGTTTTTGATTCATAATCATATCCTACTTGCATAAGGTAATATTTCATTAATTCTATTGCTTGTTTTGCATCTTCTCTTGAAACTTCTTCGCTTAGTCTTAATCTTGCAGAGGCTTCTGCCATTCTTACAAGTGCCTGCAATTGTCTTGCTGAGATAGGTATAGGCCTCATAGCACTTTCAGACATAACCGGTTTGTTTCTTAGTTCAACATAGAATCTTTTAAGCTCTTCAACTGCATCTGAGCTCAATATTGGATTCACTTTTTGTTTCGCATATGCAACATATTTTCTCAATAAATTTGAATCAATTAGAACTTCTTTGGTGTCTTTTTGATGCTCCTTCAAAACATGGGCAGCAATTCTTTCATCTTTGTTTCTATCTGGCAAATCTCTTAATGTAAAAATTATATCGAATCTATTTATAAGTGTGGGAGGCAAATCTATTTGTTGTGGAATTGGCATAAAAGG
>ERZ795059.2449-NODE-2449-length-19211-cov-9.160106_pt1 | contig 19211 bp, 14 predicted proteins | sample MGYA00375143_ERZ795059 | MGnify/ENA primary metagenome ERZ795059 (study PRJEB30188, sample SAMN05720168) | activated sludge metagenome | isolation source: Anaerobic digester | place: USA | collected 2015-01-07 ... | reverse complement strand
TTGGATGGTGTGACTGGAGTTCAGACGTGTGCTCTTCCGATCTGGATTTCGGGGAGCGTGCGAATTCCATTGGGGAGAGGGCAGGAGTGGCGTCCGAGTTGACCGTGCGCCAATGGATTCACGCCGGTGAGCAGAGTAGTTAGCGCAGCGGCAGTTTCGGGAGCGGGGGTATAGGCGAACTCGAAGGTATGTGCGCGCGTGCTGAATGATTTGAGGGCAGGAGAGGTATCCCGGTCATATCCCAGAGCGCTGAGGTGTTCGGCACACACGCCGTCAAGTGCGATCACCACAAAGCTTGGCTTATCGGAGTTTTTTTCAAGATCCGGAAACGAAGGCCCTGCCAGCAGCATGCGCCGGTTGGAACCGCCTACAGGGGTCATGCCCGTATGAAGGAGCCAGTCCGGAATCTTTTCCAAAGACCAGAACACGGTGCATTGTTGGGCATTTTCTGGGATTGGAATTGCAGGGGATCGGGTCCAATTGTCTTTTGCCAAGGTCAGGATGTGTTGTTTGAGCAAGGATATCGGCGTATTGAAGGAGACCAACATTGACATGCGTTCAATGGGTTCATCCAGTGCCGGGGGGGCTGCCCAGCGAAATACCAGGCTTTTTCCCCTATGCGATGAGACGTCAAAGGAAAAGCGGGTTCGTTCGGGAATGGATCGTGCAGGCGCCTGAACAGAACCGGATACACAGAGCTGTGCAGGGCCCGGTGCAGCGGAGGAAGCCGCCAGTAGAATGGTATTCCATGAATGGAAGCAGTGGTAGGTGGAAAACGCACAGAGGGCCGCGGCCGCCAGCCATCCCACAGCGGGGAAGGGATTGCCGTGAACGCCTCTGATGGCGCTAAAGAACGATACGAGCTTACAGAAACCGTGTAGAATGGCAAATATCCCGAGAAACACGAGGAATTCGACCTTTTGGAGTGCGGGATGCGGCCAGGGAATGGGAAGTTTCAGTAAATAGGGAATCAACACGATGGCGCTGGCCTGGGACAGCGTCTCGAACAGATAAAAAGCGGGTCCTTTGGAAGGTTTAATCAATCGCACCACGGCTGTATACAGTAATTGCAGGGCGAGGTATCCGCTGGCAATGCCAGAAGCGAGCATGAGGCTGCCATGGAAATCCGGTGTGAATCCCAAGGAGGAGAAAAAGTGATGTCCGGCGACCCCGGCGAGACCCGCAGCCAGACCCAAAGAAATTATATAGAGCGGCACTATCATGGAGTGTCATACTAATTATTCCAGGCAATCGCTATCAAGCCGGGAGGGGAGGAGGCGTGAGGGGGAGAATAGGACCAATAGGACCAATAGGACCGATAAGACCCTTTAAGCGCAGTGGGGCAAGGGGGGAGAAGTGCAAGAGGGTATGAAATGGGAAACAATGTCAATTTTGATGCCGATATGGATTTTTATGCGACATGGTATGGCACGATATACGATATTCTCTTTATGCATAGGGTCCATGTTTTGGGAATTGTTTTAACGAACCCCTCTGCTTTGATATCATAGGTGCAGATAACCTGTATGAAAGAAGGTAAAGCAGCGTGATTTTTAAGCTTTTAGCATCGTTGTTCGGCACGGGCGCGGAACGGGACATCAAGCGTCTTTTGCCTCTATTGGAGGCGGTACAGGATCTTGAATCTAAATTCAGCATGTTGACGAATGACCAGTTGCGTTCGTGGACCGGTATTTTCAAGGAACGGCTTGCGCAGGGGGCGACCCTGGACGATATATTGCCGGAAGCGTTTGCGGTGTGCCGTGAGACCGCCAAGCGGGTGGTGGGTCAACGGCATTTTAATGTTCAGATTCTTGGGGGCATTGTGTTGCACAAGGGTTCTATTGCGGAAATGGTCACGGGGGAAGGCAAAACGTTGGTGGCGACGCTGCCGGTATATTTGAATGCTTTGGACGGCGGGGGGGTGCATGTGGTGACGGTGAATGATTATCTTGCTCGCCGAGACGCGGAATGGATGGGTCCGATTTATACGTTTCTTGGTCTGACGGTTGGTTTGATCCAGCATGACATGGATACGTGGGAACGGCAGGTGGGGTATCGTGCGGATGTAACGTTTGGCACGAATAATGAGTTTGGGTTTGATTATCTTCGGGACAACATGGCGGTTCGTCCGGAACACCGGGTTCAGCGGCAGTTGCATTATGCGATTGTGGACGAGGTGGATTCGATTCTGATAGACGAGGCGCGCACGCCGTTGATTATTTCCGGGCGCCCAGAAAAGAGCAGCGATATCTATTTGAAGGTGGACGACGTGGTGCGGCGTCTCCATAAGGAAACGCATTTTACTTTAGAAGAGAAAGGTCATCACATTTTGATGACGGAAGAGGGAATGGAGACGGCGGAGCGATTGCTGGGGATACCGGATTTATACACGAATGATGCGCTGGGATATGTTCATATGATAGAACAAGCGCTGAAGGCGCACCATTTTTTCAAGCGGGATGACGAATACATGGTGCGGGACGGGGAAGTGCTTATTATTGACGAATTCACGGGCCGTACGATGGAGGGGCGGCGTTACTCGGACGGGTTGCATCAGGCGCTGGAGGCGAAGGAACGCGTTCCGGTGAAGTTTGAATCGCAGACCATTGCCACGATCACATATCAGAATTATTTCAGGCTATATGACAAACTGGCGGGGATGACGGGTACGGCGTTGACCGAGGCGGCTGAATTCAGCAAAACGTATAATCTGGACGTGATCCGGATTCCGACCAATCTCCCATTGGTTCGTGAAGACATGACCGATCTGATTTTTGCCACGGAAAAGGGCAAGTTTAATTTTGTGGTGAATGAAATAGAGCGTATCCGCGAATCGGGCCGCCCGATTCTGGTGGGCACGGTGTCCATTGAGAAATCAGAATTGGTTGCGAAACTGCTGGAAGAAAACGACATCAGGGATTACCAGGTTCTGAATGCGAAGCATCACGAGCGCGAGGCGTCGATTGTGGCGAATGCGGGCAAGCGTGGCGCTATCACCATTGCCACCAATATGGCGGGCCGCGGCACGGATATCAAACTTGCGGAAGGGATTCGGGAACTTGGGGGTTTGTTTATTATAGGCACGGAGCGCCATGAATCCCGGCGTATAGACAATCAGCTTCGCGGCCGTTGCGGCCGTCAGGGCGATCCGGGCAGCACGCGTTTTTACGTAAGTTTGGAAGACGAAGTGGCGCGGTTGTTTGGCGGCGACAAGGTGAAGCGGATGCTGAATCTCTTTGGGCGTCAGGGCAGCGAGGAAATGGATACGCAGCCGTTGAGCCAGCGGATGGTTTCGCGCTCCATCGAGCGTGCGCAACGGCAGGTGGAAGAATATAATTTTGAAATTCGCAAGCACCTGCTTGATTATGACCTTGTGATGGACAAACAGCGCAAGTATATCTATGCGATGCGGAAGGATGTGTTGGAAGACAGGGATATTACGGAACGTCTGAACGAGATGTTTTCGAATATTATTGCGGATTGCATTGAGGAGTATGCGCCGGAAAAGGTTCCGCCGGAAGAGTGGGATTTGGATGGGCTGCAAAAGGCGTTGCGCAGTTTCTTCGGGTTTGATCTGGATGTGCTGGGGGAGAAGGATGAAACGCCGAAACCGCTTGAACAAAGCCTGTATGATCAGGTGCTTGCAGAATATCAGCGGCGGCATGCGTATATGGCCGATGAACTTCACGCCAGTTACCGGGAGCAAGTCGGAGATGAAGGGGCCGGGATTGATTTTACGAAACTTGCGCGCAAACGCATTCACGATCTTGAGTTGATGTGTTTGCTCCGCGCCGTGGATGACAAATGGATAGATCATCTTTACGAGATGGATTATCTGCGGGAATCGGTTCGGTTGCGCGCCTTTGGACAAAAAGATCCGCTTTTGGAGTATAAACAAGAGGGTTTTGAGCTATTCCAAAATATGGTTAGAACGGTCGAGGAGAACGTGGTTCAGACGCTTTTCCGGCTTACGGATCCGGAGGTGCGCAAGCGCCGAGCCGCAGGGATCCGGACGGGCACGCTCACGGCCAAAGACGATCCCTTTGAAGCGTTGCGGCATTACAGCTATGTGGCGGCGGACAAGGAGGCGGACAGCAGTTTCGCCTCTTTTGATACTTCGCGGTTCGCCCTGGCCGGTCAGGCTCCCCGTGCGCGCACGGAAGAAGGGCCGGGCGGCGAGAAACGACCCAAACGCGTTCCAGTGCGGGTGGCGGAGCGGGTGCGGCCAAACGAACCGTGTCCCTGCGGGAGCGGCAAGAAATATAAAAAGTGTTGCGGCAGAAACGTCGAATAATCCTGCGTCTGGGCATAACCTTGTTTTGGCTCGTCATGATGGGTATTTTGGCGTATCGCGAGGTTGTCGTTCCCTGGCTGAATACGAGCCATCTCCCGCCCCGCCCGAATACGCCGATGGATCTCTGGCTGGGCATCTATGGAGGGGGAAATGCATCGGAACGGATTGGTTTTTTAAATGCGCGCAGTACTCCGGAGGTTCGCAGTGGGACGGTTGGCGTCAGCATGGGGTTGTCTGCGCGCATGGAATTGCCCGTGTTCAGTGAAAACACGATGTTTACCCTCCACGGTTCTGCATGGATGTCGAATGCACGGGGTCTTTCGGAGTTTGATTTTACGTTTGGATCCGGCGGGCATGAAATGCGGGTTCAAGGTGAAGTGAAGGATAATCGCCTGAAGGCGAGTTTGGAGACGGGCGGGGAGAGTCTTCCTTTTGAATTACCGGTGAGCGATGAGTTATTGCTTTCCGGGGGGATGGGCATGTCCGCGTTTGACGTGCCTCTTCTTGATCCTGGCACAGAGATATATGTGGATGCCTTTGATCCCACGACGATGTCTTTGGGCAAGGCGAAAATTACATGTGTTGGCAAGGAGGAGATATCTCTGCACGATGGGAAAACAGAGGCGTTTCTTGTCACGACCAGTATTGGCGGCATAACCAGCCGTGCGTGGCTTGCTGCCGATGGCGAAGTATTGCAGGTGGAGACGCCGTTTGGATTCACGTTAAAGAAGATCAGCCCGCAGGAAGCGATGAGTCCGGTGTCACCCGGTGAAAATGCGGATTTGGTGCGCAGCTTTGCGATTCGGCCCAAAGGGGTCACTCCGAAACGGGACGCGGTGATGATGCGCGTGAAATTTTCGGGAGTGGAGGAGAAACATCTGCCTCCCAGTGATGCGGTGCAGACCCGTACTCCGGCAGGATATATAATTACGGTTCCGGAGGCGCCGGTGAAAGATCCAGGCGCCGCGCTCAGTGAGGAAGATCGCGCGCGCTATTTGCAGAGCGATGTGTTTGTTACGTCGGACCATCCGAAGATCCGGGAGGCCGCCGCGAATGCGGTGCGTGAGGAAACGGATCCCTGGAAACAAGCGGTTCGGTTGCATGACTGGGTGTTTTTGCGGGTGAAAAAAAAGCCCGTACTCAGCATTCCCACGGCCCTGGATGTTCTTCAGAGTCTTGAAGGCGACTGTAATGAACATGCAGTGCTCTTTGTGGCGATGGCGCGGGCGGTACAGATTCCTGCGCGGATTGCGGTGGGTGTTGTGTGGAGTGAAGAGTTTGGTGCGTTTGGCTATCATGCATGGGCGGAGGTTTTTGTGGGAGACTGGATTCCGATGGATCCCACGTTTGGACAATTGGTGGCGGACGCCACGCATATCAAGCTGTTAAATGGCGGGATAGATCAATGGCCCCGTCTGCTTCCGCATATCGGGGCCATGCAAATTGAAGTACTGGAAGTTCGCTAGGAATTACTTGGGTTGTGCGTCCTTGTTTGCCTCGGCACTTTTCCCAGCTTCTTCATCTACGATTTTTGCGATTGAGTCGGGGAATTGCACGCCGGCGATGTCTTTCATGGTGTGCAGGAGCGGGGGAACGACGCCGGCGAGATTGCTGAGGAAATTGGCGGTGGCGTTTTTGCCATTGGCGCCCGCGCCGCCGTCCCAGACGACGACTTTGTCGAATTTCACACCGGCAATGGCTTTGGCGGATTCTTCGGCCAGTTTATCCAAGTGTTCCAGCATGAGCATCTGGAAGGCGTTGTCGGAACCGCCGCAGGCGTCCACGATCTGGCGTAAACCATCGGCCTTTTGACGCAGTATCTCGAATTGACCGCGGGCCTGAGCCTCCAGTTTTGCGAAGATAGCCTTGGCCTCGCCTTCGGCTTCGATGCGCCGCTTTTCGGCTTCCGCTTCGGCCTCCACGATGATCTGGGCTTTCTGTGCTTTTGCGGGGGCTTCCAATTCCGCGCGGCGTTCCGCTTCCACCTTGGTTGCTTCCGCCAAGGCTGCTTTGGCCAACGCCAAGTTGCGCGCTTCCAATACAGCGGCTTTGGAGACTTCGGTTTGGGTTTCCGCGCGCTGGAAGGCTTCGGCTTCGCGCACCTTTAGTTCCGCGTTCGAGACGGCAATGGTGGCTTTGGCGGTATTTTCGCCTTCCACGGCTTTAGCGTTCGCGGCAGAAACGGAGACGCGCATGTCACGTTCGGCTTCTTTGATTTGTGCATCCCGTTGAAATGCTGCATTGGATTGGCCGACTTTTTCTGATTTTTCCAGTTCGGCGACTTGTACGGATTGATCGCGTTGAGCGGAGCGGATGCCGATGATCTGTGATTTCTGTGCTTCGGCGACTTGCACTTCTTTTTCACGGACGTTTTGGGCCACGCGGATTTCGCCGAGTTTTTCCTGTTCCGCCACGTCCGCGCGGGCCTGTTGCACGGCTTCGGAGGCCGCTTTCCGTCCGATGGCGTCGATATAGCCGGAGTTGTCGCTGATGTCGGTGATGTTGACGTTGATCAGCACCAGACCGATCTTGCGCAATTCGGGTTCAAGCGAGTTTTGGATGCTGGTGAGGAAGTGTTCGCGGTCCCGGTTAATTTCCTCGATGCGCATGGATGCGATGACCTGGCGCAATTGACCGAAGATGATGTCTTCGGCCTGTTTCTTGATTTGCGGCTGGGTCAGCCCCAAGAGGCGGATGGCCGCATTGTTCATGATTACGGGATCGGTCCCGATGGCCACGGTGAATACGCTGGGGACGTTTACGCGGATGTTTTCCAGCGAGAGGGCGTCTTTGAGCGGGACGTCAATCTGGATGGGTTCCAGGCTCAAATAGGCGTAGTCCTGGATGAGGGGGATGACAAAGGCGGCGCCGCCGTGGATGCATCGTGCGGATCCGCTGCCGCCGACTTTGCCGTAGATAACCATGATTTGATTGCTGGGGCAGCGTTTGTAGCGGGAGGACAGCATGATCAGGAAACTGGTGAATAGGATGGCGGCGAGGGCCGCGATGGCGATTATCCAGGCAAACATACATATCTCCTTGTGTTGAACTCTATCTAAAACCGGGGGAAAGGCGGGATACCTTTTCCACGTTTACCCTTATACGACTTTTTTCATGTGCTTTACTTCGACGGTGTTTTCATTCACAATGCCGGTCACAATCACATCGCTGCCGGTTGGAATGGATACTTCTTCGTCGGTGAAGGCTTCATATTCCATGGAACGGTTCTGGACGGCGACGGTCACCTTGCCTGCGCCGGTCCGTTTTGCCGGGATGGTTAGATACACTGTAGCGGTCATGCCCAAGGCGTTTTCAATGCGAACCGTGCCTTCGGCGTGCAGGGTCATGAAGAGATGCATTACCCAGGCTACCAGAATCATGGCGGCGACGCCGGCAGACAGTGCGAGGGAAAAGGCAAAGAACGAGGGCAGGCCGGCGGACATTCCCAATCCGCCGCCCAGTCCGAAAAAGGTGATGGAGGCCACCATCGATCGGAAGCTGACCAGTTTGAAAAACCAGGAGGAATCGTGTGTATCGCCACCATGATGCTCGGTGGCGTGGGCGCCGTCATGCATGTCGAAGTGTTCCGAACCATCCGCCATGCCATGGTGGTCCAACCCGATTAGGGCGAGGATGAACTGGATGGTCAGAATAATTCCGCCGGCCACCGCACACACTGCATATAGGGTAAACATCGGCTTTCTCTCCCATTTCCGGCACGTTGGTGTTCTGGTTTTCACCGGTATTACAACCATACTAAGGAAAATATTCATACTCGTCAATGTATTCTTTTGGGCTGGGATGGAAACGGTTGGTTGAGAATATTCCAGGACGATAGCATGGGAAGACTGGGAGGACTGGGAAGACTGGGAGGACTGGGAGGACTGGGAGGACTGGGAGGACTGGGAGGACTGGGAGGACTGGGATGGATAAATGGGATGAAATGGTTTAGGCAAGGGGAATCTTTAATTTTTAGCATTGTTGACCTGTTATGGCTGGAGTTTGTAAAGTGAGGATAGGATAGAAGCTCGAAATTACTTGGGAGGTGACTATGATGACTGTATCGTATACGCGTCGGGAAGCTCTGAACCGGATGGCCATTCTGGGTGCATTGGGTTTACTTGGAGGGCAGGGGGGCGCCTCCGCCAAGACTAAACCATTGCCCAATATTCTGTTTATCATGTCGGATGATCATGCGGCGCATGCGATAGGGTGTTATGGGAGCAAGGTGAATCAAACGCCGAATATTGATCGCATTGCGAAAGAAGGGATGCGTTTTGAGCATTGTTTGTGCTCTAACGCGATTTGCGGCCCGAGCCGAGCGGTGATTTTGACTGGGAAGTACAGTCATATTAATGGATTTCGCACGAATAGCGACAAGTTTGACGGTTCGCAGCAGACCTTTCCCAAGTTGTTACAAAAGGCGGGGTATGCGACCGCGATCATCGGGAAGTGGCATCTGGTGAGTCCACCGACGGGATTTGATTATTGGAACATTCTTCCGGGCCAGGGGGATTACGTGGATCCAGTGTTGATTGAAATGGGGGAGAAGAAAAAGCATCAAGGGTATGTGACGGATCTTATCGCCGATTTTACGATGGAGTTCATCCGCAAGCGGGATAAGAATAAGCCGTTTTGCGTGATGTGCCATAACAAGGCGCCGCACCGGAATTGGATTCCCGATGCCAAGCATGCGGATATGTATAGCGACCCCATTCCGGTTCCGGAAACGTTTGATGATGATTACCAGGGGCGAAGCCCAGCGGCGGCACGTGCGGAGATGCGTGTTGCGCGTGACATGACGCCGAAGGATCTGAAAGAGAACCCGCCGGAGGGTCTTGAAGGCGAAGCGCTGGCACGATGGAAGTATCAGCGGTACATGGAAGATTATCTGCGGGTAGTGGCATCGGTGGACGATAATGTGGGGCGGTTGTTGGATTTTCTGGATGCGGAAGGGTTGCGCGACAATACGCTGGTGATCTATACATCGGACCAGGGATTTTTCCTGGGGGATCATGGATGGTTCGACAAGCGGTTCATGTTTGAGGAATCGTTGAAGATGCCGTTGCTGGCGCGTTGGCCCGGGGTCATTGAACCTGGCACCGTGAACGAGGATATGGTGTCGAATATGGATTTTGCGCCGACGTTTTTAGCGTGCGCGGGGATAGAAACGCCGGGGGACATGCAGGGGCACTCCATGATGCCGATTTTGAAGGGAAAGCATCCTAATGATTGGCGAAAGACGTTTTATTATGAGTATTTTGAGTATCCGGCAGTGCACAGTGTGTATCCGCATTATGGGGTGTGCACGAAAAAGCATAAGCTGATTCATTATGTGTACAAGGAGGAGATTGATGCGTGGGAGCTTTTTGATCTCGAAAAGGATCCGCATGAAATGCACAGTGTGTATGACGATCCCGCGTATGCCGACGTGGTGAAGGAGTTGAAGGGGGAGTTGGCAAGATTACGGAAGGAATTGAAGGTACCAGCGTGAGCAAGATTTGCGTGGTTATGAGTACATTGATTCATGGAGAATACGGCACGGTTCCGGTTTTGTCTACTGTGTAGCCGAATTGCTGGATGTATTTCTCGGCGGGGAGGAAGCGGTCGTTGCGTTCGTTAAGTTTTTGTTGGAGCAAGTCGTCCAGTTGGTGTTGAATGGCTGAATTTTCCGGGGAATTACACAGATTTTTTTGTTGATAGGGATCGGCTTCATTGTCGAAGAGGAGCCAAGGGCCGTTCAGGTCGCGTACGTACGTGTATCGGAGGGTGCGAATCCCGCGGCATTCACGGCCGCCTTGCTTTCGGGTCCATTCGCCGAAGGGGGCCATGCACAGTAATAGGGCGGCGTCTACTTGAGGATCTTCACCCTGTAAAAGCGGTGTGGAGAGATCCTTGCCTTCCACGGTGGACGGAATGGGAACAGCACACAGACCCAGAAGGGTGGGCATGATGTCCGGGGCATTAAGCAATGTGGGAACGTTGCGTCCTTTTGTGCCGAGGCGCGCGGGATAACGCAGGAGAAACGGAACGCGGAGGGATTCGTCGTAGGGTTTTTGTTTTCGAATCATGCCTTGGGAAAACAGCATGTCGCCATGATCGGACGTGAAGACGAACACGGTATTTTCCGAGAGGCGGCATTCGTCCAGAGTGGCGAGGAGATCGCCGATGCAGTCGTCCAAGGCACAGATATGTGCATAATATCCCGCGAGATCTCGCCGAGCTTCTTTTTCCGAGGCTTCGGGGACATTCGGGCGCAATACCAGTTTCTCCGAAGTAATGCGTTTTTGGCAGGATTCCGGGGCGGTTTCGTAGGGGTTGTGGGGCGGCCCCCAGGAGAGAAATAGTGCAAAGGGCCGATCAGTGGCATGGTTGCGGACGTACTGTTGGGCCTCGCGGGTTTGCGCAATTGCATCATAGCCTTCCCATTCTTTAGGCACTGGTTCGTCGGCATAGTATTTTGAATGGTTGTAGTCGTGGGTGCATTCCTGGACCCGCCAATACTGAAATCCCTGGCGGTGTTCGGGGGGAATGAAACTGGAGCGGCCATGGCCTTCCAGATGCCATTTGCCGATATAGGCGGTGTCGTACCCGGATCCTACGAGGGCTTCCGCGATACTCACGGCGTCGTCGCGCAGGTGGACGTCGTTTAAGAACACTCCGTGGGTTTGCCAGTATTGTCCGGTCAACAAACTGGCGCGATAGGGGGAGCACACGGGACATCCGGAAACGGCATGGGTGAAATTCAGGCTTTGCGCCGCCAGTTGGTCCAGGTGGGGTGTTAGCGCGTTGGGATCGCCTGCGTACCCGGTGGCTTGCGCGCGCCATTGATCCGCAAACACAAATACGAGATTCGGCGGTTTCGTTCCGGAAGTTTTTGCGGATTCAATAGCAAAAGTACCTGGAGATATGGCCAAGCCGGCAGCCCCGGCGGCAAGGGTATTTAAAAATTCACGGCGTTTCATGGTATCTAAAAACCTTAAAGATTTATATTGTTAATCACTACTACTTTCTTTTCACGAGAAAAGAAAGTAGCAAAGAAAAGCGGTTATTTGAGGACGTCTCCTGGTTTATCGGGAAAGCCTTTGACTCCTCGTGAGTGATCGAACTGATATATCCGTTGCATGGGACGATCTTGCGGGGGCAAGACGAGCAGATTGCCGTCTTTGTTGAGTGCACGTTTGACATTGGTACGGGACAGCGCTTTTGCGGCCACTTTGCGCAGGCGTTTGGCCACTTCGGAGTCAGTGGTAATCCGTTGCTTCAACTCGTTCGGGTCATCTTTCAGATTAAAGAGCTGTTCCAAACCGCCGTTGGCCATGAAGATGTATTTCCAATTGCCTTCGCGCACCATGACCTTGAAGAGATTCTTGCCGGGCATGCCGTAATAGCCGATGAGGTGTTCGCGGCCTTTCGCGTTTCCTTTCGCTAGATCGAGCACATTTATGCCTTCGCGCAGTTCCGGATTTCCCGAAGCGGACGTGGCGATTCCGAAGAGATCCGTCAGGGACACGAGGGCATCGTTTTTCACGTTGGCAGGCAACTGTTCCGGCCAACTGACCAGGAAGGGGACGTGGCATGCGGCCTCGAAGAAACTTTCTTTCTGCCAGGAGTAATGATCGCCGAGATGATCGCCATGATCGGAAAAGAAGCAAATCAGAGTATTCGCGGCATCGCCGCGCGCCTCTACGGCATCGAGAATCCGGCCAAGACACTGATCGATATAAGAAATTTCGCCGTAATACCGCGCTTTGAGCACGCGCGCATGGGAATCATTGATGTCCTCCGCCCAGATGGCGTGATTCATCCAGCGGAGTTGTTCATCCATCAGGTCGACGGCCTTGTCGCCCCGAATGGGATCCGGCATGCGGTCGGGATCGTACATACGGTTGAAGGGAATAGGGGGCGCGAGTGGGGGATGGGGGCCGATGAAGGATACAAGGCCGAAATAGGGGCGTGGGTCTGATTGTGCGATCTGCTCGACGGCACAGTCGGCGGCCCATGCTTCCACGCCGAATGCAGCGGGGAGGGGACTCATCTGGGGCATGTAATACATTTCCGTGCGCTCGCCCATGAGCCCTTCAACGAAATCGTATTCGGGGTGTTTCTCCCGAATAAACGTTGCGTATGAATCACGATTACGTTGATCCGGAGAGCCGTAGAGTTCTTCGCTGTGCCGATGCACTTCATAGCCGACGTCTTCATCCCAGGGATGGGTATGGAATTTTCCGATGCCGAAGGTGCGGTAGCCGCGTTGAGTCATCGTGCGTGCGAGATAGGGTCCGCAACGGTCTTCATTTTTTTCGGGTTGGCCCTCGACGAGTTTTGGTCCAGCATTTGAATAGACGCCCGTAGTGGGCGCGTCACAGCCGGTACGGATGGTCAATCGGGCGGGAACGCATACGGGGCAGGGCGAATAGGCATTGGTGAACGCGATGCCGCGCGCCACGAGCCGGTCGTAATTTGGCGTGTAGATGTGCGGATTGCCCAGCGCGGCGATGGTGTCCGCACGCTGCTGATCCGTCATGATGAACAGGATGTTGGGGGGATGGCTGGACGGTGGGGCGGGGGGTGGTGCACCTTCTTTCGCTGTGGCGGTGAGGGAGGTGGCCGCGGCGGCGGTGAGAATGCCTAAAAACTCACGGCGCTGGAGCATTCCCTGTGTGGGGGAAGAAGGTTTATGCATGGCATTTTCCTTTTTGCGCGAGGCTATTACACTGTAGGCACAGTAAATGGATCTTCAGCGTTTTTCAAGGCTTCGATTAATTGAGCGTTTAGATCTTTTCGGATCTTGGCGAATTCGGGATCATCAATGAGGTTTTTCAGTTGCAGGGGATCTTCCTGGTTGTCGAACAGGCACCAGGGTTTGTCAGGGTAGACGGCGTAGGTGTAGCGGGGCGTGCGCAGTCCGCGAAAGAGGGGCGCGGGATGATTCTCGCCGCCGGAGGCGTTTTTCTTGGAGATGTGCATGATAAGCTGTGCGTCGGGCGCGGGACCAGTTTTCCCAAGCATCCACGGGGAGAAATCCTGTCCGCCGCATCCCGGTGGCGCACTGAGGCCCGCGAGGCTGCATAGGGTGGGCAGGATGTCAATGGCGCCGAATAATGCATCGCACCGCGTGCCGGGCGGGATGATGCCGGGGCCTCGAATAAAAAACGGCACACGGATGGATTCTTCGTAGGGTTGGCGTTTGCTTCCCAGTCCATGGCTTCCCATCATGCTGCCGTGATCGGAGGTGTACACCACGATGGTGTTTTCGTTGAGGCCGAGTTCGGAAAGCGTGGCCAGAAGACGGCCCAGTTCATCGTCGATGGCGCTGATGTGCGCGTGGTAGCCTTGGTAATAGGGCCAAGTGTTCTTTCCCCATATTTTTGCGTCGTCCGCCTTTCCTTTTTGGATTTCCTCCGGAACATTTCCGCGCCAGGGGAGGGAGCCTTCCGGATACAGCGCCTTCTTTTCCGGGGGTGGATCGAGGAAATTGGAGTGAGGGGGATGCAGGGAGAGCATCAGGAAAAAGGGATTGTCTTTATTGTTGCGGATGAACTGCAGCGCCTGATCGGTCATCAGGGTAGCGTTGTAGCCTTTGGGCTGAACCGGTTTGCCGTCACGCGGATGATATCTCCCGTGATCCCAATGGATGTTTTCATCGGTCCAGATGAGGGAGGTGTCAAAGCCGAAGGATTCCGCGCGCACGCCGCCGAGATGCCATTTGCCGACGTAGCCCGTTTTATATCCGGCGGATTTAAAGGTTTTGCCGAGGGTGGGGAGAGCATCGCTCAGTTGGATATTGTTGTCGATCATGCCGGTTTGATAGGGCCAGCGGCCGGTCATCAGTATGGCGCGATAGGGTGTGCAGACGGGGTAATTGCTGATGCAATGGGTGAAGGTTGCGCCTTCTTTGGCCATGCGGTCCATGACAGGGGTATGGAGTTGCGGCATTTCCGAGCAGGCCATGGACTGCCAGCGGTGCTCGTCGCTGAAGGCATAGATCACGTTGGGTTTTCGGGGGGATTGCGCGTGGGCGGAGGCGCCGAGGGCGGTCAAGGCGGCCACACCCGCCACGCGGCCCATGAATTCGCGCCGGGGCATGTCTTTTGAGGATCGAAAGTTCATAGCCGGTTCCTTGTTCAATAGTGATTGTACCCACTGCTGGGGAGGCGATCAACGTATTATCGAGGGAAATAGGTGAAGATGATTGTTTTCTGCCACCCCTCCAGGATGGTTTGTTTATGGGGGGGGCCGGGGGTATCGCTTCGCTCAACCCCTGGCTTTCGGACAGTACGGCAACGCTGGGGGTGAGTGGGAGGACTGGGAGGACTGGGAAGGCTGGGAAGGCTGGGAGAATAGGACCAATAAGACCTATAAGACCTATAAAAGGGAGCGTGTATCAGGGGGTGGACTGAATTTGAGGAGGGAGTGAGGCAGCCGCTGTATATTGCATTTTCAGTATGAAACCTTTTTGTTGTCAGGGGAGTCTTAAGGGTGTATTCAGTCGGGATGCATTGAGGTTCAGAGGAATTTTTCAGCATGTTTATTCTATGCGTGTATCTAGTGTTTTTTTCGCCGGAGTCGCGGTAGCGGTGGTGTTGGTGGGGCTGGCGCATGCTGCTCCCGAGAAAAAACAGCGCACTCTCACGGTTGACTGCGCCGATACGTTTTTTAATAGGAGGCATGCTTGGTGTGAATCGATGGCTGTTTTTTACGCTATATCACATCGGATCGGCCAGAGGATGTTCTAAATCAGTATCCTCCATTTCACCAGGAGGAAATTTTCAGGATTCACGCGTAGCCGGTGGTAACGTTGGTGGCTGAGAGTGTTCTTTGAGTTCATTTTCATCGCTGCGATCATTTGTGGCCATGCGGGGCATGTGAGGGCATGTGAGTCCTAATGAGTAACAAAGAACGCCTATAACAACTCAATTTTTTGAGTTCGGCAAACATCTATGAAATCTTCCGCATTAAATGTAAGCAAAGCATCCTTTTTTATGGTGATGTCGTCTAGAACAAGACGTATTACCATGTCCGCAAGCGCGATAACTCTTTTTTTTGATTTGGACCATCGAAGAGTAATCTCAAGAGCTTTGTCCCGGTATGGTGTATCATCTATGCGCAAGAAATGAGGCTGACGCAGCAAGGATTCAAACCGTACGACCTGATGTGGTTTTTTGCAAAAACGTGTATTAATGGTTTCGTAAAGCGATGGCCAAGGCACCAGGACATTCATCTGTGCCAATACATTTTCTTTTTCCCCCGCCTGTGCATGGTACTGGTCTCTTGGATCAAATAAAGCGAACCAAAATCCGGTGTCCACAACAATACTTTTCGTAAATCTACTCATCCGTGTCTTCTATATCTTCTGCAGATACGGCGTACCCGGTCCATGGGGCAGTTTTTCGGGAACCTGTAATGAAAGTTCCTTTCATTTTTCCATTCGCGAGATGAATCACATATAACCGGGAACGTCCGTTGAGATGAACATGAGATGCCAAATCTTTCTTGAGAGCGTCAATAAGATCTCCGGAGTGTTCAAATCTCAAACACGCCAAGCTATCCCCGCATTCTTTGGCCTCATGGTTGTCCAACCAGGAATATAGCGCCTCATAATCTCCTTGAACGCCTAAATCAAAGGAAAACCAGATAAAACTTTTCATAAAACACCTCCTCGAAAAACATTCTAGCACACCTATTGTTATGTTGCAATCTTGAATGATTTTCAAAGCGTTTATAAGGCACATTTTCACATGGGTCTGTGCTGCTTTCTTTACTCACATATGCGAAAAAGTACATACTGGCACGTTGTGTTAATCAGAAGGAGACATTTCATGCGTGTAACACGAAGAGGATTTATGGGACAGACGGCGGCGGCCGTGCTTGCCGCGCAAACGTTGGCCAAGGCGCAGACCGATCCGGCGGCCGCGCCGAAATTGCGTGCGTGCGTGATTGGCGACGGGAAACAGGGCGTGTATGGGCACAGCATGCATCTCGCATTTGCTACGCGGGATGACGTGGAAGTGGCGGGGCTTGCGGACCCGGTTGAGGAAACGCGTGCGAAGGCGGCGGCATCGTCCAAGGCGCAGCGCACGTATGCGGACTACCGGGAGATGCTGGAGAAGGAAAAACCGGATCTGGTGGTAGTTGGGCCGCGTTGGACGATTCATCACAAGGAATACCTGCTTGCGGCGGCGGCGGTTGGCGCGCATGGGTTTATGGAAAAGCCGGTCAGTCATGATTTGGCTGAAGCCGATGATATGGTCCGTGCGATTGAGGAAAAGAACCTGAAGTGGGCTGTTGCCTATAATTTCCGGGCTTCCGCCCAGCTCGCGCATGCGCGCCGCATGATTATGGAGGAGGGCATCATCGGGGATGTGCTGGAAATTCGCGGCCGCGGGAAGGAGGACGAGCGCGCCGGAGGAGAGGATCTGATTGTGCTGGGAACGCATTCGTTTGACGCCATGCGTTATTTCCTGGGCAATCCCTTGTGGTGCGAATCGGATATCACGGTGGAGGGACGGGCTGCGACGAAAGCGGATGTGCATGAGGCTACGGAGCCGGTGGGGCCCATTATGGGCGACCGCATCAGGGCCATGTTTGGCTTTCCGAACAGCATTGCAGGCTATTTCTCCACGACGAAGAACACGCATGGCTATGGCGGGCGCTGGGGATTGGATATTATGGGATCACGGGGCATGGTGACCATCCGGATCAACGGCGGCATCAATATCTGGCTGCTGCGCGATCCCGCATGGGCTCCGGGCGGGCGTGATAAGGTGTGGGAACCACTGCCTGATATGCCGGTGTTCGAAGAGAAACGTCCTGAAATAGAACGCAACGCACCGATTGTGTCGGATCTGATCGCGGCGATTAAGGAGAATCGCCTGCCCAAGGTAAGCCTGCAGGATGGGCGGGATTCGACGGAGATGATTCACGCGGTGTATGAAGCGTATCTGCATGGCGGGCGGGTGGCGTTCCCTATGAAAGATCGAACCCATCCGCTTACACGGCCCGCGTGAAGGAGATCGGGATTCGGGGCCCGATAGCGATAGCGATAGCGATAGCGATGCTAATTCTGATGCTCTGTCATAGATAGTGGATTAGACATTGTACAGGACTTACGGCACTTGTTTTATGTAACAAAAGGCACACAGAACATGAAAAAGGCCGCTGGACTCGAAGGAATCCAGCGGCCTTGCGCTTTAGTCTAGGTGCTTATTTTTTCCTGCGGATTCGGAGGACGCCCAGCCCGCCGGCCAATGCGGCCAACGCGGCCAGACCCGTTATGCTCGCCACAGGAATACTGTAACCGACTTTCAGGGTGGCTTCAGAGGTAATGGTTTTCCCTGCGCCATAGGTACTATCGGCTTCTGAGACTTCTACCATGTACAGGCCGTCATCGGAGGTATCCGGGGCGATGAAATCCACGTAAGAGGTGTATACGCCCAAATCCTGCCATGCCTTTGCTCCGTCGTCTTTGAACCAGCCATACGAGACGGGTTCAAGGCCGCCTTTCACGGTCACAGACCATCGATAGTCTTCATTTAACGGAATGGTGGTATCTTGCAGCGGTTTCTCGAACTCAATGTGATCGGCGAACTCTACCGAACCGTTTGTTGAACATGCGGTATCGACTGCATCTGTAATGCAGACCCGATAGTCATAAAGGCCCTGTTCGCCCGCTGGATTCACTGTCAGGACCACGGAGTTACCTTCGATGAATTCCGTGAAAACGCCCAGAGAAGTTTCATCCGGGGTGCCCGATGGATTGCGCAGCCATTCGTAGCTGGCCGGGAACAAACCACCTTCAAACATGGCATCCATGACAAACGGCGGCTCGTCCGAATACACTCTGAAATCGCCGGGATTCCGAGTGTACGTGATGGGAGTGCCGACATACAGGAGGGCGGTTTGAGAGGTTAAGGTGGTCGGGCCGGAAATCGTGCTGCCCTGGTCCACCGCTACCACGTCAAAGGCATGCCCATTATCATCCGCAATGGTCACGATGCCCAGATCCAGCGTGGAGTTGTCCGGCGCCCCCATGGGAACACCGCCTTCACGCCAAGTATGGACGAGCGGCAGGAAGCCTCCCGAAATGCCAACGCTGAGTTGGACGTTGGTGCCTTCGTAGACGTACACATCCGACAGATTGGTCACGATGACCGGTGCATTTGCCACACTCACCACACTGGGTCCGAGTGTGATTGGCGGATTGGCCGGGCTGGTATCATCCACGACCACCGTGTACGAGCCGATATCGCCGGCATCGGCGGTTCCCAGATTCAATGTGATGTTACTGGGAGCGCCCGGAATAGGCGTGCCGCCCTTGCTCCAGGTGAAGCTATAGGGGGGCACTCCATTGTCCACCGTTGCGGTAATGGCGAGCGCTTCGCCTGTATACGCGCGAATCTCAGCAGGCAATGAACCGTTCATATGAATCGTTACGGTCAAGGATGCGGAATTTGAGGTGACGGACTGCGGGGTTGGTGTTCCGCTATCGCTTACCGTAACCCGATAGTTTCCTGCGTCCATGACGCCATCGCCGCTGAGTTCAATGGACAAGGTATCCGTGTCCGCGCCCGATACCTGGGAGCCGGAACCGGACACGTGGTCTCCATTGGTGATGGTTACCCATGAGCCGCCATGATACCATTTCCATTCGTAGTGTAACGGTTGAAGGCCGCCGCGTTCATTGGTTACGACATTGAACTGGGCGGTTTCATACTCGTTTTTGGTGGTGTTTTGCGGATGCTGCGTGATAGCGAGGTTATTCCTCACGTACAGTACACCGTATTCAGACTGTATGCTGTCTCCGGTGTCATTCAGCAAACAGTAATAGCTGCCTTCGGCGTTGAACCCGAGACTGGTCAGGTTCAGCGTGGAGGTGCGGCCTGCCGTCACAATGGCAACGTTGGTGGAGGAATCA
>ERZ795059.2448-NODE-2448-length-19222-cov-6.445036_pt1 | contig 19222 bp, 17 predicted proteins | sample MGYA00375143_ERZ795059 | MGnify/ENA primary metagenome ERZ795059 (study PRJEB30188, sample SAMN05720168) | activated sludge metagenome | isolation source: Anaerobic digester | place: USA | collected 2015-01-07 ... | reverse complement strand
CGGCAATAGCACACTCAACCGTAAAAACACAAAAGCCAGTAAGCGAAGGATTTGTTGCATTACTAGAGCCTTTTATCGATACTGTTGTAATATGCTCACTTACAGCATTTGTTCTTATCTTTACAGGATACTATTCACCAGAAATTACAGCACAATTCCAAGGAGCAAACTTAACATCAGAAGCATTTGGCAGTGTATTTCCTTGGTTTAAATGGGTACTTTTAATAACAATCCTACTTTTCGCATATTCCACACTTATTTCTTGGTCGTACTATGGAATTAAAGGTTTCGATTTTTTATTTGGCTCATTGTGCGAAAAATTATTCAACAATCGTTCTATAGCTGAAAAAGCTTATAAAATTTTATTCCTTTCATTTATAATAGTTGGAACCGCATCGAGCAATTCAAATGTTGTTGATTTTTCAGATATGATGCTGCTCTGTATGGCATTCCCCAATATGATAGGTTTAGTCGTATTTGCACCGCGACTTCAAAAAGATTTGCAAAAATATTGGATGCAAGTAAAAAATAAAACTCTAACAAGCAATTCCAAGTGATTTCAAAACGAATAGCATACAATATACTTTCGTTCATGCTTGTATTTGCAATTGCAATTGCATTGTACATATGTATACCTCACAAACCCATTTTGCATGAAACCAAACAAGTAACTGATTCCACACAAGGTATACAAAACAATGAAACAACACAAGCAAAACAAAAAAAAATCAATCCAAATACTGCAACATTTGAAGAATTATGTAGTATAGGATTTTCAAAAAAACAAGCATATAATTGCTTGAATTACATTAAAGCCGGAAATACATTTACAACAGTTGAAGATCTAAAAAAATTATATACATTGACGCCGGAAGATTTTAAAAAACTTTCGTTACACCTATACATACCTCAAACTAAAAAAAACAACAGAGAACATAAAGAATTTACAGAACAGTTCGAAAAAAAATCTAAAAACATATATACCGTTTCGCTTAACACATGTGATTCGGCAGAATTAACAAAAATACCCGGCATTGGAGGATTTAGAGCAAAAAAAATAATTGAATACCGGTTAAAACTTGGAGGATTTTATTCTATTAATCAATTACGAAGCATATATAGTTTTGACTCTCTAGTAATAGAAAAAATTACACCGTATATATCTATTGACACATCGCACATACAAAAAATACAAATAAACAAAGCAAATTTTAAGGAAATGCAAGCTCATCCATATATATCATACAATCAAGCAAAACATATTATGGAGTACCGAAAAATTGTTGGAAGAATTGAATCGATTGAAGAATTACAAAAAAATAATATACTTAAACCAGAAGAATTTGAAATATTAAAATATTATATCAAAACATTTTAGTGAAAATATTTGTTCATTCAATCCGAAGTTTATACATTTGCAACCCATTTTTAAAAATTAAATTTAATTATAAGGAGTAAAAATATGATTATTGTACCTATCAAAGAAGGTGAAAACATCGACAGAGCGTTAAAAAAATTTAAACGTAAATTCGAGAAAACAGGCGTTGTAAAAGAATTGAGAAGTCGTCAAGCGTTTACAAAACCATCAATTAAACTTAGAGAACAAAAAATAAAAGCTGTTTACAAACAACAATTGCAACTAACAGATGAGCAATAATTCCTTACACAAGGAATTATTACAAAAATTTTTGAACTACTTAGAATTCGAAAAAAGGAGTTCAAAACATACTGTTATTTCATATTCAAATGATATTTTGAATTTTTTACAATCTGTAGAAACTATAGATATTGATAAAATACAAGATTCCGACATTCGAGTATGGATTGTTAGCTTATCGGAAAATAATCATTCACCGCGAAGCATAAACAGAAAAATTACTGCTGTTCGATCTTTTTTTGTGTATTTACAAAAATTTGATATTATACAAAAAAATCCTGCAGCTAAAATTCATGCACTAAAAACAAAAAAACGATTACCATTGTTTATTGAGAAAAAAAACATGAGTAATCTTTTTAATGAAGTAGTATTTGAAGATAATTTTGTTGGATTACGAGATAAATTAATATTAGATTTATTATATTCAACAGGCATGCGGCGAGCTGAATTAGTATCGCTGCAAATAAGTTCATTCGATTTTGGGAATAAAACGGTAAAAATTCTTGGCAAACGTAACAAAGAACGAATAGTGCCAATAGTACCGGAACTCATTAGTTGTATACAAAAGTATTTACAAGAGAGAGCAAAAATTGCACAATCCAATACTTATGTAATACTAACTGAAAAAGGAGCTCCAGCATACGAACAAATGATTTACCGAATTGTAAAAAAATATTTGGGACAAGTTACTACATTGGATAAAAAAAGCCCGCACATATTACGGCATACATGTGCAACGCATTTATTAAACAATGGGGCAGATTTACATGACATTAAAGAATTACTTGGTCATGCTAATTTATCGGCGACACAAATATATACTCATAATTCATTTGAAAAATTAAAAGATATTTATAAACAATCTCATCCGAGAAATTAATTGTAAAAAGAATATGGAAATAAAAATTCAATCAGTCGGATTTAAAGCAGATGCAAAACTTAAAGATTTTACAACTGCAAAAATAAACAAATTAGACACTTTTTCAGATTCATTAATTAATTCTGAAGTCTTTTTTAAAGTAATAAACACGCAATCCGATGAAAACAAAGAAGTAGAGATTCGAATTGCAATACCGGGAAATGATTTGTTTGCAAAAAAACATGCAAAATCTTTTGAAGAGGCTGTAGATATAGCAGTAGAAGCACTTCGTTCACAAATTTCGAAAATGAAAGGTAAACAAGAGAAAAAATAAATTTAAATTTCTTTTGTTTTAAAAAAAAAAAATTAAATTTGCAGTCCGAATTTTGGGGAGGCAAAACTCTATGAGTTCTGAATGCCGATGTAGCTCAGGGGTAGAGCGTTTCCTTGGTAAGGAAGAGGTCATGGGTTCAATTCCCATCATTGGCTCAAAATAAAGAAGTAAAATTATATGTTTAAAAAATAAATATTTATTACAATGGCTAAAGAAAAATTTGATAGGTCAAAACCACACGTAAACATTGGTACAATTGGACACGTTGACCATGGTAAAACAACTTTAACTGCAGCGATAACTACAGTTTTAGCAAAAAAAGGTTTGTCAGAAATGAGAAGTTTCGATTCTATCGATAACGCTCCTGAAGAAAAAGAAAGAGGTATTACAATCAATACATCTCACGTTGAGTATCAAACGGCAAATCGTCACTATGCACACGTTGACTGTCCAGGTCACGCGGATTATGTAAAAAACATGGTTACCGGTGCAGCTCAAATGGACGGTGCTATTCTTGTAGTAGCAGCAACTGATGGTCCAATGCCCCAAACACGTGAGCATATCCTTTTAGCACGTCAGGTAAACGTACCAAAACTTGTTGTATTTATGAACAAAGTTGACATGGTAGACGATGCTGAAATGTTAGAATTAGTTGAAATGGAAGTTCGTGAATTATTATCATTCTATGAATTCGATGGAGACAATACACCAATTATTCAAGGTTCTGCATTAGGAGGTTTGAATGGGGAAGAAAAATGGGAAGAAAAAATAATGGAGTTAATGAATGCTGTAGATACATGGATGCCTATTCCTGCACGTGAAGTTGAAAAACCATTCTTAATGCCGGTTGAAGACGTGTTCTCAATTACAGGTCGTGGAACTGTTGCAACAGGTAGAATTGAAACTGGCATTATCAAAACAGGTGAAGAGATGGCAATTATTGGTTTTGGAGGAAATCTAAAATCAACATGTACCGGTGTTGAAATGTTCCGTAAAATTCTTGACGAAGGACAAGCTGGTGATAACGTAGGTTTATTATTACGTGGTATAGATAAAAACCAAGTTAAACGTGGTATGGTTATTTGTAAACCAGGTTCAATAACACCTCACAAAAAATTCAAAGCAGAAATCTACCTTCTTAAAAAAGAAGAAGGTGGTCGTCATACTCCATTCCATAACAAATATCGTCCACAGTTCTATATTAGAACAACAGACGTTACAGGTGAAATTAATTTACCTGCTGGAGTAGAAATGGTAATGCCGGGCGATAACGTTACAATTACAGTAGACTTAATTGCACCTGTAGCTATTAACCAAGGATTACGTTTTGCAATCCGTGAAGGTGGTAGAACAGTTGGAGCTGGTCAAGTAACAGAAATTATAGAATAATAATTATAACATACAAGAGATTTTGAATATTCAAAATCTCTTGTATATTTAGGGGTGTAGTTCAGTTGGTAGAGCGTTGGTCTCCAAAACCAAAAGTCGCGAGTTCGAATCTTGCCGCCCCTGCAAAAATTTATTACAATGGGAATAAAAACGTACGTTAAAGAATCTTATACTGAGCTGGCTCATAAAGTGTCATGGCCTTCGGCTAAAGAATTACAGTCAAGTGCAATAATTGTGTTGGTTGCAACATTTATATTTGCACTTATAGTAATGGTTATGGATTTTTCTTTTTCACTCGTAATGAAAGACGTGATTTATAAATTTTTTCATTAAAAGATAGTTGCAATAAGCATGAACAATATAGATAAAAAATGGTATGTCGTTAGAGCAATTAGCGGAAAAGAAAAAAAAGTAAAAGAGCTCATTAACGTAGAAATTATCAGAAACAATTTAGAAGCGTATGTTTCTCAAATTTTAATTCCAACCGAAAAAGTATTTCAAATTCGCAATGGAAAAAAAATAAGTAAAGAACGAAGTTTTTTTCCTGGATATGTGCTTATAGAAGCTGCATTGGTAGGTGAAGTACCTCACGTAATAAAAAATGTAAACGGAGTAATAGGATTTTTAGGTACAGAAAAAGGTGGAGATCCTGTACCTTTAAGAATATCAGAAGTAAATCGAATTCTTGGTAAAGTAGACGAATTAGCTGAAAGCGAAGAGGAATCAACAGTACCTTTTGTAGTAGGCGAAGTTGTAAAAGTAACCGATGGACCATTCAACAGCTTCTCTGGAATAATTGAAGAAATTAATGAAGAGAAGAAAAAATTAAAAGTAATGGTTAAAATTTTCGGTCGCAAAACACCTTTAGAATTAGGATTTATGCAAGTTGAAAAGGAATCGTAAAAAATAATAAAGTAGTAAAGCGTTATGGCAAAAGAAGTACAGGCATTAATTAAATTGCAGATAAAAGGTGGTGCTGCAAACCCTTCCCCTCCGGTAGGACCGGCTTTGGGTTCCAAAGGGGTAAATATAATGGAATTTTGTAAGCAATTCAATGCAAGAACTCAAGATCAAGCAGGAAAAGTATTACCGGTAATTATAACCGTTTATTCCGACAAATCATTTACATTCATCATTAAAACTCCTCCGGTTGCAATTCAATTAATGGAAATTGCAAAATTAAAAGGCGGATCGGCAGAGCCAAACCGAAAAAAAGTTGCAAGTGTAACTTGGGCTCAAGTAAAAGCAATTGCCGAAGCAAAAATGCCGGATTTAAATTGTTTTACAATAGAATCTGGAATGAAAATGGTAGCTGGAACAGCTCGAAGCATGGGTATAACTATTGAAGGAGAAATTCCTTCTGTTTAAAATTATTGGAATCATGAAGCTTACAAAAAACAGAAAAAGTATACTTGAAAAGATAGAACCTAATAAGGCATATACAATTCAGGAAGCTGCAAAATTGTTGAAAGATATTACAACAACAAAATTTGACGCATCAGTTGATTTAGATGTACGTTTAGGTGTAGACCCGCGTAAAGCTAACCAAATGGTTCGAGGTGTAGTAACATTACCTCATGGAACCGGAAAACAAGTACGTGTATTAGTATTGTGTACGCCCGATAAAGAAAAAGAGGCTAAAGATGCTGGTGCAGACTATGTTGGACTTGACGAATTTATTGATAAAATAAAAGGTGGTTGGACTGATATTGATGTAATTATAACAATGCCTACAGTAATGGCTAAAGTTGGTGCATTAGGTAGAGTTTTAGGCCCACGTGGTTTAATGCCAAACCCTAAAAGCGGAACCGTAACAATGGAAGTAGGTAAAGCTGTAGAAGAAGTAAAATCAGGTAAAATTGACTTTAAAGTTGACAAATACGGTATTGTTCATTCGTCAATAGGTAAAGCATCGTTTGAACCTGAAAAATTAGTTGATAATGCAAATGAATTTTTAAGCATTATTAATAAATTAAAACCTTCATCGGCAAAAGGAACATACATTAAAAGTATCTATATTTCAACTACTATGAGTCCGGGTATTCTTGTAGATACGAAATCATTTGTTTAATTTTTTGAAAACAGGAGTATAAAAATCATGGATATAGCACAAAAACGAGATATAGTAGAAAGTATAGTTCAAAAAATCAACGAAAACGGACATTTCTACATTACCGATATTGAAGCATTAAATGCTGAAGATACAAGTAATTTACGAAGAAAGTGTTTTGAAAACGACATTGAAATTGTTGTTGTTAAAAACACATTATTCAAAAAAGCATTAGAACAAATAGGTGGCGATGATTATCAAGAATTATATGGTGTATTAAAAGGTACTACATCAGTTTTATTCTGTAAAACCGCTAACATTCCTGCAAAACTAATAAAAGATTTTAGAAACGAAGGAAAACAAAAACCTGTTTTAAAAGGAGCATTTGCTCAACAATCAATTTATATTGGTGATGATCAATTAGATTCATTAGTATCTATAAAATCAAAAGAAGAACTTATCGGCGATATCGTACTTCTTCTTCAATCACCAATGCAACAACTTATTGGGCAGCTTAGTTCAGGCAAAAATACAATTGCAGGTATCGTAAAAACATTATCTGAAAAGGAATAATTAAATAATAATAAAGTACAGTAAATTAAATCATTCAAAGACATGGCAGATTTAAAAAAATTAGCAGAAGAATTAGTAAATCTAAGCGTAAAAGACGTTAAAGAATTAGCAGATATTCTTAAAGAAGAATATGGTATTGAACCAGCAGCAGCAGCAGTAGCTGTAGCGGCACCGGCAGCTGGTGGTGCTGCAGCAGGAGCGGCAGCAGCAGAGCAAACTGAATTTGATGTAATATTAAAATCAGGTGGTGCAGCTAAATTGCAAGTTGTAAAAGTTGTAAAAGACATTACCGGTCTTGGACTTAAAGAAGCAAAAGACATAGTTGACGGTGCTCCAAAAGCAGTAAAAGAAAAAGTATCTAAAGAAGATGCTGAAAACATTAAAAAACAATTAGAAGAAGCTGGAGCAGAAGTTGAACTTAAATAAGAATACCAATTTCTTATAAAATAGGGTTTAAGTCATGATAACGTGACTTAAACCTTTTCTCATTTTACATATATTAAGTTCAAATTTTATACTTTTGCAATGGAAACAAAGGAGAGAATTAGCTTCGCATCAATTAAAAACAAACTTGAATATCCAGATTTTTTGGAGATTCAAATAAAGTCGTTTAATGAATTTTTTAAAATAGATTCAACTCCTGAAGAACGCAAGTACGAGGGGTTAAGTTCAGTATTTAATGAAAACTTCCCTATTGCTGATACACGCAATAATTTTATATTAGAGTTTCTTGATTATCAGCTGGATCCACCTCGATATTCTATTGAAGAATGTCTAGACAGAGGTCTAACATTTAGTGTTCCGCTCAAGGCAAAACTTAAGTTATATTGTACAGATCCCGAACACGAAGATTTTGATACAGTAGTTCAAGATGTTTATCTTGGAACAATTCCATTTATGACTCCTCGCGGAACTTTTGTAATAAATGGAGCAGAACGTGTTGTAGTTTCACAATTACATCGTTCACCAGGTGTATTCTTTGGACAAAGTATGCACGCAAATGGTACTAAATTGTACTCTGCACGTGTTATTCCGTTTAAAGGTTCATGGATTGAATTTGCTACAGACATAAATAATGTAATGTATGCATATATCGATCGAAAGAAAAAATTGCCGGTAACAACATTGTTCCGTGCTATTGGATTCGAGAGTGATAAAGATATTCTCGAAATATTTAATCTTGCCGAAGAAGTTAAAGTTTCTAAAACAGGATTAAAGAAAATTGTTGGTAGAAAATTAGCAGCTCGTGTTTTAAAATCATGGATTGAAGATTTTGTTGATGAAGATACCGGTGAGGTAGTATCAATAGAACGAAATGAAGTGATTATCGAACGTGAAGTTATTATTGAAAATGACCATATTGATGAAATAGTTGATTCTGGTCAAAAAACAATTTTAATTCATCGTGAAGATCAAAATTCAGCTGATTATGATATAATATACAATACTCTCCAAAAAGACCCTTGCAACTCTGAAAAAGAAGCTGTATTTCATATCTATCGTCAATTACGAAATGCTGAGCCACCAGATGAAGCAACAGCTCGTGATGTAATAGATAAATTATTCTTTTCTGACAAACGATATGATTTAGGTGAAGTTGGTCGTTACCGTATAAATACTAAATTATATAGTGGTCCTGATGTTGAAGGTGAAAAAGAAGATATTCGAGTATTAACTAAACGTGATATCATTCACATTATTAAATATTTAATTCAGCTTATAAATTCTAAAGCTGATGTTGATGATATTGACCATTTAAGTAACCGACGTGTGAGAACTGTTGGTGAACAATTACATAATCAATTTGGTGTAGGATTAGCTCGTATGGCTCGTACAATTCGTGAACGCATGAATGTTCGTGACAACGAAGTATTTACTCCTATTGATTTAATTAATTCAAAAACATTATCTTCTGTTATAAATTCCTTCTTCGGAACCAATCAGCTTTCTCAGTTTATGGATCAAACAAATCCACTGGGAGAAATGACTCACAAACGACGGTTATCTGCATTAGGTCCGGGTGGTTTATCCCGCGAAAGAGCTGGATTTGAGGTGCGTGACGTTCATTACACTCACTACGGTCGTTTATGTCCAATCGAAACACCTGAAGGTCCAAATATTGGTCTTATTTCTTCGTTGTGTGTTTACGCTAAAATAAATGAACTTGGATTTATTGAAACTCCCTATCGTAATGTTAAAGACGGAGTAGTAGATTTATCAAACGAAGGCGTTTTCTATTTAAGTGCCGAAGAAGAAGAAGGAAAAATTATAGCACAAGCAAATGCTCCATTACATGATAATGGGAAATTTGTAAATAATAGAATTAAATCTCGTTTAGAAGCAGATTATCCACTTTCGACTCCTGAAGAAATTGATATGATGGATGTTGCTCCAAACCAAATTACTTCAATTGCGGCATCGCTTATTCCATTCTTAGAACATGATGATGCTAACCGTGCTTTGATGGGTTCAAACATGATGCGTCAGTCTGTTCCTTTATTAAAAGCCGAAGCTCCAATTGTTGGTACAGGTATAGAACGTCAAGTTATCAAAGATTCTCGAATTCAAGTTTCTGCAGAAGGAAATGGAATAATAGAATATGTTGATGCAAATGAAATTCGTGTTCGATATGACCAAACTGAAGATGAAGCTTTTGTTACTTTTGAAGAAAATTTAAAAACATACAGCATAATAAAATTCCGAAAAACGAATCAAAATACTTGTATTAATCTTCGTCCAATTGTAAAAAAAGGCGAACGAGTAGTAAAAGACCAAAGTTTAACCGAAGGCTATTCAACACAAAATGGAGAATTAGCAATTGGGAAAAACCTCAAAGTAGCTTTTATGCCTTGGAAAGGATACAATTTTGAAGATGCTATCGTAATTTCAGAACGTATTGTACGTGAAGATATATTAACTTCGATACATATTGATGAGCATTTATTGGAAGTTCGTGATACAAAACGTGGTCTCGAAGAATTTACTTCAGATATTCCAAATGTAAGTGAAGAAGCTATTAAAAACCTAGACGAAAATGGTTTAATTCGAGTTGGTGCTAATATAAAACCGGGTGATATTTTAATTGGTAAAATTACCCCAAAAGGAGAATCAGATCCTTCACCTGAAGAAAAACTATTACGTGCAATATTTGGTGATAAAGCAGGTGACGTAAAAGATGCGTCTCTTAAAGCTCGACCTTCTTTATATGGAACTGTAATTGATAAAAAATTATTTACACGTACTATTAAAGATAGAAAATCAAGAGCTAACGAAAAACCTATTCTTACAAAATTCAAATCTGATTTTGATTTAGACGCAGATAAACTTAAATCTGTATTGGTAGATAAATTATTTACTCTCGTAAACGGAAAAACATCTCAAGGTGTAAAAGATTATTCGGGTAATATAATAATAGCTAAAGGTGCCAAATTCACACAAAAAGCATTACATGAAATTGAAGATTATACCTATGTTGTAACCGATAAATGGACAACTGATATTTCTAAAAATGACGTAATTTCTAAATTATTAGTAAATTACTGTAAAAAATTAAAAGAAATAGAAGGCGAATATAAACGCAAAGTATTTAGTGTAACCGTAGGTGATGAATTACCAGCAGGGATTATGCAACTTGCTAAAGTTTATATAGCTCAAAAACGTAAATTAAAAGTAGGAGATAAAATGGCAGGTCGCCATGGTAACAAAGGTATTGTATCTAAAGTTGTTCGCGACGAAGATATGCCATTTTTAGAAGACGGTACCATTGTAGACATTGTTTTAAATCCACTTGGTGTACCTTCTCGTATGAATTTAGGTCAAATTTACGAAACCGTATTAGGTTGGGCGGGTAAAGAACTTGGGATAAATTTTGCAACACCAATATTTGATGGTGCTACTCTCGATGAAATTACCGAATATACCCGTAAAGCCGGTATTCCAGATTTTGGTAAAACATATTTACATGATGGTGGTACTGGCGAAAAATTCGATCAGCCTGCAACTGTTGGTATAATTTATATGTTAAAACTTGGACACTTAATCGACGATAAAATGCATGCTCGTTCAATTGGTCCGTATTCCCTCATTACCCAACAACCTTTAGGTGGTAAAGCTCAATTTGGTGGTCAACGTTTTGGTGAAATGGAGGTTTGGGCTATCGAAGCATTTGGGGCATCAAATATACTTCAAGAGATTTTGACATTAAAATCAGATGATGTATATGGTAGAGCTAAAGCATACGAATCGATTGTTAAAGGTGAACCTCTTCCAATACCTGGATTACCAGAATCTTTCAATGTATTATTACATGAATTACGCGGTTTAGGTTTAAATATGGATTTTGAATAAAAACCACTTATATTAATTATTTAAAAAGGATTTAAATATATGGCTTTCAGAAAAGATAACAAAATAAAAAATAACTTTTCAAAAATCACTATAAGCCTTGCTTCTCCCGAAGATATTCTGGAGCGTTCAAGTGGTGAAGTTTTAAAACCGGAAACTATTAATTACAGAACATACAAACCCGAACGTGACGGTTTGTTTTGTGAACGTATTTTTGGCCCGGTAAAAGATTATGAATGTCATTGCGGAAAGTACAAACGTATTCGCTATAAAGGCATTATTTGTGACCGATGCGGTGTAGAAGTAACCGAGAAAAAAGTTCGACGTGAACGTATAGGACATATAAATTTAACAGTACCGGTTGCTCATATATGGTATTTCCGTTCATTACCTAATAAAATTGGATATTTATTAGGCTTACCTACAAAGAAACTTGACGCTATAATTTATTACGAGCGATTTGTTGTAGTTCAGCCCGGAATTAAAGCGGCAGATGGTATTCAAGTTGGAGATTTCTTATCGGAAGAAGAATACTTAGATATAGTTGAAACTTTACCAAAAGAAAATGAACTACTCGATGACGAAGATCCAAACAAATTTATTGCAAAAATGGGTGCCGAAGCTCTCGAAGATTTATTAAAACGATTAGATTTAGACGGGTTATCATATTCATTGCGAGACCAAGCAAGCAAGGAAACTTCGCAACAGCGTAAAAATGAAGCTCTTAAAAGACTTCAAGTAATTGAAGCATTTAGAGACTCGAAGGGTAAAAATAAACCCGAATGGATGATAGTAAAATGCGTACCCGTAATTCCTCCAGAATTACGTCCACTTGTTCCACTTGATGGAGGTCGTTTTGCTACTTCAGATTTGAATGATTTATATCGTAGAGTAATTATTCGAAATAATCGTTTAAAACGACTTATAGAAATTAAAGCTCCAGAAGTTATTCTTCGTAACGAAAAACGGATGTTACAAGAAGCCGTAGATTCATTATACGACAACTCAAGAAAAGCAAATGCTGTAAAAACAGATGCAAACAGAGCTTTAAAATCATTAAGCGATAGTTTAAAAGGTAAACAAGGTCGTTTCCGTCAAAACTTATTAGGTAAACGTGTTGACTATTCAGCTCGTTCAGTAATTGTTGTTGGTCCGGATTTACGATTACATGAATGTGGACTTCCAAAAGAAATGGCAGCAGAATTATACAAACCATTTATTATCAGAAAACTTATAGAACGTGGAGTTGTAAAAACAGTAAAATCTGCCAAAAAAATAGTTGATAGAAAAGATCCTATTGTGTGGGACATTTTAGAAAATGTATTAAAAGGTCATCCGGTATTACTTAACCGTGCCCCTACTCTTCACCGTTTAGGTATTCAAGCATTCCAACCTAAAATGATTGAAGGTAAAGCTATTCAATTACACCCACTTGTATGTACTGCATTTAATGCCGATTTTGATGGTGACCAAATGGCAGTTCATTTACCATTGGGAAATGCAGCTATACTTGAAGCACAATTATTAATGCTTTCATCACACAATATTTTAAACCCTGCGAATGGAGCTCCTATTATGGTGCCTTCACAAGACATGGTGCTTGGTTTATATTATATAACCAAGGAACGAAAAGGAGCAAAAGGTGAGGGGTCTATTTTTTATTCTGCTGAAGAAACTATCATTGCATATAACGAACAAAAAGTTGAATTACATGCCATTGTTAAAGTACTTCATACTGATATGAATGGCAAAAAATCAATAATTGAAACAACTGTAGGACGTATAATTTTCAACGAAATTGTTCCTGAAGAAGTTGGTTATATCAATGAAATTTTAACTAAAAAATCTCTTCGTGAAATTATCGGTAATGTATTAAAAGTTGCCGGTACTGCCAAAGCTGCAAAATTCCTTGACGAAATGAAAAATCTTGGATATAGTATGGCATTCAAAGGTGGTCTATCATTTAATCTTTCGGACGTAATAATTCCAAAAGAAAAAGAAGAATTAGTAGCTGCCGGATATCAACAAGTAGAAGAAGTATTGGCTAATTATAACATGGGATTTATTACAAATAATGAGCGATACAATCAAATTATTGATATTTGGACACATACCAATGCAAGTTTAACTAATATTGTAATGAAACAAATTAGTTCTGACAAACAAGGATTTAACTCGGTATACATGATGCTTGATTCTGGAGCTCGTGGATCTAAAGAGCAAATTCGTCAGTTATGCGGTATGCGTGGTCTTATGGCAAAACCTCAAAAATCAGGTTCTACCGGAAACGAAATTATTGAAAACCCTATTCTTTCGAACTTTAAAGAAGGTCTTTCTGTATTAGTGTATTTCATATCTACTCACGGTGCTCGTAAAGGTTTGGCCGATACAGCTTTAAAAACTGCAGATGCTGGGTATTTAACACGTCGTTTGGTTGATGTGTCACAAGATGTAGTTATTAATCAAGAAGATTGTGGTACATTGCGAGGGCTTATAGCTACAGCTATTAAAAACAACGACGAAATCGTAGAAACATTATACGATAGAATCTTAGGAAGAACATGTGTTCATGATATTTATCATCCCCAAACAGGTAAACTTATTATATCGTCTGGTGATGAAATAACTGAAGATATTGCACTAATTATTGAAGACTCTCCAATTGAACAAGTAGAAATACGTTCGGTACTTACTTGCGAATCTCGTAAAGGCGTATGTGCAAAATGCTATGGTAGAAATTTAGCTACAGCACGTATGGTTCAAAAAGGTGAAGCTGTTGGTGTTATTGCAGCACAATCAATTGGTGAGCCAGGTACACAGCTTACATTAAGAACTTTCCACGTAGGTGGTACCGCATCTAATATTGCAGCAGAATCATCAATTATTTCTAAATATGAAGGTATTATTGAAATAGATGAATTACGAACTGTAGCATCAGAAGATGAAACCGGTAAAAAAGTAAATATTGTAATTGGTCGATTGGGTGAGTTAAAAGTTGTTGATAAAAATACAGGTATTGTTTTAACTTCTCAAAATATACCTTACGGTTCAAAATTATATATAAACCCTGGTGATGTTGTAGAAAAGGGAACTTTATTATGTAATTGGGATCCATATAATGCATCTATTATTTCTGAATCTGCGGGTAAAATTGCTTTTGAAAACGTAACTGAAGGTATTACATTTAAAAAGGAAACTGATGAGCAAACAGGATTTGAAGAAAAAGTAATTGTTGAAGCTAAAGATAAAACTAAAAACCCTGTTATTAAAATTATAGATAAAACAGGTGAAGTTATTCACAACTACAACTTACCTGTTGGTGCTCACATTTCTGTTAACGAAGGTGAAAAAGTAAAAGCAGGTCAAATTCTTGTGAAAATACCTCGTGCAGTAGGAAAATCAAGTGATATTACCGGTGGTTTACCACGTGTAACCGAATTATTTGAAGCTCGTAATCCATCAAATCCTGCAATCGTATCTGAAATTGACGGTGAAATTTCGTTTGGAAAAATTAAACGAGGTAACCGTGAAATTACTGTTACATCAAAAACTGGCGAAGTTAAAAAATATCTTGTTCCTTTATCTAAACAAATATTAGTTCAAGAAAATGACTATGTAAAAGCCGGTATTTGTTTATCAGACGGAGCAATAACACCATCAGATATTCTTGCTATTAAAGGGCCTACGAAAGTTCAAGAGTACATTGTTAACGAAGTACAAGAAGTATATCGATTGCAAGGTGTGAAAATCAATGACAAACATTTTGAAGTTATTGTTCGTCAAATGATGCGTAAGGTAGAAATTATAGATCCGGGAGATAGTAAATTCCTTGAAAAACAAATTTGTGACCGTTGGGAATTTATGGAGGAAAACGATTGGATTTATGATAAAAAAGTTATTGTAGATTCTGGCGATTCTGAAACACTACGTCCTGGACAAATAGTGACTGCGAGAAGATTGCGCGACGAAAATTCTCAACTTAAACGTAAAGACCTTAAACTTGTTCAGGTTCGCGATGCTCAACCTGCAACTGCAAGTCAAATTTTACAAGGTATTACACGTGCAGCTCTTCAAACTCATAGCTTTATATCTGCAGCATCGTTCCAAGAAACTACCAAAGTTCTAAATGAAGCAGCAATAAATGGTAAAGTTGATGAATTAGAAGGTTTGAAAGAAAACGTAATTGTAGGACACAAAATTCCTGCAGGTACTGGTTTGCGCGACTACGAAAATATAATTGTAGGCTCAATGGAAGATTTTCAGAAATTGAAAAAGTAATAAATTAAGCATATAATTTTCTCATAAAAAAAAGTCATATTGGGATTTCTCAGTATGACTTTTTTTTATACATTTACTGTATATAAAAAAAACATACATTATGGAAGATAAAAAACAACAACTGAATATTGAACTTTCAGAAGAAATTGCACAGGGCATATATTCAAATTTAGCTATAATAACACATTCTAATTCGGAATTTGTAGTTGATTTTGTAAGATTAATGCCCGGCATACCAAAAGCTAGCGTTAAATCAAGAATTATTTTAACGCCGGAGCATGCAAAAAAATTATTGTTTGCATTGCAAGATAATATTACAAAATTTGAAGCAATTAACGGAAAAATTAAAATAACTGAAGGTCCCGGAGGTGGAGCTATGCCTCTAAATTTTGGTCCAAATACGGCACAAGCATAATATGCGTTGGCTATTTATTTTTTATATTTTTTTACTTTTTGGTTCGTGTAAACAACAAAAAATTGTTTCGAACTATAATACCCCGATTGCCGAAATAGAAACATATTATTCTATAGAAAATAATACAGATAGCTCAACCATAATATCATATTCTATTTCATCAAAAGATTTATATATAAAATCAAGTAAAAATTCAAAATCATATTTATATTTTGAAATTGAACAGTATGACGAAACTCTAAATCAATTGATACACAGCTATACTACACGGACTAAAATATTCCATGTATCTGAAAATTCTTCATATATTCAAAATTCATTTACAATTCCCTTTGGAGTAAAACAACATACGAGTTTACGAATTAGATTACTCAATACACAAAATACTCTTTTACATAGTTACACTTATTATCCTTCTCCTATTAAAACTTCATTACAAATTTTACAATATCCCAATATAGAGATATGGAATCAACCCTTTGTTTTTACTGACACATTTGCTATAATTACAAAGTTTAATCAGAATCAATTTTTATATTACACTTATAAGAACAATGATGCATTTGAACCCATTGTAAGTGAAAAATTTAAAACAAAAATAGTTAACGATACTTCTTTCGTAGTATTCTCTCAAGTTGGGAATTACACTTTTTATAGTGATTCATTATATACTGATACAGTATTTAGAATTCCAGCTGTATCAAAAAATTTCCCAAAAAATAATAACCCCTGCGAAATGATTACAGCTTTACAAATTTTTCTTCCCTTATTGAATATTGACTCATTATACAATACAAAAGTAGGATGTAAAGTTGAACTCGATAAAATTTGGTTACAACTAGCAAAGAATAATGAAATAAAAGCTAAAGAAGCAATTAAAATGTATTATACACGCATAGAAAAAGCAAATAAAATGTATTCAATTTCTCAAGCAGGAATGTATAGTAATAGGGGAATGTGTCTCATATTATTAGGTGAACCTTTACATATACAGTATAATAATGAGTCCGAAATTTGGTATTACACTGCCGACACGACGATTCAAGATAAAATATTTACATTTACAAAACAATATTCAGGCATACAAGCCGATTATATTTTGCCTAAAATATCAGAAAAAACAATGTTTTTTGATATTGCTAAATTAAATTGGCAAAATTGCAAAGCTTTTACTTTACGATAACATTTATGGAGAAAAATACTTTAATCTATGGCATACATGCCGTATTAGAAACGCTAAAAGAATCAAAACCAATTGATCAGATTTTAATTAAAAAACAATCGGATAATGAATTAATCCGAGAGATAATATATTTAGCTCGTAAACAAGGAGTTACAGTAAAAAGCGTTCCTTACGAAAAAATACAGCGGATAACTCAAAAAAATCATCAAGGTGTTATTGCATTTGTATCATCAGTTGAATTTCAAGATATACATGATATAATTCCAACAATTTTTGAACAAGGACAAACTCCATTAATAGTGATTTTAGATACAATAACTGATGTGCGTAATTTTGGTGCCATAGTACGAAGTTGTGAATGTATGGGAGTTCATGCTGTAGTAATTCCACAAAAAGGTGCTGCGCAAATAAATGCCGATGCTCTTAAAACTTCGGCAGGTGCACTACAAAAAATTCCAATATGCAAAACTAAGTCATTAGTACATGCATGTAAATTTATGCAAGATAGTGGCATACAATTATTAGCTGCTTCTGAAAAATACACTAAAAAATGCTTCGAAGCTGATTGTACAAAGCCAACAGCATTAGTTATGGGTTCTGAAGAAGATGGCATAACTGCTCCAATTTTAGAATTATGCGATGAACATATAGGTATTCCAATGAATGGTACAGTAGCATCACTCAATGTATCAGTTGCTACAGGCATATGTTTGTATGAAATAGTAAGACAACGATTACAATAATATTATGAGATTACAAGAATCAACTATTACGGCATTAATCTTTGATTTTGGAGGTGTCGTTTTAAACTTAGATGAACAACGAACATATAATCAACTAATTGAATTATTGCAATTGCGTAAAGAAGAGCTTCAAAAAAAATTGTTGCATACCAATATCTTTTACGATTTTGAGTGTGGCAAAATTACATCGCAAGAATTTATATCATATATTCATAGCATTTCTACAACACCTATTTCCGATGAACAAATAATATCTGCATGGAATGCAATGCTTCTTGATTTACCTCAACAACATGTACAATTATTACAAACACTCAAAAAAAAATATAGAACATTTTTACTGAGCAATACAAATGCTATTCACGAAGACAGTTTTGTAAGAAGTATTAAACAAGAATATGATATGACTCTACAAGACATGTTTGAAAAAGTATGGTATTCTCATGTATTAGGACTCCGCAAACCAAATAAAGATATTTTTATTGAAATCTCACATCTAGCCCAACTCAAACCCGAACAAACTCTCTTTTTAGACGACCGAGAAGAAAATATAGCTACAGCAAACGAATTAGGTTTTAAAACTCAATTAATAAGTAAACATTGTGGTATTTTAGATGTTTTTAGTGATTTTTTGGTATAAAAAAAGCCGATATTAAACTTATCGGCTTCCTAAAATTCTTGAAAATTGTGATTAATACGCCCATTTAAGATACATAGCACCCCAACTATATCCGGCACCAAAAGCAGCTAAAATTATATTATCTCCTTTTTTAAATTTATGAGAAAATTCATACATACATAAAGGAATCGTAGCAGCAGTTGTATTACCATATTTTTCAATATTTACACATATTTTTTCAGGAGTTAATCCTAGAAAATGACCGGTAGAATCTATAATACGTTTATTCGCTTGATGTGGAATTAAAAAAGCAATATCGTCACCGGTAATATTATTTCTACTTAAAATATCACGTGCTGCACCAGCCATACCATTAACGGCTATCTTAAATACTGGTTGACCTTCTTGATGAATGAAATGTTCGTGAGCATCTACAGTTTCGTGAGTAGCAGGCTTCATTGCACCACCAGCACGAAGGCATAGATGTTCCCAGTTATTACTATCAACATGCAATACCGCATCAATTACACCATTACCTTCTGCATTTGGTTCAAGAAGAACAGCAGCAGCAGCATCACCAAACAAAATACAAGTATTACGATTTGTATAATCAGAAAGACTTGTCATTTTATCGGCACCAACTAATATTACCTTTTTATATTTTCCCGATGTAATAAACTGAGCAGCCGTTTCTAAACCAAAAATAAAACCGCTACATGCAGAATTTAAATCAAATGCAAAAGCGTTTTTAGCTCCAATTTTTGTGGCAGTAAGAGCT
>ERZ795059.2447-NODE-2447-length-19223-cov-8.231897_pt1 | contig 19223 bp, 21 predicted proteins | sample MGYA00375143_ERZ795059 | MGnify/ENA primary metagenome ERZ795059 (study PRJEB30188, sample SAMN05720168) | activated sludge metagenome | isolation source: Anaerobic digester | place: USA | collected 2015-01-07 ... | reverse complement strand
TCTTTCCCTACACGACGCTCTTCCGATCTCCTGTGGATCCAGAAACCTCGATATTGTCGGCGACCGCGTCAAGCAGTGTCGCGCCTGCGGTGCCGTCGCCGGCGTCGGCCTTGACGTACACATCGACCTGCCCGGGCCCGCTGGTGGGTATTGCCGGCGTGCCACCGGAAAACGGGTAGATGTTCGCAACGCCATCGACCTCGTTTCCCCATTCCCAATAATCCGCATATGCCCCACCCTGTGGACGCGCCGCGAAGAACTGCATGATCCGCGCTCGCCATGTCTCGGTGTCCTCAGGGTCGGCGCCGGCAACCGTGACGCTCGCGACCGTGCCGTCTTTTTCAAGGCCGGCAGGCGCTGATACAAGCGAAAGCGTCATCCCGATGTCGAGGTCTGCCGCTTCTGAATACTCACCAGCGCGGACCGTCGGTGTAATCGTCGAGCCAGCAATGGAAACGTCGCCGATTGTGATGTAGGTTTTTTCCGTTTCTGGGTTCACCAGTGCGGATCCGGAATACAGCGTTCCTCCAGGGGTCAACACCGTCAACGTTACCGTTCCCTCAGACCGCGCACCAACCCCGCGTGACAGCCCTGCCATCGCGCCCCACTCATTCAGCGGATTGATCGTGATTCCTCCGATTGTCAGATCCGAATCGCTCGCATACTTGACGAACATCTGCAGCGCGATGAACGCCGAGAACTGAAACAGCGACACGAACAACAGACCGCAGGCTTTGGCAAGCACCCGAATGAACGACTTCGGAAGTATCGGCACGGTCTGCCCGAAAGACGCCTCAAGCTGGGAAACCAGAATCGCTGAAAGCTCTTGCGCGGTCTTGCGTGGCGTCGTCATCGGAACAGCTCCAGTCTGTACGGCATCACCGCACCCGTTGTCATTTCAATCGTACCAGACACCTCTACAGAATTGCTAGATTTGGCATTTACAAAAACGGTCACCGAGGATAGAAGATCGCCAAAGCCCTCCGTGATGTCGTCCACGGCCGCCCGCTGCAATTCCAGCAGGTTCCCGGAGGTGATCGGGTAGTTCTCCAGCCGCGTGTGGAAGCGGCCCCTCAGGACCGATTCTGGAGGCTCCCCTTCGTTGCCAAGCCACTGCGCCTTGACAGTTGCCGGCGTGCCGTCGTCGCCCTCGTTGGGCCCCATCAGGATGAGATACAGCATAGTCTCGAAACCGGTGGTCATTTCGATGATGCCATCCTCCACGGAAATTTCCCCGTTGTCCGGCCCTTGGTACATAAGCACATCGCCACTTTGCACCTTGTTGATCATGGCACCTCCACGGAATCGGATTCGGCTGCGTCAATACTTGCGGTCGAAGGAACATATCCGGCAACCACGAGCGTGCTCCCTGGGCCAGTCGTGACACCTGGGTGAACGTGAGTAGATGCGAACGTGTCGAAGTCCTGTTTCAGCTGGTCAAATCCGCTTTTCAGGTCAGCGAAACCTACAGAGGACCGGCCGCCACCGTTGATCTTGACCGTGCCATCGGACAGAACGTGAACCGTTGACACAACGGATCCGCCGGAATCGCGGCCGTAGATCATCGATTCACCGGCGGCAAGGTCGGCGTGCTTTTCGCGGAACACGGCATCGATAACATATTGCCCACCGCATCGGGACAGCTTGACCTCATCGCCGGGGAGCGGGTAGCACTCGACGCCGGACAGCCCGTAGATCGTCGCGGTCACCTCCGCGCCGGCGCCGATGGAAACAATACAGTCGATCCCGTCGTCTGCGATTGTCGTCTGTTTGATGGTGCCTATGTCCACGGCATTGCCTCCGGCATCTCCCCGGAGAACACACCAGGAAGAACGCACTCAAGTTCCGCTGTTTCGCTTCCGGCTTCGTTGTTCAATGTCACTCCGGCAATCATCAGCTCCGTGAATTCGTCAATGTAGTTGTCAGGCGACCGCAGGCGGATCAGGGTGTTCGGCGTCAACACGTTTCCGAACTTGTCGCGCCATTCCGAGATCGTGACTGTCGCCGAAAACACACCAGCGAACATCCTCGCCGCTGTCGAATTCACCGCCGTCTCAAGTTCGCCCTGATCAATGTCTTCGACCGTGTAGGAATACGGCCGCACAATTCCAGTCAGGAAAGGATTACTCACCGTGTACTGCCGGCCGGTCTTGCGCTTCGACTTTGTCGACATGATGCCGGTGACCGAAGAGTAGTAATTTTCATCGTTGATCTTCACGGAAACAGTGGCGTCAGTTCTGCTGGTGTCGTCGATGTCGAGCACAGGGCCGCCGAGTCCGGACGGCTTCCAAAACACCAGCGATCCGAAGGCATCATCTGTAATCACAAGCCCGCGCTGTGATGCCAGATCGGCAAGGAACTTCAGGATCGCTTGATCCTGCTTGATGTCAACCCGCTTGAAACGCGCCCCTGGTTCAGCGTCGAAGAACAGCACAACGCCCATGGTTCCGCAGAGATGTTCCGCGATCTGTTCAAGGTTCATGTTTACAAATTCAAGGGGAAACGCAGATGCCGGCGGTGGTGACTTTTCGATCCGTGCCGGATCAGAATACGCCGATACAACAAGCGTCTTTGCGTTGCCTTTGTTTTCGGGTTCTACCGTTCCGACTTGTCCGATCATCAGTTCAGATCCATCATATCCGACGGCGCAATCCAACGGGTCAAGCGGTTTTAAGATCGCGCGCGTGCTGATTTCGTTCGGCAAACTGAATGTGCATTTCCGGATCGCATCAACGCGCATCGCAATCGAAAAACTCGGGACAGTGACAAGGCGATTCCCCGAAACGTGAATGTCCAAACCGGACGACAGAAAGCCCTTTTTGTTCTGCCGGTTCGAAGGAATCCGGATCGTTGTTCCGGCTGTAATCGGTTCGCGGATCCCAGGGTTAGCCCGCGCGATTTCTGCCGCGTAGGTATCCGATCCCATCGTCTGCGCGGCGATGAGCGAGAACGTATCGCCGGATCGCGCTTTATGGATAGTAGACAATTTCCCGCCCCTGCTTAATCAGGAAATGTTCATCGCCACCGAGCGCGTTCTGCCGGATGAATTGCTCAAGCTGATCGTGCGATGCCGTGCCGTACAGCTCGAAACAAAGTTCCATCATTCCGCGATCCCGGTCGAGCGTGATCCGGATCCCCTTGGTTGCATCAAAGGACTGAACGATCAGCTGCGCCGCGATGTCGCGGACCAGTGCGGACAGGTCGAGCCACGCGCCGCCGGTGTCCTGACGCTCCGGCGTTCCGTCAGTCATGTCCGTGTAGGTGTCGTCACTCCATGTAGAAAATTCGTCAAGAATTTCGCCAAGTTCAGTAATAGCCTGTGAGAATTCACTTGAATACTGGAAATCGTTGTTCAGCGATGACACCGCAGCGCCTGCCACGCACCCGGAGGCAATCAGCGAATTTCCGTGAAACTCGTTTTCGCCGTCGTAGTCATAGCCGTTCGACCTTGACGAAATGCCGAAAATGTCGCGCGCCATGTTGGCGTATGCTTCCAGTCGTGCGCGGGTAGCCCGGGCAATGCGGGCAGGTTCAAGGATCAGCATCTGCGTCTGCCGTGCCAGTGTCAACGGTTGCCCGATCAGGACGTCGATTGTCCGGTTGATGCTGTCGGAAATATCGGACAGGCCGGATTGCGCCTCTTCGGTCAATCCCTGCACCGCGCCGAGAGTCTTTGAAACCTTGTTGATTGCGCGTTCAAACTTCGCCTTGAATGTGGCCTTGTCCGCCACGTCGTCGACGTTCAGCTTTGCCGCGAACTCAGCAGCCGCCGCCGACTGGAACGCGTCAAGCAGACTGTCAAGCGCCTGCACGTCGCCAGCAACGAGGCCGGTTGTCTCGATGAACTCCACAGAAAAAGATGTCTGATTCGCTGCCGTTGCCAGTGCGGAAACATACTCAATGTCCCCGAACGGAACCACATTGACCTTTCCGAAAATCGGATGGTACAGCGTGCCCTCTCCGCGTTCGAGCAACGCCTTGATCATGGTGGCCGCCTCGATGTCGTGTGAATCACCTGAGAAGTAGCACAACATCGGGAACCGCGCGCCGCCAACGCCGTTGTCCTGGACATACACGCCATCGGCGTTTACAGATTCGAAGACCGCCGTTTTCTTCGGGAAGATCGCCGACAGATCCAGGTACTGAAACGGAACCGACACGCCGGAAAGGGAGACATATTTCGCCTCCTGCAGTCTGCCTATCCACGATGGCGGCGCGCCCGGTTCCGCATCGGCCGGAAACAGCTTTTCCTTCAGCTTAGAAATCAGGCTCATGGCATCGCCCCGGTGGGAACCAGTTTCACGGTTCCGCTCTTGCCGCCCTTGGTGATTTCGGCGCGGCCGGATTCGTCACGGATGACAAGCTCTGTCCTGTCGGTTCTTGTCGTCTCGTTTCTGGAAATCGTTTCAACAGGAGCCGTGCTTGCCGCAACCGACGGCGACGATGACCGCAACGCCGCGAACTGCCGCGACAGCTGTTCATTCATGATCGCCTGCTTTGCCGCTCGGATTTCCTTGACCGCTTCCTCTGTTTCGGCGCCGGGTGTGAACACGTCTGTCACGTGCCCCCATATGGTATTGGTTCGCTTTTCCTTCGCCTTCATCTGCTCGAGGCGTCTTTTCAGTTCTTCATCGGATGCGGTGCCAAGCCCGCGCTGTGCCTTGACAGCGGCGTTTCCTGCGGCAATGGATGCGTTTTGACGCGCCTCGATCAGCTTGTCAACGAGCGTTCCAATCGCGTACCCTACGCCTAAAGCAACGCCAAGCAGTCCCGCTTTTCCAAGTGCTGTGGCGAGCTTTCCGACGCCAGGCGCTGCCTTTGCTGCCAAGCCTCCGGCCTCCGCCATGTCCTTTGCCATGCCACCAAGCTGCATACCGGCCATCGCAGCCTTCCACGAAAGCGTCGCGGCACCGATTGCGAGAATGGCGTCCTTCGAATCCCACAGAAATTTTGCAACATCTGCGAGCTGTTTTCCGGCCTCTGCCAACGTCCCCGCGAACTTCTTGATCTCAGGCCAGTTCTTGACGAGCCAGTGATACAGGTCAATGAATGCGGTCTTGATCTTGTCGACCCATTCCTTGAACTTCTGCTTGATCAATTCCTTGTTCTGCGAGACCCACTGTCCGATCTGTTGCGCAACAATGGTGGCCTCATCGGCAAGATCCTTCATCACCGGTGAAATGGCTTCGCCAACCTGGGCAAGTGCCATCGTGATGTTGTCTCGCATCGTCGATATCTTTCCTGTCAAAGTCTTGCTGGCAATTTCCATTCCCTTGAAAAAGATCCCACCCTCCGATGTCATCACTTCAAAGGTCCTGCGGAGATCCTCGACGGAAACCTTTCCGGCCGAAATGCTTTTGAACAGCTTGGCTCCGGTCTTTCCCGTGACCTTGCCGAGCTGCGCAATGATGGGGACGCCAGCCTCTGCGATCATGTTAAGGGACTCCATGTCAACTTTACCCTTCAACATGGCCTTGTTGAATCCCCTCGTGACGGACTCCATCTTCTGGACGTTGCCGCCTGCCGCGTCGCCGAGCATGCGGGTGAGCTTGATCGTCTCTTCGATGTTTCCGTTCATAGACGGAAGAAGTTGCTTTGCGACGTCGGTCAGTTGTTCAAACTGGAACGGCGTTGTCGATGCCGTCTGATTCAATGCGTCGACAAGTTCCTTTGCGCGTTCCGCCGATCCCATTAATGGAGTGAACGACGCGGTCGCATCCTCAATCATTGAAAAAGCATCGCTCACTTTATTGATCGCAAAGTACAGAGAACCGGCAGCGGCCGCGCCGGCAATGGCACCGGTCTTGATTGTCGACCATGCGAACCCACCAACCGACTTAATCACGCTGCCGATCTTCGCAAACTTCGACCCGACCCTGGACGCCATGCCGGACAGCTTGCCCATGCCGTGCTGCATTTTCGTGACAACAGAGCTGAACCGATCCACCGCGGTGAATGTGGTTTTCGCTTCGAGGTTCTTCACTGGCATCTGTCACCGCCTCGATTCAACGGGTTTTGTCCGGTCTTCCAGTTCGCCCCGGATTCCGTTGTAGAAAAATTCAATCTCATCCGTCGACAGGGTGCGCACGTCCGGCAATGTTCGATAATCCCGGCATATCTGCAGAAGCATCTCCCTGTATACCCTCCATGCCGTGTGCATTGCGTTCCCTTCCTTGTCCGGCCTCAGTTTGACGCTTTGACCGTTGCGAACCAACAGCGGCTCTTCAAACTCGGTATCCCAGAAATATCCACCACAGCGCCTGAACCAGGGTGAAATCCTGCCCTTCGAGCAGCTCGATGACAGCAGGTGCCACGCCGAGGAACTTCCCCATCACGGCGTTCTGTGCCGCGCTGTTGTGGCCTTCCTTCACGCGGTCGACCATCAGCCAGTCACCACGGCATCCGCGCCGCGTGATCTTGATCTCCTTCACGGAATCAAGTTCAACGCGCACCGTCGGGAACCCGTTGTCATCGATGATGACACGCCCATCCATGATCGCATCGACGATGACAGCCCTCTCATTCTCCGCGTCGCGCTGCCCGGAAACCTGTTTGTACAGATCCCACTTGACACGCGCGGCCCGCAGCATGCGGTTGAAATCATCCATCGCCACTTCTTCAGAAATAATCAGATTGGTTTCGTTCATTGCGGTTTGTCCCTTTCAAAAAAATGCGCACCCATGAACATGGGGAGGGACAGCCCCGGGCGCGCACAAGTCCCTTTTGATGTCACATCTGTTTCAGCTTGCCGGGGCCTTCGAAGGACACGCCCATCGTTCCCGTCATCGGGTCAAATTCGAGCGCCTCCACAATCGTCCCGGTTCCCTGATAGACGATCCCGCCGCCGTAGTTGAACACCAGGTCGACCAACTCCGCTGAATCGGCGTAGCTCTGAACGTACTCCTGCGCCTCTTCTGCGGAATCGATTTCGATGTTCTGTCCGGACACCTTCCATCCAACCGGTGTCAGGATCTTCCGACCGGTCGCCGGGTTGCCGTTGCTCTGCCATTCGGCTTCATATCCGCCGAGCTTGCGTGTGCCCGCAGCATCCCCGACGCACTGAAACTCACGCCCATTGATTGCCACTGATTCAAGTGGTCTTCCGATGACGGGCATCATTCACCTCCATAATAGAAGCTGAAGTTCTGGGTTACGCTGATCACGTTCGCATTGCCGGCCAGCTTGTACACGGCAAGAACGTCGAGGCGCTTCGGGTTGCTTCCGCTGATTTCGACGATGGTATTTTCCTTCGCATAGTCCGCGTCTGCAATGATGGCATCGCGCTCCATCACGTCGTACAGCTGAAACAGCTTTGACTTGTAGCTCATCGGCTTGCGCGCCGACGGGTTAGTCACGACGGCATCATCCGGAGGAAGCGGCGATCCGTCCACGTCGTCATTGTTGAAGATCAGGTCGATGTTGTATATCATCGCGCTGATCTTCTCGATGTCGCAGTCGTACCGATACGCCGGCGGGTCCTCGCCGTCCGGGTGATACATCATCACGGAGTCGGCAACGCGCAGAACGCCGTTCTTGATCTTCGTGGTCGACAGTCCGCGTATGACAGCATACTGAAATTCGCCATCGGCTTCTGACCACTGGTTTTCCGCGCCGCCGTCATCCAGAAGGGTCAGCTGCTGCGAGCCGTAATCCCTCGGGGCGTTGACGTTCGCAACGTTCGCCAGTGCCTGCACGTGACGCGCTGCAATCTCCCATGGCAGATTGAGCGACCCGGGGACCGGCTTCAGGGAATTGGTGCGATCCGACTTGCGGGCGTCCGTGATGGCCGCGGCTGTAGCGACCGAAGTCACCGCGGTGCCGTGGTACACCTTGAATGGCTTGTAGACGCCGGGTTCCCATCGCGCCTCATTCGCGACGCTGTATTTGTTGTAGTTCGTCTCGTCCGCGATTTCGCAGTTGACCACGTGCGAATACCACGTGTCGCCGAACTGCTCCAGCGCGTCGTCGATGTCCAGCGTGCCTGCGCCGCCTGTCGGCTGAACGATGGTGAAGGTCAGGTCGGCATCGTCCGGTGATTCGACGCTGATGTCAACGAGGCTTCCGGTTGCTCCTTCCCATCCGACCGTGCACGTTGCCACCGTGGTGCCGTCCGTCACCGTCAGCGGGTAGTCAGGCACCAGTGCCGCCGCCGCCACATAGGCCGCGATGAAATCGGCGTTGGCCTTGCCGCTCGCCAGGGTTACCTCCACCGCGCTGTTCCCGGCGCGGATGATATACGTCTGCGTGCTGGTGGTTGTGCCGACTGCGGCAACGCTGCCGGCCGCCTTCGCGCCAAGTGCGGTGACCTCGACCGGGAACACCGTGATCGGGATGTCGCCGACGGATACGCCAATCGGCGGCTTCAGCATTTTGACGGCCTGATAGATCGGGCACTTGTACCCGTACACATCCGCCACTTCCGCCAGCGTGGTGATGTCGCGCTTCGTGAACGCGTATGTTTTGCCCTCCTGTCCGACGCCTACCACGGCGATCCGCACGGGGCGATACTTCGCACTTGTCCCTACGGTCGGGACATAGTCCGTTTCAATCGCAACACCGCGCGCAACCCTGGTCGGTCCGAACGCCTGTGAAACTGCCATTTTGTTCTTCCTCCTACGCCCGGATCAATCCGGAACGTCAAAATCAATTTTCATTTCGGCGATGACCATTCCATCCGGATCATGCCGCATTTCGATGTCGATTCCCTCGATGCTGTCGTACTCGGTAACCGATACCGTCTCCAGGTGGTCAACGGCAAAGGCAAGGCGGACGCCGACAACCCGCTGAACAGGCCGGCCGGTGTCGTCTGTCGGCTGAAACATGGACCTGTTTTGAAGGTGCCGGCGGGCAATGATGGAAGGCGATCCAAGATATCTGTATTTCCCATGCATCAGGATTCCGCGAACCAATCGCGCGCCCCTCTGTGCAACCTTTGCGGCCGCCTCATCCCCTGCGGTGTGACCCGATCCAGAAGCCTCTGCAGTGGCATATCCAATGCAATCAACATTGATGACGCTGGTCATCTGTTGACGCGTCGCAAGATTCGAAGAACCGAGTTCCGTGGTCGAAGAATCATACCATACATTCACAACCGGGCTCGCGTCCGATGCTCCATCCCGGAACATCTCCCACGGATTCGATCTTTCAATGTACGTCCGCAGCTTCCACAGTGTCGGATCCTGTCCGCCCGCCGTGGCGAGTGCCTGCTGAAGAGCCTGCTCTCCCGCGATGATGACGGCGATCTGATTCCGCACGTACTCGAAACCGTCAACGCCAGAAATCAGCGGGATGACTTCGGTCATTCCGTCCACCCTTCGAGGATGCACACCATCAATCCGAGCGTGCGATCCGGATAGGTTTCCGACACCTTGTACTTCGCGCTTGTCCCGTCGATGTCTTCAACGGTAACAAGCCACGGCTTCGATGTTGATTCAGCGATTCCACAGATGTCGGAAAATCCGGCGTCTGCGAGTTCGCTTGTCAATACCGTCACCGTGGCTTGTCGCGCTGTTACAATTTCACCAGTGCCGGGATCCAGTTTGAACCAGATGTCATTGCTGCGACAGTCGAAGTCCACAGAATCGCCTTCAGGGTTCGTGATGATGCACGGCCAAAGAAAGCCCGTCACATCGCTCATGATGTCCCGAAGATCCTGCTTCGCGATCTGCCGCAGTCCAGCCATCTATTACGCCTCCACCAGTATCCCGGACTCTTCGACAAGCCGGCGCATGGAATCCACGCCCCCGGCCAGATCCTGAGGTTTCACGCGCTCGCCGGCGGAAATCACTCCGCGGCGGGACGTAATCGCGCAACCCCTCCTGACCACGTACGCGCGGCCGGCCTCGAATCCCGAAGCGGATCCCGCCTTCTGCTCAATGACTTCCTGTGCAACCTCTGCCGGCTTTTCGACAACAGGATGACGCTCAGCCAGTTTCGCGGCCTTCGCCTCGATTTTCGCGGCCTTCTTTGCCGTCGCCGAAATCGCCTTTTTCAGATCGCCCATGTTGTCCATCCTTTCGTTACGCCAGATCCGTGTCGAGACAACCGAAGCTGAACTTGTCCACCGGAATCAGCAGCGGACGCGCCGCGCAGCCGATGGTCAGGCTTTCGCGGTCGGTCGAGAACCACGCGTTGAAATTGACATCCATGCGGGATTCGCCGGCCATGATTCTGGACGGCAGGTACTGAAGCGCCTGCTGTTCGCCTGGAAAGCGGGGGACGCCGCCGAAGGTCGCCTTTCGGCCGCCCGGGGCGAGAACCACGCATTTCTTGCGCGGGATGTACAGGGTCGACGTCGAGGAGTTCGCCGGGATGTACCGAGCTCCGTATGTGTACACGTCGAGCGTCCAGTGACCCACCTGCAGACGGCCGCGGAAATTGCCGCCCGTCGTCCCGGGGTTCCCCATGTCGTTCAACGCGCCGACGTTGACGTTCGCGGCAGTGAATCGCTCTTTGAAGGACGTGATATTCATCGCGGCCTCAAAACTGTCACCGTCCATGACCACCATCATTGGGTCATTTCCGCCGCCGCGAATCACGGCGCAAAGGTTGCCGAGGTCGGTGATGGGATCGGCCGTTCCGGAAGTGCTCCACGGGGTCGATGCCGTCGGGAACAGCGCGCCGGCCAGATTGTAGTTCAGGGCGAATACCGTGGCGCCGGTGCTGTCGATGGACGCGATACCCGTCGATCTGGTGAGAATCTGCGCCGCCTGCAATTCGAGGGCGCGGCCGAGCTTGTTCATCAGACGATCCGCTGCCTTCAGGGCAAGGCGCACGCCGTTCACCTGTGGCTCGTTGTCCTCGTAGGGATTCATCCCGACCTGACGATCATAGAGATCGCCAACGGAAATCGTCTCCGCTTCCTTGAACACGGGCGGGATGACTTCCACTTCCTGCTTCGTCAGTGACGTGTTGTTGTTGTAGCTGGACGAAATGTCTGCCACCGGAACGGCCACGGTCTCCGCTTCCAGCGACGTGTCAACGTGGACGCGCTTCTGGTTGTGGAAGCTGTCAGGTCCGATCTGGAAAAGACCGGAAAGGAATCCGGGGGCCTTCATGTTTTTCACGAAGGCCTCGATCATTTGATAGGTCTGGTTTTGTGCTGTCGACATTTTGTCGCTCCTTACGCGGCCCGCGTCGTGGTGGAAACGTCCACGCAAACGATGCCGCTGTTTTTCATCAGTTCATCTTTTTCAAGCCGGGTCGGCGCGGCGCCGGTGGCCTGCACAACGAGCTTTGCACCGTCCACGATGCCGGAGCGCGCGATGTTCAGCCGCTTGTTGCCGGTCACCGTGTAGACGGCTTCGACGTCCAGCACACCGACGGGCGTCCCCACGCCATCGGCTCCGGAGGCCACGTAGGGAACGATATTCCCGGTGGCGGTGTTGCGGGACATGACGGTCCCTTTTTTGATCGTCAGGTCGCCGGCCACGCCGATTCCGTCAACGGGGGCGCCCCATGTGAGCGTCGCGGTGCCCGTGCCGATGGCAACGGTAGAGGTCGTGCCGACCGTGTCGGATGCGATCACAACATTGCCGGCGGATTCGTACACGCTGCATCCCGTGAGCTGCGCGTTCATCTGCGAGGCAACGCCGGCGGCCGTGTTGTACGTGGATGAGGGTCCCCACGTCAGGTCCGTTGTGCCGGTTCCGATGACAACCTCCGAGGTGGGTCCGGTGGTGTCGGACGTGATCCGGATCGCGCCGGAAACCACTTCGACTTTGCAGCCGTAGAGCTGCTTGTCCATCTGCGCCGCGATGTCCGCAGCGTCGGTGATGTCACCGACGAACGTGACGGTCTGCTCGGACCCGCCGTCGATGGTGACTTTCTCCGTCTTCATGTTCTGCGATCCCAGGGGGAAGGCGTTGGTCGAGGTGACCATTCCGACGTTGATCGCCGTCGTGAACGTCACGGTCTGCTCGGTCCCGCCGTCGATGGTGACCTTCTCCGTTTTCGTCGCCTGCGTGGCAACCGGATAGGTGGTCGTGTCGGTACAGGTTCCCTGCGTACCGGCAACGGTACCGGTCACGGTTTCGAGGTTTTCCACTTTCCCGGAAAGGAAAACGGAATCGCTGTATACTGTCGTCTCTGTGATGTTCGCCATGTGATCACCATTCCACTTTCACGCCGGCATTTTCAGCAACGGCGTTCAATGCGGCCTTTTCCTTCATCAAAGGATCGGCCTCTGCCACTTCGCCGGCCACGGTGTTCTGCACCACCTGCGCCGGCGCCTCTTCCTGCCGAGCGGCCACGGCGGCCTTTCGGATTCCGGCAGCAGCGTGATGCGCCATCACGGCCTGCCCCACGGGGTTCATCGCCTTAATGTCGGCGAGCGCCCGCGCATTGTCCCCGCTCGCCTCTGCGAGTTCGAGGTGCGCCGCGATCAATTCAAGACATGCGGCCCGTTCGGTCGCACGTCCTTCCTCGATGACGGCAGCAAAAAGATCCGGGTGTTCTGCTTTCAGTTGCTGCTTGTCCATTCTTTTCACTCCTGTTGTTGCTGCCGCTTTCACGGCGGTTTCGATCCTGTCCTGCCCGATGGCGTCGATCATGCCCCGGGATATTGCGGAACGTGCGGTCATGATCGCGCCGTTTCCGTAGTTCTCATTCATCGCCTTGACGTCGATTCCCCTGGCGTCCGCAACCATCGGGGCAATGACGCCATATACGTCATCAAGAAAGTCCTGCACGACGGCGACGCCTTCCTCTGTCGAAACGTCCGGCCGCTTGTCCGCGCTTTCCCTGTTCGTGATGTCCTTCACAACTCCGTCCGGAAGGAACACCGAGGTGGCAACGCCGATGGATCCAATGATGGACATTTCATTTTTTGCAACGATCCGGTTCGCCTGCGATGCCAGCATATAGGCCGCACTGGCCGCCGTTCCGTCGACCACCGCTTCCGTGTAGATGCCGGAATTCCGGATCGCCTTCATGGCGTCATAGAGCCCGTCGACCGACCCACCGCCTGAATCCACGTTCAGAACGATCTTTTTTGCGCCGCGCTGTTTTGCCTGCGCGATCTGCGTGCTGATGTCGGTGTAAGCGGTCTGTTCAACGCCGAAGTACGAAAGCCACCTGTCGACCTTTTTCGACAGAACGCCGCGCACGTCAATCGCCGCAACGCCGTCGACGATCTGAACGTCCGGATCCTTTGCCGTGACCTGCGCTGCGGAAATCTCAGACGCGGAAACAGACACCTTTCCGACGATGCCACGGATCCGCGCTGCTTCATCGGATGTCAGTAGCCACGTCATACGTCCACCCGCACGGAACCGGCCGCGTTGACGCAATACACATACACGTCAATGGCAGCAGGCGCGGAAATCTCGTTGCCTTCGAGATCCTCATTCATGCCGACGCCTTCGTCCGGGTTTCCATCCGTCGGCGCTGCTCCGCCCGTCGTCCGCCATGTCTGCAGATACTGCGGTCCCGTGTTCATGACGTATACCATGCCAGCCGTCACGTTCGTGGCGACCTTCGTCCATACGTCCTGCGCACATGCCTTTATTTCTGGAGCTGCTGCCATGTTGTCTCCTTACGGCTCGTAATAGTCGACCGTGATGATGTAACTATCGTTCGCTTTGCCGTAGAAATCCGACCCGGCGCGGTAAATCAGATTCCCCGATACGTCTTTCTCGACCCGCAGTAGAGTACTGGAGACTGAGTACGATGGAATCGGATAGTCCGCAGGTATGTCGGTGCTGTGCGCAAAACCTCTGGCACGAATCAGGACGTGCGGGAATGACGCCCATAGAGTCGTGGTAGCACCAGCGGGTGCGCCTTTGTAAAAACGTCGCTTCGGCCTTGTGCCGACGGGCCAGTCCCCGTCCCTTTCGTGGTCAGGAACCCAATAGATGTTTTCGGCCGTGAACGTCCCCGTCTGACTCGACGTGAAAGTCTCGGTAATGTCGAAGGTGTCCGTGGTCACGTTCGCGATGGTGTATGAGCCGTTATAATCCGTTGTTCCAGCGATGGTCACAGTCGCACCGTCGGCCTGTCCATGGGCCGTCGCCGTCACAGTGCAGACACCGCCGCCGGCATCCGCCACCGCAGTGATCACGCCGTTCGACCGGCGGGCAGCTTCCCACGCGCCGGTGTCGACGCGCTTCAATTTCCCGGCGTTGTTGTTCAACCCGGCCGCATCCAGTGCGTTTGCCACCGCCGAGGCCATTCCCGCCGTCCACTGATCCACAACGGACAGCGGTGAACCTGTCACGCCCGTCCCGGTCAATGATGCGTCAACCGCGACCGACGAAATCAGCCCGCTTGTTCCCTTCGGATCGGCTCCGATCTTACCCTTCATTTCCTGCTTCCTCCTGGACGGCATGCCCATCGGGCTCATCCTCGACCATCGCCAGTGTGATGGGCTTCTTAACGCCGTCCTGCTTCTGCCATGCCGCGCGGACACTCGCCGAAACCGGCGGCAATCCGAACATTGCACGGATCCGATCTTCGTCTTCAACCTGCGGAGTCACGGCGCCGGCCCTGACAAGAATGCCGTACGTCTCGGCGAATTCAACAAGCGGGCGCATGGCCTCTACCTTCATCTGATTTTCCTTCGCAAGTCTCCGGATGATCTTGGAATACTTCTGCCCGGACATCTCACGGGCCGCGCGTTCGTGGGTGTTCAGCCCGTTGGAAATCGCTGTCACGTATGAATCGACCTGCTTCTGGGGATCCGTCGACGGCTTGATCGCGCCGCTCCAATCGGCCATCATCCACGCGCGCACGGTGTGCCATTTCGAAGGATCTGACATCGCAGAAAGAAACCCGTCCGCCCGGATCCGGTCCATCAGCACCATGGAGATGAACCAGTCCTGAAAAATATGATCGTTGTTTTCGCTGCCGAACCGGGCGCGCTCTTTGTTCAGGAAAATTTTCCACTCGTTGATTGCGGCCTGCGATGCCGAATAGTTCTTTTCGAACGTCAGCATCAGGATCTCGGGTGGAATCTCAAGGGCCCATGCGAGCCCGACAATGATCGCGGTTTCGAATCCACCGAAGTTCGCATCGCCGGCGGTGTTCTGATAGAACTTCACCGTCTCGCCAGGCGCGAGCCCCTCGAAAAACACACCCGGGATCAGGTTCGACGTCGGAACCGCACGGTCATAGGTGGAATCAACAACGGCAGTCTCGCCGCGCTTGCTCGCCGCGCCCATGATCGGCTTCGTCTTCAGGCGCGTCTGCGGATCACGCTCGACGCCGGCAATGATGGCCGCGTTCAGGTAAGCCTTCCGCTGCGCAGAGTCGCGGTATTTATCGATCTCCGCGATGGGCTGAAGCGCAATCGAAAGCAGCGGCTCACCGCGGACGCCATCCTCGCGCTTGTCAATGCCGTACACAAGCCACGATTGCCGCCTGCCGGTCTTTGCCCCGCGCGCCGGGATATATGTATACGTCCACGTGCTGCTTCCGGAGCGCACATAATAACCGATGTGGACACCGTTTCCGTCGACGTGCACGCCATCAATGATCTTGTCATCAAACAGCTTGTCCATCGGCGTCTCGACGCGCGACCCGGGAATCACTTGGATGGCAGGCAGATTCGTATCCGGATTCTGCCGAAGAATCACGAGGCAATCGCCGCCGATGAGCGCCTCCGCGTATATCTGCCGCTGAATCTGCCCGAAGCCCCGTTGTTTTTTGATGTCGCACGCGTCGGCCGTATCACACCAAAGCAGAAACTTGTTCTCGACGTCTTCGGACCAGTCGACAAGTGAATCCTCATCGACGCCGATGATCGCTTCCTCCGGTGTGCTTTCCAGATTCAGCCCGGTGTTGATAACATTGGTGACGAACCGACGCACGATCCCGCGCGCATACGTGTTACTGTAGAACAGGCGCTCGGATTGCGTCCTGACTTGCCAGTAGTCCAGGCGCAGAATGTCCAGCGCCGGCGCCAGTCCGCCGGGATATTTGTTCCCGGTGTAGTATCCGGGATCCGGAATCGGGTCGATGTCTGCCGTGACATTCACGACGGCGGAACTTTCGACGCCGGGCCCCGGGTCGCGCGTCGCAATCTGTCGCAGTTTTCCGAACAGTCCCATCAGCAAGGCCTTCCGATTGCTGCGGTGGTTCCATCCCTCATGTCGATCCAGTATTGCAGATCGCCGATGAGGCCATTGATGACCTCGCGGATGTAACCAACATCCGCCTTGGTGACGGATTCCGTTGTCTGTCCAGTGTTCAGCGAGTACGCGCGATTCGGGTTTGCCGCAAGCTGCGTCAACACGGTTTGAAATGCCGTGATCTGGGTTTGTAGAAGCGTGATCTGCGCTTCGATGAATTCACTGTCCACATATCAACGGTACCGGTCGCGCCGGATCGGCATCTAGTTTTTTTTGTTTGCCAGTTAGCATGATGCACGCCGGCAACCCAGTTCTCATCGACGGCGCCCGTGATGCGCACCTGGACCACGGTGCCCCGCGACGGCGACCAACGACGTCCGACGTCCCGGGCCATCCCCTCATGAATAGAAAAGCTGTTCCTCTTCGGCGTATTCCCAGAAAGCGGGCCAGTCGATTTCCTTCAGATCCAGGTTTCGGGTGCAGACGATGTAGGCCATAATTTCGAATCCGGCCACGGCATAGATCAAGCAGTCCCATAGCTCGTTTCGCGCGCCGTGCGGTCTGTGCCATTCGTGTTTGATGGTCCCGTTCCGCTGCTTCACTTCGCGCTTGTATTCCCGGGTCAACTCGGAAATCTGTTCGTCCGTCATGTCGACAGGCGCGTTGAACTGAAGACTTCCCTGATCTCCCATCTCGATCTGCCATTCCCGCCGAAGTACTGGTGCCATGCGATCCTTGTATGCGTCGACAGCGATCAGGAATCCTCCGGCGCCTGATGACGTCCGCAATTCACGAAAATCATTCATGCGCCTGTCGCTCGCATTGTCGCCCTTGATTGGATACACGCCAGAATCCCACCTTGAACAGAATTCCGAAACGGTCTTTTCGGCAAACCCGGAGTCTATCAGCGAAATGGCGATCCGGTATGCCTTGCCGTCGTCGGCGATATACTCCTGTTCATCGATCATCCGCTGCACTTCCTGCCATGCGGGCGATTCGAGGATCTCGCATCCACCCTCATTCAACGCGGGCACGCTCTTGTATTCCACTGTCCAGTTATTCCCGCCGATGGTGAATCCGGTGACGAACACGGCGAGGAAATCTTTGTGCACGTCGACGGTCATCACCAGAAACTGAACAACGGACTGGCAACATTTTTTGATATGCTGATTCGGGATCTCGCCGAACTGATAGAAGCTCCGTCGATGCGCGGACATAGCACGGAATGAAAACTTCGCGCCGATCATTTCGAACGGTTCACCAAGGACGTTGTTGTAAAACACCTGCAGCTTGTCGTGTGAGATCACCTTGCCCGCTGGGGAATATGCTTCGAGCCATTGACCCACACACTTTGACCACGGCTGGAGTCGCGAATACATGGCTGGCAGGTGATACGATCTGATCCCAGGTTCAACCGGCTCAGCGGTCGGAACCCATTCCGCGTTTTGAGAATTGATCAGCTTCGGCTTGTCCGCCTCGACGTGCGCATGCCCGCAGAACTTGCACAACCACCGCACCGAATTCACATCCAGCATCCCGGCGTCGGTGTAGTCCCACGCGAAACCGAATTTCATTCCATCCTCGCGCTCGCCAGAAAAACGGATCCGCTGAAGTTCCCCGCACTCCAGGCAACGCACTTTGTAGACACGCTGATCTCCGCGACGGAATTGCCGCTCGATATGCGACGACCCCTTCAACAGCGGCGTTGAGCCCATCATGATTTTCCGTGCGTTCCAAAAAGCAGAGCATCGATCTTTCAACAACGAAATCGGATCGCCGTCCTTTCCGATGGACTGCACAAACGTGTCAATCTCATCGAGGAACAGAAACATGATTGCCCATGACCGCAGCTTGTCCGCGTTCTTCCCGCCGACGGGAATACAGAAACCACCGCCTTCCCATTGCAGGTGGTTCTTCGTCTTGCCGGTCTTCCTTGTGTTGTCGGTGTCCGCGCTCTGAAATATGTCGAGGCCGGACTGCTGGAACATGGGGATGATGGACGATTCGATCTTCTCATACGCCAGCTCCTTGTCAGCGGTCGCGAACATGCACGGGAACGCCTTCAGGAACCCGGCGACGTAGAACAGCGGCGACTCAATTCCGCACGTATTATAGGCGACCTGCACGCCCTTCTTCACGGCGACCTCGCGCACCGAGGAAAATGGATCCACGCAATTCAGGATTTCGATCCAGTAAGGTGTCAACTCCAGATCCATGTATCCGGAGAACCGCGAAACCGACCGCGGGATGTACCGCTTTGATTGATTGAATTCAACGGGCGTCACGTGTGGAACGTGATCTGTCAACCTGTCGATCTGTTCGTCGAGCCAGTCGAGGCCGATTGATGAAAGATCAATTACTCCGTTGACGATTTGCAAACTGTTGTCCATTTCGTCAATCTGTATTGCGGTCATCTTCGCGGAGAAGTTTTTTCAGATGAGGCTTCACGGGGCTGATGTACTTGCCGCACTCATCGCGATAGAACATCTGCGCCTCTTCGACCGTCGCACCGGCCTGCACTTTTTGATGGAGCTGCGGGATCATGTTCGCGCCGCCGTCCATGATGATGCGATTTAGCGCGGTGTCGATGACGCCGATCATGCGCTCGACGAGATCCCGGGAAACAACCCGGCGATATTCGCGGGCGTTCATCAGTTCCAGGCGGATCGTCTCTTGCCATTTTTTACGCAGCTCGATTTCTGCTCTGTCCATCGATGCCGGCGGCGCTGTCGGCAGAGTGGCCGGCGAGGTCGTGGTCGCCGCACGTCGGCGGGCGCGCGGTTTTTTCTCCGGGCCCTGGGCGTGGGCAGGGTCATCCGGATCCGGCGGAGGGACGGACGGATCCGGGACTGTCGCCGGGGTAAGATCGGGGCGGAGGCCATGCTGAGCCATATAGATTTTCGTCGCCTCGCCGTGCAGGTCGACGGGTCCATCCGGCGCAGCGTCAACAATGCCCCGGCCGATGGCGAGGGTAACCGCCGACCGGGCGACCCGGCACCGCTGAGCGAACTGGGATCTGGAAATATATCTGTCTCCGTATTTCATTTGTCTACATTGTCCTACACTTGTTTACATATGCAAAAATGTGGGACAGTGGCATACTCCGTATTTCATTTGTCTACATTGTCCTACACTTGTTTACATATGCAAAAATGT
>ERZ795059.2439-NODE-2439-length-19251-cov-8.728225_pt1 | contig 19251 bp, 15 predicted proteins | sample MGYA00375143_ERZ795059 | MGnify/ENA primary metagenome ERZ795059 (study PRJEB30188, sample SAMN05720168) | activated sludge metagenome | isolation source: Anaerobic digester | place: USA | collected 2015-01-07 ... | reverse complement strand
CCGGTGTCGAGGAAATAACACGGCCATTGCCCGGATAGCGGCGGTCTTCCGGCACGGGCCGTTGCTTCCAGCACAACGTGCCTTCGCCTGCAGTTAGACAATATACCCAGCCATCGTCCGATCCGAAATATACCTTGCCCCCTGCAATAGCAGGCGCAAGGCGGATAGGCGCTTCTGCATAAAATGTCCAACGGCGCTCACCGGCCGCCGCATCAAGACAATAGACTTGGTCATCTGAAGTGGTCGCAAAATACAGCCTTCCCTCTGCAATGACCGTATGATATGCACGATCATACGTGACCACCGGCTTCAATTCCCGGATCTCGTGCCAGAAATCCTGCTTGGCAGGCGGGGGCCACGCCGGACACGGCGCATGCGGCGCCTTAAACGTCCATTGCTCATGCAGCGGCATGGTCAGGCGCTCAGAAGTGACTCCGCTGCGCGCTGCATCATGCAAATACGACGGCCAGTCCTCTGCGTGCAATGGTAAGGAACACGCTATAACAAGGAAAAGCGTACTGGACAAAAATCGCATAGAAATCTCCATTGAAACGTTAGACTGTGCGGCCTGTTCCTCGGGATTCACTCAACTCATGAGACATCCACAGATACACGGTTTCCACCGCCTTGACGGCTTTCCTGCATATGTTGGCCTGATCGTTCTATCACCGAAGCAATTGTCTCCCAAGAACGGCATAAAATACCCCCCACGGATACGGTTACTGTAATGCGGTTTTCACTGATGGCCCGGCTTGAATGCTCCACCAGAAAACGCAACCGCTCCGCCATATTCTCCAATTCAAAAGCGCGGACCTTCGGCATAATCGCGATGAATTCAATGCCTCCCCAACGTCCCAGAAAATCGAACGGACGCATCCCATTCGCCACGCTCTTGGCCACCATCTTGAGTATTATGTCGCCCACGTGACGTCCATACAAATCATTTAATTCCTTGAATCGATCCACGCTCATCATCAACACGGCCAAAGGCGCATCACTGGACATGCGTTCCTTGAGCCGGTGCGTAAGCGTGTTTTCGGCAAAAATTCGGTTTCCGACATTGGTTACCGGGCATATGAATGCAGAACGCTTGAGTTCATCCACTTCCTCTAGTGCCGCCATAAGGGGCGTATTGTCATGAAAGGTTTCCAGTGCCCCTGAAATGGCCCCCTCGGAATCATAGATGGGCGCCGCCGTAACATGTACTGGCACTCGATGGCCCTCTTTATGATGTAAAAATACATCCGCGTGCCGCAGTTGGCCATCCTTGAGCGTGGCGGCAAGGGGGCATCCTTTATTACATAAGGCGGCGCCAGTCTGATCCACGTGCATCAGAATATTATCCGCGCAGCAATGCCCCACCACCTCTTCCTGCGAATATCCGCTGATTTGTTCCGCACCTTTATTCCAATAACGGACCGACCGCTGGGGATCTACAAAATAAACGCCTTCCGAGAGATTATCTATCAGCGTTTTGAACAATGCCTCATTGAATTCCATAAGCAACCCTTTGGATCCGGTCTGTGATCGTTAAGATACTCGGAATATTCATCATAAACTATAGTATTTTCCAAAAAAACTTTCAATGCGCGCTTTGCATTCCGCAATTCCCACATTGCCAAACCGCCTCTCTCTCGTTTATGCTCCTTAAAACAATTCAAGGAGGCATAGTATGAGCATTATTTCTTCAACACGGCGCGAATTCCTTCGCACCACTGCCGCCGCAGCCACAATAAGCATCATCCCGCGGCTGGCATCTGCCCAAGTGCAGGGGGCGAATGAACGCATCCGCTTTGGCGTTATTGGTTGCGGCGGAATGGGCACGGGGCATCTCGGCAGTTTAGTAAATCGCGGCAGCACCGACAATATCCAGGTGGTGGCTGTCTGCGATGTATATCAGCGCCGCCTGACCCGCGCGAAAGGCATCTGCAACGGTGAAGGATATCTTGACTACCGAAAATTGCTCGAACGAAAAGATATCGATGCCGTGCTCATTGCCACCCCCGACCACTGGCATGCCCAAATCTCCATCGACGCATTGGAAGCCGGAAAACATGTCTACGTGGAGAAACCCATGACCCACACCATCGAGCAAGCCTTGAAGCTGCGCGACACCGTTCATCGCACGGGCAAGGTGCTACAGGTCGGCCCGCAGGACACCGGCAAGGAAGCCTTCTGGAAAGCCCATGACGCCATTCAGGAAGGCCGGATTGGAAAAGTGACTTGGGCGCAGGGTAGCTACAACCGCAACGCCCGGGTATGCCTCTTTAATGAACACCAAAAGATTGATCCCACCGCAGGCCCGGACAAAACCAGCGAAGATTATGTGGATTGGGATATGTTTCTGGGCCATGCCTGGGGGCTGGCCCCAAAACGGGAGTGGACACCCGACCGTTTCTTCCGGTTCCGGAAATATTGGGATTACAGCGGCGGCGTGGCCACCGACCTCCTCTATCACAAACTGGCTCCGCTCCTCATCGCCATCGCGGGCTCAAACGGCGCCTACCCCAAACGCGTAAACGCCAATGGCGGCCTTTATATCGAAAAAGACGAGCGCGAAATTCCGGACATGTTCATGCTGTCCGCCGACTATCCCGACGAATTTTCCGTGTTTATGGTCAGCACCTTGACCAACGACACCCAACTTGAAAACCGTATTTACGGCAAGTACGGCACCATGCAAATCGATGATACCCCCATTTTGCGCGGCAACGGCGATTGGGTGGAAGAATTCAAGGCTAAAAACGGTGGAAATGCCGAAGCAACGATAGAAACCAAGGGCCGCCGCGACCTGGAAGGAAACTTTATCGACGCCATACGCGGTCTAAGCTCTGTATACTGTAACATAGACCTCGGATGTGCCACCATGGTGGCCATCCGCATGGCCGTGGATTCCTACCGCCAAAGCAAATCGTTCCTTTGGGACGCCGCCAATGAGGAGGCTAAAGCCTGATATGCGCACTTGTATGGTAATAACATTGACTTTGCTCGCGTGTTCGTCCTTCGCTGTTGACAATCAACTCACGGATAAAGAAAAGGCGGACGGATGGCAATTGCTCTTTGACGGGAAAACCCTCAACGGATGGAAAACCAGCGACGGAAATCCAAGCAAAACGCCCGTGGAGGAGGGTTGCATCAATCCGCACGGCTGCGGCGGCTATATGATGATTCATGAAAAGGAATGGACCAATTTCATTCTTTCTCTCGATTTCAAAATCAGCAAAGGCTGTAATAGCGGAATTTTCCTCCGTACTTTTCCCTTGACCCCTCCCCCAGGCAAGGATGTGGGCTGGAACGGTATCGAGGTGCAGGTACTTGACACCACCACCAACGGCATGACCGATACCGGCGCAATTTATGATCTGGTGGCCCCCACAAAAAATGCCATGAAGCCCGCCGGTGAATGGAACCACATCGAGATTACCTGCAATATGAACCTGATCGACGTGCTGCTCAACGGCGAGAAGGTGACACGCATCGACCTGGACCAATTTGATACAATGGGCAAACGTCCCGATGGGTCGGAACACAAATTTTCCGGCCTCATATTCAAGAACCATTACCGGCATGGCTATATCGGCCTTCAAGACCACGGAAGCCCCTGCTGGTACAAAAACATTAAGCTTAAACAACTCCCCTGATATGCCGATCTGCAGCAGGATGAGAAATGCGAAGTATAAGGATCTTAACAATGCCATCAAATCGTTTGGAACAGGAACTATACGAAGCGATTGCCAGCTTGCCGGTTATTGACGTTCACACGCATATCGTCGGTGGAAAATTGGGAGCTCAGGGTCTCCACGACATTTTGCTCTACCATATGAGTATCAGCGATTTATATGCGGCAGGATGTCCCAGCGGCGCACGCCTGACGGAATACCCCGGCTGGCCCACGCGCGAAGAAGCGCACCAGCGGCTCGCCGAAGCAATTCCCTATGTGAAACACACGATAAACACCAGCATCGGCTGGGGCGTCCGCATGATCCTGGCCGACCTCTACGATTGGCATGAACCCATCAATGAAAAAAATTGGATGAAACTGGATGATCTCATCCGCGAACGTGCCGAGGATCGCGCCTGGCACCGTGAGGTGCTGCGGGAACTCAACATCAAGCGCGTAGGCACCGAATGGTCGCGCCGGGAGGGCGGGGTGGACGATGATATACTCCAGTACATCCTCGAATGGGTATTTTTCACGCGCTGCCAATGGGGCGAATATGACACCGCAGTGTATGAACTTGAACACGCTTGGGGTAAAAAGCCCGGAGCAGCCACGCCTATCGGGAAACGGCCCCCGGTGGATCGTGAGATCCGCACTTTGGACGACGTGCAGGAAGCGGTGAATTGGTATGTGGACGCCCTCCCCAAGGATAAACTCCTCGGAACCGCCCAGGGGATGTCTACGGACCTTGATTTGACCCCCGTTACAGATGACGACATGAAGGAAGCGTTAAAACGCCGTGCCAATGCCGGCGAACGCGAACGCAGCATCTACGCCGCCTATGTCAATGAGTTATATCTCAGCACTTTGGAAAAGAAGGCGCCCAATCTGATGTTTCAATTCAGTTTTGGCGCGGAACCCCTCCCGTATGAAACCGGCGCACGGCTTTCCCAAACCACCCTCGCACAAGTCGGGGCTATGATCAGCCGCCATCCTAAGATCCGCTTTCAAATCTTTCTGGCCAGCCGCCACGCCAACCAGTCCGTGTGCACCATCTGCCGCGAAGTCCCTAATTGTTCCCTCGCGGGATACTGGTGGCATAATTTTTTCCCCTCCAACATCCGTCAGATCATTGAAGAGCGCCTCGACATGCTTCCCTTGAACAAGCAAGTGGGCTTCTTCTCCGACGCCTATTGCATCGAGTGGACCTATGGCAAGATGATGATTGTCCGGCAATGCATGGCGGAAGTCCTCGCGCGCAAAGTCCGTATCGGCCAATACACCTTCGATCAGGCCGTGGACATCGCACGCACCATCCTCTTTGACACCCCAAAAACCCTAAACGGCTTTATTCCCTCAAAAGAACTGTGAAGATAAAAAACAATCCCTAATATTGATGTTCCTCTGCATCACTTAACATCTTGGTCACCACAGCTTTAAGAGTGGAAAGATATTGTGTCGCGATATTCCACATGATCTCGGAGTCCACATTGAAATAGGCATGGATAGCGATATCGCGGAATCCTGAGACTCTTCTCCATTCGATTGAACTATAACGTGTTTTTAACTCTGGCGGGATCATTTTCGCCGCTTCACCAATGACTTCAAGGTTTCTTGTAACGGCGTCTACAACCATATCGTTTTTTTCATATTCTGAAAAAGATAATCCATCCGTATAGCGTTCAATCTTGGAAATCGCATCCAGAATATCAGACAGGAAAAGACGCACATCGCGTTTAGACATGAACCAAATCCTCTTGTATTGAGCGCCACAACAAGGGTTTCCCCATGGCTGCACGTTTGGTTACCATATCCACCTTTGCCCCAAGGATGTGTTCCAAATAATCATGAACATCCACAACATCCCATCCAACAGGGCGGCTGAACGACACTAATACGTCCACATCACTCCCTGGATTCTGGTCTCCCCGGACATATGAACCAAATATACCTACATCTTGAACGGAATATCGTTCTTGAAGCTCAGTTTTGTGATCCGCCAATATCTGTTTGATTTCTTCCAGTGTTTTCATCGAACTCATATACCCTTGGCACTGATTCTTACATGGAATGCTTCACTCCATCAAACAAACCTCTTGATAGACGACATAGGATTAAAATCACAATTATTTTCATCTTAACTCAGTATGCACTATACTTTCCAAAAAAGCGTAAACGTCCCCATAAGACCGTTAAGGGAGAAGAGCGGATGTTTTTGTCGAAGTTCAGCCAATATATTGCAATATCGCTTTTAACAGCCACCTTTTCCGGTCTCTTGGGGTGTGGTGCGGAAAGCGATAGTGACAACGTCATCCGGGTCACGCGCAATATCGGAGGGCGCGAGGGTTTCCGGAAGCATTTCAACACCTGGAAAGCCGTCTTCGAACGCAACAACCCCGGTTGGAGCATGGAACTTATCGATCTGGGGAATGTCGAGGGGTCGGAATTCTATAAATCGCGCATCGCCACCGGCGACCTTCCCGAAGTGCTCATGACCTGGGAATTGGCCAGCTTCCTCTCCGACAGCGGCCATCTCATTCCCCTTCCAAAGACCTATTACGAAAAATTCGGCATCCCCATCCCTGCGCCGTATAAAGGCAAGTGGTACACTACCCAGGGCGGTCTGCAAATCCAGGGCGTCGTCATCAATAAAAAAATGTGGAACGACATAGGCGTTACGGAACCGCCGGCCACTTGGGATGCCTATTTCGACGCATTCCACAAACTAAAAGAAAAGGGATACAAGCCACTCGTGTTGGGAGGCCGTGAATGGTCCGCCGCACAACCCATGTTCTTCGCCCTATCTGTAAATATGTATGACCTTGTAGTGGATCCCGACAGACCCTCCTGGACCAAGCGCAAGGATCTTGGAGAGGTGAGTTTCGCCACCGATCCGGTTGCGCGGCAGGCGCTCGAAAAAATGATATACATGGCTGAAAACTTTGTGGACAAGGGGGCCTTGAGCGATGGCTATAACGAAGAACAGCGTGATTTTTACGGCGGCAACGGCGCCACCTGGATGATGGGCTGCTGGATGGCCGGAGACATCGAACCAAACAAAGTCGAGTTTGACATGGAGTATTGGCCCGTGCCCTCGTTTACCGGACGCCCCCCCATCTATATCAAAACTTCCGGCATGCAAAGCGGCTGGGCAATGTCCACCGCCGCGTCCGGCCCCAAACAGGAAAAGGCCATGGCCGTGCTGGAAACCTTTTACGATCCGGAGGTGTATCAGGAATATTTGAACGGTGAGTGCCAGTTCGGCGAAGCCTCGAAGGTGCCGGTGACCATGCCTCACTACGCATGGCCCGCGGCTCAACGGCTTATTGAAAACATGCGCGCCAACCTGGACAAGTACGGAACCACGCCGGGATTCCATATCGCTCTGGACGATATGCCGCCCCCGGGCATCTATACCATTATGACACGCGTGATGCAGGAGATCATGTCCGGCAATCATGACGTGGATAAACTCCTCGGCATCCTTGACAGCGAATGGGTCAATGCGCGAAAAGGCACTTAACACATATACCGGCCGCAATGCACTGGCCTCGCTCATTCTATGCGGTCCGGCGGTCCTATTATACGGCGGGTTTATTGTGCTGCCCGCTATATTGGGCTTCGCATACAGCCTGACTAATTGGACCGGATGGACGGCCCGCCCGCAATACATTGGTCTGGAAAATTTTCGGGATTTGTGGTCAGACGCGCGCTTCTCCGAGGCCATACGCTTCACCCTGTTGGAAACCGTATTAATTGTCCTCTTCTTCACCTTTGTCTCCATGATGCTGGCGGTCATTCTTGACAAGCTCCGCATTTGGAAAGGCCCCATCCGGGGCTTGTTTTTCTATCCTTACATTCTCAGCATTTTGGTGAACGCATTGTTATTCCAATACATGGCGAATTACCGGGAAGGCGCGGTAAATACCCTGCTGCGCGCCGTAGGGCTGAATGCCGCATGCCAGGATTGGATGGGCGCCGCCGAATGGGCTCCCTATTTCATTTTCATGCTGGTGGCCTGGAGCGGTCTCGGCTTCTTCACCACCCTCTATCTCGCCAATCTCCAAACCATCCCCACGGAACTCTATGAAGCAGCCAGGATTGATGGCGCTGGACCATTTTCGGTGTTCCGCCGCATACAATTCCCCATGCTGCTGCCAACCTTAACGACAACCAGTGTGCTCGCATTAATCACAGGAATTAATCTGTTCCCGCAGATCGTCGTAACCACACAGGGCGGCCCCGGTTTCCGCACCTTTACCATCGGCTACTACATTTATTACCTCGGCGTGCTGAATAACCGGCAAGGCTACGCAGCCGCTGTGTCGTTTGTAACCTTTGCGGCGCTGGTGATCATCGCAGGCATACAAGTCGCCCTATTGCGGCGCAGGCAGGTCAGCCTATGATGCGCACGCGAAGAAATCAACCACTGCCACTCCTGGAAATAGCTATGCTCACAGCGGGAATATTGTTCATCTCCCCATGTTTATTGGCTGTCTTAAATGCCTTCAAAACACTCCCGGAAATCATCCAGTCCCCCCTCGCCGTGCCCAAACACCCCACCCTGGATAATTTTATCTACCTCTTTACCGGCGTGAAACTCGCCCGGCCCATGGCAAACAGTTTCATGATGTGCATCGCGGTGATCCTGAGCCTGATTGCCACCGCGCCCATGGCGGCCTTCTCCGTCATGCGGCGCCCCATGGCCACAGGAAAATTCCTCCAGTTATTCTTCCTCGCTGGGCTGACCATCCCCTTTCAAATCATCATGGTGCCCCTGCTTCAGCAATTCCGTCTTATGGGCATCCAATTCACCTATTTCGCCCTGCTCGTTCATTACGTTTCCTGGGGACTTCCCCTCTGCATCTTCATCTACAGCGGATTCATGTCTTCCATCCCCAAAGAATTGGAAGAAGCCGCCGCCATCGATGGCTGCGGCCCCGTGAGCACCTTCTGGCGCATTATCTTCCCGCTTTTGACGCCCTGCACCGTTACCGTGGTCATTTTCTGGGGATTATGGATCTGGAACGACTTCATGCAAGCCTTCATTATCATGGGGCCGAGAAGTCAGTTGGTGTTCGTCCAACTCTGGCGATTCATGTCCGACAAATACGTCAAAAACTGGAATCATATCTTCGCGGGCGTGGTGGTGTTGTCATTGCCCGTCACGATTCTGTACCTTAGCATGCAACGCCGCTTCATCAAAGGTTTAACTGCCGGCGCAATAAAATAAGAAAAGACGCGGCATGGTTTTTCTCCATGCCGCCAACAAAATGTCAGGTGAACCCGATATGACAGATACCGAGTCATCCGCCCCTCCACAACATACGACATCACCTTGCAGAAAAATCCTGAAGGGGCTTGCCCAGTGGCTGCTGGCTCTGATTGTTATTCCGCTGTTGTTCATCTTCTTGCTGGAAATAGGATTGCGCGTGGCCAATACAGGAATCGACAACCATTACTTCACCAAACAAGAGGTTCGCGGTGAAACCTATTGCGAGCCAAATTACAACTACTTCGGCCTGTATTTCGGAAAACACATTGAGCGTGTCGCCTGGACCTGCGGGTTTCCGGAAAAGAAATCCCCAAACACTTACCGGATTTTTGTCTTGGGCGCTTCCGCGGCCTTCGGTGAACCGGAACAGCACTCCGGCATGGCGCATCATCTTGAAACCATGTTGGCCGCCGCCTATCCGAATGCTATGTTTGAGGTGCGCAATTTTTCCGTTGCAGGCATCAATAGCCACATCATCCGGAACATTGCCAAAGAATGCGCCCAATATTCGCCGGATGTAATCATCGTATACATGGGCAACAATGAAGTCATCGGGCCTTTTGGCGCTTGTACTCCAATTCAAGCCACTTGGCTGGGAAGATTCATCACGCGTCCGGCGGTATACTTTGAAACCCTCCGGTGCACTCAACTGATGGAAAGAGTGTACGGCCGGTGCTTTCTCAATAATTCCTGGTTGCCCTATACGTCGGACATGCCCTATTTTCTTGACCATCAAGTCACCGAGACGGATCCCAGGCTTTTCCGGACATATCATCACTTCAGAAATAACCTCTCCGATATCATCGAATCCGGAGCGAACCAAGGCGCAACGGTTTTGGTCTCTTCCGTGGCTACGAATCTCCGCGATTGCGCACCATTTGCTTCGTCGCATAAATCCGGTTTGTCCGAACAAAGTCTTGCACGCTGGGAGGACGCTTGGAAACAAGGTATCCAATCCATCGAAAATGATCAAAATGAAGCCGCCGTCTCCGCGTTTCGGGAAGCCCTCAATATCGACGATCAGTACGCGGAACTTCACTACCGCTTGGGTCAGGCCTTGTATAAAACAGGCCAATACGAACCTGCCTATGAAGCGTTTACACGGGCCCGCGACCTGGACACCCTCCGGTTTCGCGCCGATTCTCAAATCAACCAAATCATTCAGGAAGTGACCGGCGGATATGCATCGCGTGGCGCCGTGTTTGTGGATGGCGTAGCAGCGATACGGGAAGAAAGTCCAAATCAGATCCCCGGTGAGGAGCATTTCTATGATCATGTTCATTTCTCTCCGGAAGGTAACTATGTGTTGGCGGCGGCCCTCTACAAGGCAATGACACCGAAACTGCCGGAATGGGTTCACGCTCATACCGGCAAGACCAGTGAACCGCCAGACCGGGAACTGGTTTGGAAACTGCTCCCCCTTACAGAATGGAACCATAAACAGCATTATGAAAGTCTCCTGGATCGGGTCGCAAATCCACCCTTCGAGCGCCAACCGGGTGCGCGAATGCGTTTAAACCGGCTTCGCGCGCAGATGAATCAATCTCTGGCTTTCATGAATGATCCTGCCCATTACCGCGATATGGATGAGAACTTTAAGCAGGCGGTGGAAATGCGCCCCAATGATTATCTCGTGCTGGAAACCTGCTGCGAATTCCTGTTCCAAAGCCAGAAGTATATAGCCTCGGAGGAGTTCTCCCGCCGTCTCATCGAAAAACAACCCCGCTACGTCTTCGGCATAGCACACATCATTTTGGGCGATGCCTTGTTGGAACAGAAAAAGGCCGCGGAGGCTATCCCTTTCTTTGAACAGGCCGTTGCCTTGCAATCACCCGGCGGCATGAATCCTTTGAACGCCTTGGGAGATGCCCTTCTGCAAGCAGGACGGCGTGAAGAGGCCATGCAAACGTTCGAAAAATGCCTTGAGATCGCAAAAGACCATGGAAATCTTGCCCAAGAAGCCAACTTTCTGAAAAAACTCGGAAAAGAGGAAGAGGCGGAAAAAATATACCGGAGAATTATTGCCCTTGCACCGGAAATATCCTATTACTGGGAAGCGCTCTATCCTTTGCTCGCCAAAAGACTTTCTAAGCAGGGGTTGATTGAAGCATACCAGGAATTGAGCCGCCAATACCCCAAGAGCATGTGGGGATTCATTGGACTGGGAGATGCCTTGCGCGCGGATGAAAAAAATCAGGAAGCCATTTCCGCCTTCGAGCAAGCCGCTGAAAATAATGAACAGGATGCCTTGCCCTTCCTTGAAATCGCCCAAATCCACGAGGAAAGCAAAAACTGGGAGGCCGCCATTGCTGTTCAGGAAAAGGCTGCTGAACGCGAACCGGGAAATTATTTCTTGCGCGTCAAGCTCGCGGAGTATCACGAAACTCAGGGCGACAAGGTCAAATGTGCCGAAGCGCTTTTAAGCGCCGCAAAAGTTAATCCCGCGGACACAGGCCTGCTGGCGCGATTGAACCAAAAACTGATTGAACTGGACAATCTGCCCCAGCGCATTAAAATCTGGCGGGAGTTCTCCGAAAAATTCCCAGGCTTGGGCGTGCCCCAGTATGCTTTGGGGATTGCACTGTTGAACCAAAATACCCCCGAAAATGATGCATCCGCAGAAGAGGCCTTTCGCAAGGCCATCGCCCTCGAACCAGCCTTTCAACCCGCCTATGACGCATTACTGGCTGTTCTCGATAAACGGCTCTCCCCGGAAGACTTTCAAAAAGCCTTCGATGAACTCAAAGCGGAATTCCAAAAGCACGCAGTGCCGCAACCGGAAATACCACAGGATGATTCACAGAGTACTCCGGAGGGGGCTGCAAAAGATAATAAGGATTCATAACGGAATAGAGGAGAATAAACATTATGTCAATTTCGTTTGCCGTATTGATTTCATTAATCACCCAAGGCGCCGAAACCAGCCAATCCCTCAAAAGCGACATCGGATCCTTCTTCCCCTTTCTCGATGCCTATGCGGGAAATAGCGCCTGCCCACTTTCCTATCTTTCCGGCACGTGGCCCGATCGAGAGGCATGGCGGAAACAGGGCCGTAACAAGATGTTCGAATTACTGCGCTACGGCCCAAAACCTGCTCCAAACGATGCCGAAATCCTGGAAACCACAAAAAAAGACGGGTACACCCGCTATCTCGTACGCTATTCCGTAACTTCTGATCGAAAAACAGAAGCGTACCTTTTGATTCCCGATGGACTCACCAAACCTGCTCCTGCGGTACTGGCGCTGCATTGCCACAGTGGCTTCTATTATTATGGGAAAGAAAAAATCACCGAAACGGAACATCCGCCGAAGATTCTCCAGGATCTAATTAACGGAACCTATGGTGGCCGTCCTTTCGCCGACGAACTGGCCCGGCGCGGTTTTGTGGTGCTGGTTCCCGACGCCTTCTATTTCGGCTCCCAGCGAATCCAGCCGGACTCCATGCCGGAAGAACGGATAGCCGGCCTGAAAAAATTCAAACCAGGCAGTGATGACTACATCCGCACCTTTAACATGTACTCAGGGCGTCAGGAAGAATTAACCGCGAAAAGCATCTTTGCCGCCGGCAGCACATGGCCCGGAATACTGTTCCAGGGCGACCGGGCAAGCGTGGATTACCTACTCACGCGCCCGGAAGTGGATCCTAACCGCATCGGTTGCATGGGGCTTTCCATAGGCGGATTCCGATCCGCACACCTCTTCGCGCTCGATCCCCGAATCAAAGTGGGCGTCGCTGCCGGTTGGATGGTGACCTACCGATCCCTCCTGTTTGATCATGTGAAAAACCACACCTGGATGGTCTATATTCCCGGCCAGGAAGCCTTTCTCGATCTTCCGGACGTGGTCACCCTCAATGCCCCAAATCCGCTAATGGTGATTAATTGCTCCCAGGACAATCTCTTTTCCATGGACGGAATGAAAGCCGCCGAATCCAAAATCGCGGAAATATATAGTCGCATGGGCGCATCGGACCGGTTCCGCTGCAACTACTACGACGAACCGCACTCCCTCAAGATCCCCGCACAAAACGACGCCATCGCATGGCTGGAACATTGGCTGAAATCCGGGGTTTCACTATAAGAACTGAAGGAGAATGCATCATGAGCCCATTAAATCGACGGGACTTCCTCTGGTTAACCGCAGGCGGGCTGGCCGGCATGTCAACAGGATGTCGTTCAGCACGCGCCGAATCAAACCCACCGCCAAACTTCCTGATCATTCTCGCCGATGACCTTGGCGCGAAAGAACTGGGATGCTACGGGGGCACAGGATATAAAACACACCACCTGGATCAACTTGCCGCCGCCGGCGTTAAGTTTGAAACCTGCTATGCCACGCCTCTCTGCCACCCCACGCGCCTTATGATGATGACCGGCCAGTATGGATGTCACAACGGCGTATACAACTTTGCGGGGCGGCGCGGCGGCCCGGATCCGAATTCCCCCGCCGAAGACATGACCACCCATTTCACCTTTGCCAACCTGCTCAAGCAGCAAGGATATGCCACGGCATTGTCAGGCAAGTGGCAGCTTTCCGGAAAACTGCCCACCCTGATCCGTGAATGCGCGTTCGATGAATACTGCATCTGGGCTTACGAGCATAATTTGCCGGAAGGGGTCAAGCACACCGGAGGATATGAGAACGATAAGAAACCCGCCCGCTACTGGCACCCCTCCATTCTTAAAAATGGCGAGTATATGCCCACCAAACCAGAGGAGTATGGACCCGACATCCATGTGGATTTCCTTTTGGACTTCATGAAACGCAACAAAGAACATCCCTTCCTCGCCTACCATACCATGTGTCTCACGCATGCCCCTCATATGCCCACGCCCGATTCGATCAAACCAGGCGAAGACCGATTCCGCAGCGGCGCACAAAACTTTAAGGCGTGCGTTGAATACGTCGATAAACTCATCGGACGTTTGGTTAAAGGCCTCGATGACCTCGGATTGCGGGAAAATACGATCATCCTCTTCACCACCGATAACGGCACGGGGGGCGACGGCAAAGGTGATCCCACGGAACTGGGTGCGCGGGTTCCCTTGATTATCAACGCCCCAAAACTGGTGAAGGCTCGCGGTTCTAGCATGGAATTAACGGATCTTTCGGACGTGTTGCCCACGCTCGCCGAATTCGCCCATGCACCGCTCCCGAAAGACCGCGTGATCGACGGCCACTCGCTTGTCCCCTACCTGCACGGCGGCAGCGAACATACCCGTGATTGGATTCACAGCTACCTGGGCGACCGCCGGATTTTGCGCACCAACCGCTGGCTCCTGGAGGATAATTCACCCCATCACTTCGGACGTTTATACGACTGTGGTGACAGCCGCAATGGCGTAGGATATAAAGAGGTTGCCGATTCCACCGAACCGGAAGTGCTGGCTGTCAAAGAGCAGTTTAATGCATTGCTCAAAAACCTCCCTGCGCCCATCCTTGAAAATGACGGCGATATCAGCGAGAAAAAGTCCGGAAGGGTTTTCAAACGTCAACAAAAGAAAAATCAGTCTGCTACACCAGGTGAATAGCCGCTTATTATATTTACCGGATTAAATTTACTGGAGCACTTCCTCTCCAGATTCGTTGGTACGTATCCTGATCGCTTCCTCTACGGGTAAAATAAAGATCTTCCCGTCCCCAATCTTGCCCGTGGCTGCGGACGTCTGTATGCTTCTGACCACCTGCTCCACCTTGTCATCGCCAACCACGATTTCCAACTTGGTTTTGGGCTGGAATTCAACCATATATTCGGCGCCACGATAGATCTCCTTATGTCCCTTCTGCCGACCAAATCCTTTCACTTCGCTGATGGTCATGCCGCTGCACCCAATGGCGGTCAATGCCTGTTTGACATCATCCAATTTATAGGGTTTGATAATTGCCTCTACTTTTTTCATAACGTTTTTCTCTCCAATGCATTTGTTTATACGAACATGCCCAACGGATACAACCGTTACAATACATAACCCGCTTCTTCATGTTCTGATATATCCAGCCCTACTGTTTCAGCCTCTTCATTGACCCGCAGGCCAATTACCGCATCAATGGCCTTGAGCAACACAAACGTGACCACCATACAGTAAACAGCGCAAGACACTGCCGCGAAGGTCTGGACTAAAAACTGAGACACCATATTCAGGTCTGCTTTACTTCCACCAAGGGCGGTGGATGCAAACACAGACAGCAGCAGGGTTCCTACTACGCCACCCCCGCCGTGCACGCCTACAACATCCAGCGCATCATCATAACCAAACCGGTGCTTGACCGATGTTGTCAGCCAATAACAGAACAATCCGGAAGCCAGCCCAATCGCCACCGCACCCAACGGCCCTACGGTCCCGGAGGCAGGCGTGATCGCCGCCAACCCGGCAATGGCGCCCGTAGCGAACCCCAAAGCACTGGGTTTGCCGTTGCGATACCATTCAATCGCCATCCAGGTTAGTGCGGCAACACACGGTGAGATTTGCGTGACCACCACCGCCATCCCTGCCGTGCCATTGGCGGCCAGCGCACTGCCACCATTAAACCCAAACCATCCCACCCACAACATGCCGGTGCCCGTCAGGGTCATCGTCAGGTTATGTGGCGGCATGGCCGTAATCGGATATCCACGGCGCCTCCCGGCAAGAATTGCGGCGATCAACGCCGAACTTCCCGCCGTTACATGCACCACAATCCCCCCGGCAAAATCAATCACACCCATATCCGCAAAAAACGCCCCCGGGCCTCCCCAGACCATGTGGCAAATCGGCAGATACGCCAAAACCACCCACAACCCGCTGAATATACACACCGCTGCAAATTTAAACCGTTCTGCAAAGGCGCCGACAATGAGCCCCGGCGTTATCACGGCAAACGCCATCTGAAAAATAAAGAAGACCACCTCGGGAATGCTTCCATTCAGGTGTTCAGGACTAACGCTCCACAAAAACACCTTGGAAAATCCCCCCACAAATGAATGCAAGCCCTTGGCGCCCGCCTGCATGCCTTCCGTACTGAACGCCACACTGTACCCGAAGAGCGTCCAAACCACGGAGACGATGGCGGTAATCGCAAAACATTGCATGAATAACGATAACACGTTTTTAACTCGGACAAGTCCCCCGTAAAACATGGCCAAGCCAGGGATCATCATGAACAAAACCAGGGCGGCGGATACTAAGACCCATGCCGTGTCCCCCGCATTCAGGCCATCCTCCGCAAAGACGTCAGAGGGGAAAAATATGGCGTAGATGAAAAGAACCAAAAAGACCAGAATCCGTTTTTGCAGAATTCTCTTATCGAACATTGCCGGGGCTCCTCTTGTTAAATAATTTAACCATCTAATTTGGACGCTACCCCAATAATCGCGCCCGTCCCGCCAATGCCAACCGGGAGTATGACATACAGCTTTCGGATATTCAACATCAGGGAGCATTCTCAGAAATGAAGGGAGGTGTGCCCAACCGAAATCTCTTATTGGTCGTACGCTTTGGATTGGGCGCGAAGCGCATCCCGGTTCCGCGTCTCTTCCGCCTGACGTGCACGATAACGATCCTGGCGCGCCGCATCCACCCCGCATAGAGCAAATCCGGGATTGCCCACGTCCGGTTTCTGCTCAAGCATCTCTTTTCCCGCCATGATAATACCGAGCGCTTCCTGATACGCTTCCGGTTTTTTCTCGCGAAGCGGGGCAAGGCACGGGCTAAGCTCCGGACGATCAAAACTCACCTGCGGCCCCTGATTTTTTCTGCAATCCGCCAACTCGGCAAACGGAATGCCCACAAGATCGCTTAACCGTTTGACTTGTTCCGGATTGAGCGGCGAGCGTCCCGCAAGATTTTCAGGATAAGCGCTGGCATAGTCCGCATAATAGGGCGCATTGATGTCTATCCATGTAACAACCCGGTCAAAAGACTCTGAATCTAAAGTAGTCTTTTTATGCCTTTTTTCCAATACCGAAACCAGTTTGCTGGCATGCGATCCCCACGAGTATGCAGGCTGAATTTCCGCCGGACCGGCCCCCGCCGCCTTAATAACACCCTTGCGCCAAAGTTCGGTATAGGATGTATTAAACGCAAATGTGCGGTCCCGCGCAAGATTCAATTTCTCTCCGGCGCGCTTTCCATAGTCGTGACACCGGACACAATATTCATCAAAGACCGGTTGCACTTCGTCCAGATAATTGAACATGCGCGCCGGACCATGCCACCCCTCCAGCGCACTCGGAGCACGGCGCAATGCCATGGGAAATTCAGACCCAGGCAACGAAGGGGCGCTCCGCCGCTCTTCATGACATCCAATGCATCCCGTCCGCTCGCCGGGCTGAATTATCGTTCCACTGCGCATCGACTGCACCATCATCCCCTTCTCATCAAGTAACTGAAAATACACAAATTTCTCTGAAGGCAGACTGAAGTAAGCAGAACCATCCTCTTCCACCGGCGCCGTCCCCAAAATCCGCTTGTTGTTGAAATCATGCCAATTCATCGCCGGGGCTTCCTGCCCTTGGCCATTCCACGGGGGATTCGTCCAAAACCGTTTTTCAGGTGATTCCACCACCCGCAGATATTTCACCGAACCCCGCTCCACCCCCTTCATATGCGTGCCCCGATAGACATCCGCCACATACATCCATCCTTCCTGCTGTTCAAAATCGCGCCGCGCAGGAATCATCGGCGGCCGCACACGGGGCGCCAGCGGCATCGGATCAAAACAACCCGGCGCTTCCGCATAAACGAATACCTCTTCACCAGAATCGCAAAGAAGGTAGATCCCCATCTCCTCTCCCGCACCCGTCATCCGGGAACACAAAAAATGATGCTCATCCAGCGGATAGGGATCCTCATACTTCGGGCTCACTTGCTTAAACGTGTCGAAATCCCCCTTGCCTGTCAGTTCAATGGCGGAGGCGGGCCATGTGCGAATCACCGGCGGACGTCCATCCATGCCCAGTCGCCGATCCACAACCGCGATGGCGCCCCAGGGGCGATCATGGCAGGAAGAGAACGTGCAGACCACTTGCTGTGTGCCTGGAACTTCCCGCGCTTCCAACACTGCCCCGGGAGAGTTGGTGTTGTTCCCCCAATACACGGCATGGTTTGTCCCATCCGGATTAACCGTCCAAAGCCCCTGCGCATCGCCGAAATTCCGATCCACATACTCCCAGCGATCATACAAAATACGGCCGTCAGACAGCAGTGACCCATGTCCCTCAAACAACGTGCTCCTGCCTATTTGATGAATATTTGCGCCATCATTGTCCATCCTAAAGAGGTTCGCCATGATGTGCCGGTTGCACATGCAATACTTCGGCTCGCGTGTGGACGAAAAGACAATGCTGTCGTCCGGAAGATATAACGGATCGATATCCGTTATGCCTGCGGTGCGCGTCAATTGCCTGGCTTCTCCCCCCTCCGCGCTGATTTCATAAATGTGATACGCGTCCTCCTTGGTCCGTCGCATGGAAAAGAGGATCTTTGTCCCGTCAAAATACACTTCGGGATCCCGGATGATCCCTTCCGGAACCTCCAGCAGCGTGTGAACCTCCCCCCGCCTCGCATCCAGGACTTTCAGCGCGCTGCCCCCCTCAAAACTCCCTTCATTGATTTCCCCCTTTTGGAACATCGTGGCCGTATTATGGTGATCCGGCTTATATTGCTTCCGCACCACAAATAAAATCGACTGCTCAGCAAGCAACGGATTCTTCTGGAGATCTTGGCCCGCGCCCGTGCCGCCGGTGGTCATCCAGGCCATCAGAATGCTCAGCGCCAATCCGGACACTCACGCCCTCCCTGTGCTCATTTGCCATACACGCCCCCAAGATACAGCCCTTCTCGTGACATCACGAGAAGAGGCTGCATCCAAAAGGGCACACATGCCTTAGTTCAGGAGCCGGTCTATCTCGCGTTTGAGCTGCTCAAAACGAACCGGTTTCGTCAGCAGAACATCTGCCTTGACCCACGAACGCTCTTCGTCCGTGACCGCGTCGAACTCGATGCCCGCTTCACTCGCCACAGAGGTCACCATAATGATGGGAATGGCCTTGTCCCGTTTCTTGAGCTTATAGCACAACTGGAAGCCCGCGTCATTTTCTTCCATCATCAGGTCGACAAGGGCAATATCGGGGGTGGCTTTGGCGAGAATAGCCAAAGCGTCCTTGACGCTATTCGCTTCCAGCACCGTAAAACCGGCGGCTTCCAGTTGGGTTTTCTGCTGGAACAGAAAATCCGGGTCATCATCCACCAATAACACTGTCTTTTTTGTTTCACACGTACTCATGGTTCCCACCGTCCTATTCATCTTGTTGTACAAATCATACTTTATATCAACA
>ERZ795059.2438-NODE-2438-length-19258-cov-6.935479_pt1 | contig 19258 bp, 21 predicted proteins | sample MGYA00375143_ERZ795059 | MGnify/ENA primary metagenome ERZ795059 (study PRJEB30188, sample SAMN05720168) | activated sludge metagenome | isolation source: Anaerobic digester | place: USA | collected 2015-01-07 ... | reverse complement strand
GCAAGATTTTTAAGAGGAGAATTCGGAAAAGCAAACGAAGTTGATCCTCTTTTTGTTGCTAATATCTATGCAATGGATCGATTCAGGTTTTTACCTGAATTAGAAAAGGCATTAGAAGAAAATGATGTAGTTCTTTTGGATCGATATGTGTACTCGAATATCGCGTATCAGTGTGCAAAATTTGATAATGAAGAAGATATTACTCGAATGAAAGAATGGATTTTTGAATTCGAATTTCAATTTTTAAGTCTTCCATATCCTGATTTAAACATTTTCTTTGATGTTCCTAATGCTGTGGCCGAAGAAAGATTAAAAGTAAAAAGAGAGGGAGACGATCGCAATTACTTACAAGGAAAAACTGATATTCATGAAGAAGATCTTGAATTGCAAAAGAAAGTACGAAATAATTATCTAAAATTCATGAGTGGTTCTGTTAATTGTTTAGTAATTAAATGTGCTCATGAATTTGGAGATGAAAAGAACCTTAACTATATGGTTTTACCTCCTGATGAGTTATTTAACTCATACAAAAGATATTTTGATTATGTGCTTTTTAATAAATCATTATAATGAAAGACGATAACATAGAGAATTTTAAAAATTATAAAAAATTACATAAGCTTACAAAACCAAGGTCACCTTTGGTCATAGAATTTATGACAGATGATTTTCCTAGCGAGTGGCTAACAACGATCATTACTTACAAAGCAAAAACAGGTTCTGTTACAAACCACGTTCTTATCCTACAAAATGAAATTGAACATCGTATTGAGATGCTTCAAAAGGAAGGTTACATTTTAACAGAGACTTAACTTTTTTAAAAAATATTAACAGCAGTACGGATGTTAAATTAGCATATCCCGGGAAAATTCTTGAAAGTCAAGATATATATAAATAAACTAATTGTAAAATCTAAAATTAAATTTTATGGCAGAAGCACAGAAACCTCAGGTTGACGCAACTCAGCAAGTCGAAACCAAACCATATGTTCCAACATATAGAGTCAAGCCTGAATTTAAGGATGCCGTTTTAAAATCGATCGGACAACATCCTTTCAACCAGATCGCTGGAATTATCAATGCAATTAATGTTGAGGTCATGGACCATAATACATTAACTCAGGTTATTAACGTTCTTGGAAATTTCCCATACGTTCAAGTAGCAGGAATCCTTACTAACGTTAACTCTTACGTAGAACAAATAGTTGAGGATTAATTTCTCAACTATTTAGTTCTATTATGTGATTTCTATTTTTTGGAAAATAATATTGGTGTATGCATAGAAAAGAAAAAGAGAAGTCGATTCAAGTATTAGCAGTTAATTTCTTAGAGGATAAAAATCAATATGCCTTTAAGGAACTAATTGAACGTCTAAAACCAGGATTGTCTTTGTTTGTTGGTAAATATGTTAATGGAGATAAAGATTTATGTCAAGAAATTGTCTCTGCTACATTTGTTAGCATTTGGGAAAAAATAAACCAGTATGATACTAAATGGAGTTTTTCTACATGGGTTTATGCAATTGCAAAGAATGAAGCACTTGGACAATTACGCCTTAACAGAAGAAATCTTTCACACGAACAATTATCAGAAAACCAGTCAAAAGTTTTAAAACTTTATTCAAATCCTTTTTATATGGATCTTGAATGTATCGGACCTACAGGTGAAGAATTAACACAGCATCTTTACGAATTAACTCTTAAAGAGATTGATTTATTAGAAGAACCTTATAAAACAGTAATGTTTGAAAGGGAAGTAAACAAAAAACAGTTACAGGATATAGCTGATAGTTTAAATTGGAATTTAAACACAGTTAAAACAAGACTAAGAAAAGCACGACAAGATGTAGCTGATAGTCTTACTAAAAAATATCCTGAACTTATTGAAGCTTATCACGAAGAAAATGAGTAAAATACATCCGTTCAATCCAAAAAAATGGGCGGTTTGGATGGTCATAAAAGACTTCCAAAATTATGCCGCATGGATCAAAGTTATAGATAGAGAAAAGGCTGATCCTCAATCTACTTATAACAAGTATGACATGCGACATAACTTTTTTTATACAGTTTATTTTCCTATAAGATTACCAGAGGAAGATAGAGCATTGCCTGACAGTATCAAACGATTAAGAGTAGTTGAAACTCTTGGGCCTATTCATCGTTATATTGATGAGGATTTACAATTTGCGGAATACATTGTTCCAGAATTCAATCAATTCTATGATGAAAATAATGAGCCAACTTTAGCTTATGGTATTGTCTACAGATTCGCATTTAAAAGACTATCATTAAAATGGGTAGTTTCAAGAACAGTTATTATAGGATTATTGACATGGGCATTAATAAAATTTCCTATAATTAGTACAGTAGTAGAATGGATTAAAAATGTTTTTTAACGCCTAATCCTATTTTAATTTTTGTTTCCTCAGAAAGTTTTTTACCTTTATGTGAGTTACTAATTTTGTCTCTTGTTTCTTTTGAAACTATATGTCCGTTTAAAGAATTTTTTAATTTTTTCTTTGTCTTATTAGAAAGTTTTCTTCCTATTCGGCTAATTATCATATTTTTTATATGTTCTTCAGATAATGAGCGCCCAGATAATGTACGACTAATTTTTTTCTTTGTTTCATCAGAAATACCATTTGATATTTGATGGCCTCCCTTTGGACTAATATTATATCCGTTTGGTTCTAATGTATCAAATTCTTTAATGTATCTTTCTTGAGCATTAAAAGCTTCTTGTTTTGTATTAAACTCTTCAAGAACTTGTTTACAAAAATTTTTTGAACCATATTTTTTAATAGCATTATTTATCGCTAATCCGCTCCCTAAATAATTATCATTTAAATTATTTGTTGAATGGTCTCCTATATATCGTTTACCGTTAATTAGATTAGTTGTCATATAAACAATATGATACATAAAACTTTTTATTAATTTATTATATAAATATATATTACAAAATTTAGAGACCCTTGAGCCAATTAACTATAAACAATTTTAACCCAAAGAAAATAAAGTGGTTAAAGGATTATTATGGAAACCCAACAGCCTATTATCCGCTCAAAGTACCAGGAGTCACAACTGTTTTAGGTGATATGATTGTTGATCCTGAGTATTTAAAGTTTATTGAAGAAGTAGGAGAAGAAAAAGCAAAGCAAATAACGGAAGCCGCTTGGCATCGTGGAACAGCGATGCATTCATTCATTGAAAATTTTGTAAAAGAATTAGCGAAGAGTAAAGATCCCTCTATGGCTCTTCAACACACTCAACAGGTTTCACCAATGTTGTTGGAACAGGAAGGTGTGCCGATGGAGAAAATAGATAAAGGACGAGAATTATTTTTGAATTTCTATTATTCGGACTATGCCAACTCATATACTGATCTTATAGGAACCGAACTCGTCCTTTATTCTCCATCTTTATTTTATCGTGGCAAAACAGATGTTTTCTTCAATGAAAATGGTATTGGCCGCGTAATCACCGATTTTAAAACTACTAGTAAATTTATTGTCAAAGGATCTGTTAAAGAACAGATTTATAAACATCAGCTTGGCGCTTATGCCATTGCTGCTGAAGAAATGTTTGCTGAAAAACAAGTTAAAATTGCAAAGGCATCTATTTTAGCAGTTCATACAAAATCCGCATTAATACAAGAAATTGTATGTCAAGGAGATGAACTTGAAGAGCATAAAGAAGCATTTAAAACTATTGTTAAAGCTTGGCATATAAAAAATAACCAAGGTTTTTTATTTGATGAGAGGGCTTGATGAAGCATTAAAAGGGTATAATGTACAGTATATTGATCAACCAGTTTTCATGACATTTTGTATTAAGAAAAATCAATTGATCAGCAAGCCACAATCAGTTTGTGTTTATCCGATAGAAAACTTTATAAGATTATTAAAATCGCACAAAGGAATACGACAAATTTACATTTATAAAGATCCATCGACAAATCAACCCTTTTGGAGAACTTCTCTTGTTACAGATGGTCAAGAAGAAGTTTTAATAGTCAGAGGATTGATTGAAACTGGTAACAATAGATATTCCTTAAAAGAAAGAGGAAGATCAAAAGAAACAGAAACACATCATTATTATGCACAGAATGCAACTATAGATAGCAATTTAGATTTTAATTATAATTCAAATAATACGTAAAAAATGGCAGAACTAGAAATTAACAACACTCAGGAACTTACTGAGAAACTTAATGAAATTGTTGGCGACCCATCAATAAATAAACCTTCTGAAGAAGAGGTTGCTCAAGCAAAACTTGATTATGAAAATGCAGCTAAAGAATGGAAAGAAACTATTTATAAAATAGGAACTCCAGAAGAAGGACAAGAAATATGTGATTATTTAAAGCATTTCATAATGCACAGATGTATGTGGAAAGAAAATGCATGGATGGGGGTTATTAAATTAGCTGAAGAAATTGATGCAGCTAATACTTTATTTAAAGGGAAAAAAGGCAAAGGTTTAGAGCTTGGGTATCAAGCTGCTGAATTTACATTCTATATTCTATCAAATCCTGGTGGAATTGGTCTTCAGTCAGCATTAGATTTTGAATCAGAACATGAGATTTATTTCAAATGTTTTAATCTTTTTGGACAAACAGTTCAAGATGCAAGAGATAATTTAAAAAATGTTGAGTTTTTACAACAGAGATGGGGTGCAATGGCACAAGGATTCTATCTTGAAATGGAGCCTGAACAAGAACCTGAGATTAATGAAGAGTCTGTAGGCGAAGTATTCGATCCAGGCGTGGATGATGTCCCAAAAGAATAATATATAGTTTAAAAAGCATAATGGAAAAGTGGTTTAATAAAAATCTTAAATGGATTGCATTAATACTTTTAGTATTATTTGTATTTAAATCCGCACAAAGTTGTAGTCGTAATATGAAATTGAATATTACTGACAAACAATACATCCACACTATAGATTCGTTAAATACAAAATTTAACACTTACTATGAATTATCACAAGACAGTATTAAGAAATTAAATTTTGAATTGAAATTGGCTAATGACAGAGCTGCTTCTTCGGAAGATAAAGCAAGAGCAGTTCAAAGTGCTGTAGAAAAAATTAGAGCCAATACAACAACGACTGTAGTAGTTAAAGGGGCAGAAGAAGTAAAAGACACTAATAACAAAAAATAATGAAACCATTTAACGAAGAATTGGCAAATACATTTTTCACTGTTTTGAAAGAATTTTTAAATTCATCGGACAGAGAAATGGAGCCATATGTTAGAGAGAAAATACAGGAGTTTGTAAAAGAAGAACATACTCCTGGAGAAATTTATGATTTTTGTGATGAAATTTCTAAACTTCCATGTCAACGAATTTCGGAAAAGATATGTGTCGGTGATATTAGTGCTTTTATGCAGTCTGTATTCGACGTAACAAAATATTATGAAAAAGTATGAAATTAGGAAATTTAAAAATTACGAATAAAGGACTTTATTGGGGGTTAATCATAACCTTTGCCTTTTTGTATTTGTTTGTAGGATTTGTATCGACCTTACATTCAATTACATTCTTTAATTTGGCAAACACAATGAGTCTTGCAATACTTCTTGGTATAACATATGAAATTGGCCAAGCATCAGTATTGTTTTCGATATTAATGACCAAAAACAAAGATAAATTTCTTCCTTGGGCTTTAATGTTTCTATTAACGGCATTGCAGGTTACGGCAAACGTTTACGCTTCGTTTAAATATATGGCCACATCTGGAAGCAATGATTGGATGTATTGGCAGAAATCTATTCTTATAGGGGTGCAGGCTGAGAATGCGGAAATGTATCAAGTAATTATATCTTGGATTGCAGGCGCGTTACTTCCTATTGTTGCTCTTGGTATGACAGCTTTAGTGGCACAAAATATTAAATTGATGACTGAGGATTCTCCTGTACAGTCTACAGAAACAGGAGAAATAAATTCAGAAAGAATGGAAGCCATTATCGAAAATGAAGTTGAAAAAAGAATCAGAGAAAGAGATCAATTAGATGAAGAAGCTGCATCATTATCTCCTCCTGTTGAAGATTTAAAACAACAATATGATAAATACGATAAAGCAAATGATATTCCTGTTAAACTCGAAACACAATCAGGTGTGATACAAGAGCCTATTTCAATTCCTCTTCAAAAAGAACCAGAACCAGAACCGGAACCAGAAGTTGTTCAAGTTATTAAGCCAGTCAATAAAGTTCAAGGATGGCATTTCCTAAAAGAATTTGTGGATGACGATCATAATGTTTTTCAGAAGGGAAAATTTATAGGAAACGATCCAACTAAAATTCCAACCTCAAAAAAAGCATAGGGACCGGCAAAGATGAGGGGAAACATCCGGTCCCTGAAGATACAACCCCAGAAAAAGTTCTTGAAGAAATACGAAAACCTAGTAAAGGTGAAGAATTAATTAAGAGGCTTCAGGAAAGTAAGACTTCTTCAGATGTAAGTATCAATGAACCAACAGAAGAAATCGCCCTAGCATCCTCCCAAGAGCCTGGGAGTGATAAGAAAACTGACTTTGCAAGTGTTGTTTTAGATGGAGTAGAAGTAGTTGATGTAAAAGCTATTCCAAAGGATGGCATACCTGAAAGAGGACCAAGAAAAACATGGGATAAACCTATTTAATATGATAACTAAAATTCAAAAATTCGGAAAAGAACTTGCTGTGCAAGAACAACTAGTTGGTAAACATCGTGATCATTGTTTATGCTGGCAAAAATGTAAATATTTCAAACCAAACGAAGAAGATAATTGTCCTATAGCACAGGATTTATTTGAGTTTGATAAGAAATTTGGAGTAACTACCCCAGTATGGGAATGTGAAACCTACGAACCACTGCCAGAATAAATCAGTTCAATTGCTTCTACAGGGATAGGCTCGAAAGTTATAATGAATGGATTATTCTTTTCCCAAGAAAAATTAGGATCATAAAACCATTGATTGGATATTTTTGATGTATCAATTCTGTAGATGTCATCATCATATGTACTTTGAAACCAGTCATCTTTATTATCTGAATTACATGCAAAAATAACTTTACCTTCGATTGGAGTATTTGAAAGCCAAGTTTCACTTTTTCCTTTCGGTATTAATCCTTCTTTTTGAATTTGATCTCGGAAAAATGGATTCGATACATGGTAAACATAACGATTTGGTTCTATAGGAACTAGATCGTTTTTGTTTTCAATTAGCCATTGATCTATGCCGATAAAATTATCCATATAATTATATATAAATGGAGAAAGGGGCTTATCGCCCCTTTCTTTAATCCTGGAGTAGATTAACACTCAGCCCTCTACCCTTAGGAAATAATTCGCCCTGCCTAACCATTTCGCTCACTTTCCAGTACATTTTCTGGTATCTTCCTTTTCCCTTTTTGGAATAGGGTAAAAGTTTTCTCACCAGGTCTTCACGGCGAATACCGTCGTTTCTTCGAACCTCATTAATAATAGCAATCTTCCACTGATTTGATTCAGCTTTAGTCATCTTCTTACTCTTACGAGGTTTGCTTGTAGAGTTCTGCGAACGTACTTCATTCTGAAGTTGTTTCGCCATTTCAATTAGAGCACTAAGCTCCATGTCAAAATTTTTCATACGCGATACTTTTTAAATTACACAATTAGAAACTAAGCGGTTGTCTGGCCGCCTATATCGTTTGTGTTCCTTAATGGATTCGTTTTGATTATTGGTTTATACCGCGATGAATCCTACAAACAATTCAAAGAACGATTTCGAAAGCAAATATAAATAATATCCGTGAGATAAAAAAATGTTTTTGAAAATATTTTTCGTTTAAGCCCTCTTTTTTTACGCGAATAAATAAATAAAATAATACTCTCATAATGGCTATAGATTTATTTAATAATCCATCAAACGATTATATTTATCCAGGACTTTCCCCTTGCCCAGGTGTAGGAGACGACCAATATCTAGTATGGACTGAGAATGGATTAGCAATCATAAAAGGGAGTGATGTAATCAGTGAAATTGGATTCAGTGATTTACAAGTTCCTGTTAATTCTTTTAGCAAGCAACAATTGATACTTGGATCCGGCGAAGTTGTTTTTATTCCTGGATTAACAAAAGGATTATGTAATAAGGCATTAGGATTCTTTTTACCATCATTAGATAGTTCTGATTTAGATTTAAATTCATATTTTTTAGGTATTGATTTTTCCATAAATTATTATAAGAATTTTAGTTATACATCAACACATATAGATGTATCAGCTAATTATGAACAAAATTTAGGAATTGCTGATGCGTTAAATATCAAATTCGATGAATTAGGAATTAAAGTATCATCATCTTATGATCCAAGCATTCTTTGCTTTGCAGGAACTACAGCTGGTTATGAATATTTTATTACGAATGCAACTTTAAGAGTTTATGATACTTCAGAAGCATATGGTTCTCCATTCCCAATTGGAGGTAATGCTCAAACATATGATTTAATTGAAGACCCATCTGCTTATATTCCTGCATTTAAATATCCTAATACAGCAATGCAAGGAATTGCTCTTAAGGGAATTTATCCAAACGAACAAGCAGAATGTGATAAATGGTTCTATTTACACCATGTTACGGATTATGTAATCGTATTTGATCCATATAATGTAAATTATGATACAGAAGTTTCTACTAATTTAGCATTATCATATCCTGTAAAATATCCAGGAATTCCTACTATTGCTGATTATCTTACAACAGTTGATCTTTATGGAATAACTATTGATGGATCAGATATGGCTGATGTTAGTATAGCAAATTCAATAATAACAAATTCAAATATTGAAACATCGAATATTCGTGATTGTTCAATTGACTTATGTAATCTAACAGAAGTTTATGTAGCTAACACAGAAATTGAACAAAGCAGTATCGATTTAGGAGAATTAACTAATAGTATCGTAAATAATGGTTCATCTGTTCAGAACAGTATATTAATTAATTCTTGGATTAATGTTTACAAACTAGTCGTAAATCCATCATCAGGAGAAATAATTTGGGTTACTGACGATGCGTCATTTGTAAATGTCGTTGTTAATGGAGGAGAAATTTGGGATTCATCTATTAATAATGCAACTCTTTATGATGTTTCATTGTATAATTGCTGGATTGAAGATTCTTCTGTATCAGGATGTACATTTCACAATTGTGCATTCGATTCAAGAACTATTGTAGAAGATACAGTAGACATTATGATGGATCCATCCATAGCTTGTGAATTTGATATTGTTCAAGATACTTCAATATTCTATCTAAGACGTAGAAGAAAAATTGAAATTGGAATGAGCGGATGTAGTGTTGAAGACTTAATGAGTGCTGGAGATTATTTGAATTTAGTAACAAATAGAGGATGGTGGAAAAAAGTTGGAGATATTTACATTTGGATTTCATCTCCAGATTGTGAAGGTGATTGTTTAAACAAAAACTTAATAGAAGGATTTTATGTTTATAATCCGCATGAATTTACAATGCAAATCGAATATATGATTATAGTATGAGAGCACAATTAGTTAAAGAAAATATTCAAACTATTTTAGTTCCTAAAACTCCTGAAGAACTAGGAGAAGCAAAGGAAAAAGTGCAATTAGTTATGTATCGTATTGAGAAATCATTCAACGAACGATACCCAGAAAATCCTATAACTGATTTTAATTATTTCTTTGACGGAGGAGGAATTAATTTAACTATTGAGTTTAGAGATCCAATTAAAGATATGAATTTAATAGAAGACATTTTATATCCCTATCCACAAATAAGTAACGAAGTAGAAGTATCTGATGAATTTCCATATCAACCACAATCAGAAGAAGAGTTTCCACCTGAAATAGAATATGTTGAAACAAATATCGTAAATGTTGTGTTTCCTTTAAGTATTGTTAATGAAAACTGGGGAGGTGGAGGAGTTGGATATGCAGTTTGGGGTGGTGGTACAGGAAGAAATTTTGGCAACCCTTCAATGAGAGGAGGATTTGCTGGAAGAGGATTTGGCTTTGGCGGATCTATGAATTTATCCGGTGGTCCTAACCTAATGTATACTTATGCTGTAAAACCATTAAATACAGTTCTGCAACAACCTGCAACACCACAGGATGATGAACAATATATTCATGTTGGTAGTAAAATAAAAGGAAAAATATTAAATACAAACAAAGATATTGAAGGACAAATTCTTAGAATAGAAGAAGATGAAGATAACAATATAAAATGGTATGTTGTTCTTGATAAAGAAGGAAGAAAAAGAAAAGTAGATCCAACAAGTGCTTATCTAGATGAACCAGAACAAATTATAGATCCAAATGTAATGGATATAGCTAATGAGAGTTTTTATCCTACGTTATATGAGAGAATGACACATGATGAAGCGGCGACGGACGTTGAAGAAAAAGTTAAAAGAAGCAAAAAACTTCCTGCAGAAATTAAAGAAAAGATTTATCCTTTAATTGTAAAAGGAGAAACTGAATACAGAGATGGTAAAGTGTTTAGACTTCGTTATCCAAAATCTAAAGGATGCGATTTAGGTGCCGATAAAAATGGATTCTTTGTATTCACACATCGTGCTAGATCAAAATCAAAAGAAGATATAGATAAAATTCCTGAAAAGGACATTAAATTTATAAAAAGCACAGGATGAAATTAGTAAAAGAAAGTTTGAATGAACAAATGGTATATAATTTTCATGAAATTCCATCAGACGAAGAACGCGTAAACAAAAGATTACGTGATCTTTTAGTAGATATTATAATGAATGAGCGAGGTGTTTCTGAAAAATCTTTTTCAGAAGTGGACCAGATAATACAAGAGGTGAAAACTTTTTGTGATAGTAAGCTGATAATATATACAAAAGCAAGATTGTATGATCAGGCAAAGAAACGATTACAATTTTTGGCCGAAAAAATTTATGAAAGATATTTTAACTTAAAATCAAAATAATCAATTAATGCAAAATTAGTGCGGAAAACCAGCACGTAAATTACATTATGAATATAAAGTGGTTTTTAATTTAAAAAGAGGCCTGAGTCTCTTTTTCTTTTTATGTTGGACGATCTTATTGAAAGCGGAAATCTATTACGTTTCTCCAACAGGAAACGACAAAAATCCAGGAACATACAGCAATCCATGGAAGACCATAGCTTATGCCTCATCCCAAGCAACTTCAGGAGATGTAATTAATTTAAAACCAGGTACTTTTCTAGAACTTTTTCCAAGCTTAATAAAGCCTAATGTCAACCTTGAGGGGGTAGGTCCAGGATCTATTATTAAATCTAATGTAGAAAATGGCCCCACAATCATTCTTATGTCCCAGGAGGGAGCATATGGTAATCAGTATATTGCCAATTTGACTATTGACGGAGATAATCTAAAGGGATATGGGGGAATTCTTGTAAGTGGAAGAAGTAATGTGAGCATTCATCATTGCAATTTTAAAAATTTAAGAAATTATGCTGCAGTATTTAATGCAAGTACTGATACTGCAAACTACGAACCTAGATTTTTCTTTGGAATTGATACAGCTACTCACTTAGAGCCAACAGTTTATGCAAATGGAAATAAATTCTTTCAAAACACCATTGAAAACTGCGCTATTTTTTATCCAGCAAAAAGAGCATTAGGTGCTTTAATGATTGGGGGTCAAAATGAAATAAACATTTTTGATAATAATATTAGTCAGGATCAAAGAGAAGTTGGAAATAATGGTTATCCAATAAAACATTATAGAGGTGGATATAATAAGAATCCAAAAATATTCAGAAATACTTTAATAAAAACCCCAACAATTTTATCAAGAGATGAATTCTTTTTAGGTTGTGCTATTGAACTTTGGCATACGATCGGTGGTGAAATTTATGAAAACAAATTAAGAGGCGGAATGTTTTTTGTTTTTCTTAAGGACATAAAAATTCATCATAATACAATTGGATATGACTCATTAACAGTTGTTCCTAAAACTGGAATTTACGTTTCTGGAGATGTGAATAATGTTACTATAAACAACAATTATTTCGAAAATTTAGCATTACAAATAGCATTTAGTCCTTTTGCAGCTACCAAATTAGATAGTGTTTTCATACACACTAATGTCATGTTTAATATTGGTGTTTCCACAGATGAATGGTGGGGATGCGGTATTAGTTTTGCAGGATTAACTTCAGATACAGTTTCTAATCTTCATGTTGTTGGCAACACAATGATTGCAAATCCCGGAAGTAGAAATACAAGAATCGGGCTTTATTTACCAACTACAGGTTACGCAACGAATATCAATATTCGAAATAATATAATGTCAGGATTTAGATATGCAACTATTTTTGCTGCAGGTCCTGATCGTACTTTAGATTTGCTTTCTATACAAAACAATATTTTGTGGGACAACACATCAGATACAACTAAAACTTACTGTACAAGTGATTCAGCATATTTTACAAATATAAAACCCCCTCTTAGATATGTTGACGAAAATAATTTTTATCAAGATCCTATGTTTATTGATGATCAATTTCATTTGTCATCAAGTTCTCCTGCTCTTAATAATGGAATTTATATTCCATGGATAGATAAGGATTTTGAAGATAATTTAATTATGAATCCTCCTGATATTGGGGCTCTTGCCTTCAATATTCTGATCATTGATGAGCCAGTTATTGCCGATGAAAATGGCTTATTAATTTATCCAGTTCCCGTAACAAATTATTTTACATTAGTTATCAAAGATCCCATGTTTCAACAGGCGAATATGGAGATATACGATTTTGCAGGAAAATTAATTTATCGTGAAAAAATAATTGAAAATATTACTCATTTTTCACAAATAAATTGGAAGGCCGGCTTATATATATTAAAAGTACAAACGAGTAGGGAACTATTGGTATCTAAAATTATAGTTCTCTGATGATCAAAAAGCTCGTATTTGTCTTAACGTTTCTTCTAACATTTTTAACTAATTTTGCGCAGATGGCTGACTTAACATACCAAGGCCAAACGTATGTCAATAATGAGACAGGCGTATGGACGGGGGTGAATGTTCCCAGAACGTCACCAACGAACTTTAAATTTTTATATAACTCTTTAACATCTGTTAATGTTCAGGGTTATATGTTGCAAGCTGGAGATGAAGGCGTTAATGCATACAATGGAAACTTAAATGGTGAACTTATTCAAGGAAACCAATTCATTTGGAATGGAAATTTTAGTGGTTTAGGAACCTCAATGACAATTACTCATGGAGTGTTTACAGGTTGTAATATAAATGTAAACATTAAGCATAATTATTTGTACCGAGTTCCTATGGGAATCATACGAAAATCAGCAAGTAGTATGGTCAACACTTCAGGTGGAGTTTCGTACAATATTCTTAAAACATTTAATGTTGGTGGTGTAGTAAAAGGGATGAGTGGAGTAAAATGGTATAATAACACATTTTATCAAGACAGACCAACATATAGTAGTTCAGATCCAACAGCTGGAACATGGAGAGGAGCAATAGACGTATATACAAATACTGATGTTACTCCTAATTCTATTTCTCATGGAACGAAAATTAAAAATAATATATTCTATTCCAAATACAAAACATTAGCCATAAATGTAATGGATGCAGCAAGTTTAACAGACTTTGAATGTGATTATAATGTTTATTGGGTAGAAGAAGGAGATCATAAACCTGTATTTAATGCAGGCGGCACGACAAAAACATGGGATCAATGGAGAGCTATGGGATACGATGCACATTCTGTTGTCATGAATCCTAATTTTATTGATTTTGTTAATTTTGTTCCAGCAACACGTTTAGATTATGGAACAGATTTAGGAAGTGAATTCAATACAGGTTTATCAACTACTGCTGTATGGACAGTAGGTTCTATGCCTGCAACGACAGTTCAAAATGGAACTTGGCAAGTTGGGGCACGAATTTATGCAGCAACCCCTGTAGTTCCAACTAGTCCATATTTTGTTGCTCCAAATGGAAATGATGCAACGGGAGATGGAACAATTGATAAACCTTGGTTTACTCTTAATAAGGCATGGTCTTATGTAAAAGCAGGAGAAACTGTTTACATGCGTGGGGGCACATATGCTTATCATCAACAACAAAGATTAACCGGAAAAAATGGAACTTCAACATCAAGAATAAAACTTTTAGCATACAATGGAGAACGTCCAATTATTACAAGAGGAGATCCTTACACTTATCCTGGATGGCCACACGCTATAATTTATTTTACAGCAAATTATGCTGATGTAAAGGGATTAGATGTTTCAGGTGTATCTCAGCCAGCAAGTTCCCCAGATATGCATGAACCATTTAGAGCTTATGGATGTAATTATTGTACATTTGAATTACTTGATATTCATCATAATGGAGCTGGATTTCAATTAACAAATAGCAATCAATGTTATGTTATAAATAGTGATTTCCACCACAATCAAGATCCTTATACAACAAGTGCTGGAGCTTACGGAAATGCAGATGGTATGGGTATTGATGGAACTAATCCAAATGCAATAAACTATGTTATAGGATGCCGTTTCTGGTATAACTCAGATGATGGTATTGATGGATGGGCAGAAGAAGGAACGATTGTTATTGAAAATTGCTGGGCTTTCTGGAATGGATTTATTCCTGATACTTGGAATAAAGGTGGTGACGGAAGTGGATTCAAACTTGGAAAAACAGATGCTATAGTTCCAACAATTGTTAAGAGAAAATTATACAACAACATTTCATTCCAAAATAAAAAATGGGGATTTTTAGATAATGGAATTCAATGTAATGCTGAATTATACAATAATACTGCTATAGAAAATGGTTATAAAAATTTAGATTCGTGGGCAGGAGGATTTAATTTTACTTTAGTTCCTACAACAAAATTCTTTATAAAAAATAATATCGCTTATAAAAACAACATAACACAAGTAAGTATTGGAGATGACACGAATGTCGATCATAACACATGGGATTTGTCAGTAACTGTTACTGATGCTGATTTTGTAAGCATAATTCCTACAGGTGTAGATGGTCCAAGACAAGCAGATGGAAGTTTACCAAATCTTACTTATTTAAAACTTGCGCAAGGTTCTGATTTAATCAACAAAGGTGTTGATGTAGGTCTGCCTTATAAAAGCACAGCTCCTGATTTAGGTGCGTATGAATCCGATTATTCATCAGTTCCTGTAAGTCCTTATTTCATTGCTCCAAATGGTAATGATACAACAGGCGATGGAACAATAGATCATCCTTGGTTTACAATAAACAAAGCGTGGAGTTATATAAAACCTGGCGAAATAATTTACATGAGAGGGGGAACTTATTATTATAATGAGACTCAAAATCTTACTGTAAAAACAGGGACCGTGGGAAATATGCTTAAACTTTATGCATATCAAGGTGAAAGAGTAATCATTCGTCCTTCGGCAACATATACTGCTACAAGAGGGGTTTATGTTCGTTCAAACTTTGTTCATATGAAAGGACCTATGGAAATTTGTTATTATGAACAAATGACTCCAACTGAATGGTATAATGGTATAACAGCTTATAGTTCAAATGATTGTATCTTTGAACAAATTGATGTTCACCATAATGGATTTGGATTCTCAATTGGTGGTATTTCAACAAGAAACTTAGTATTGAATTCTGATTTTCATCATAATTACGATCCTATTACAGCGATTACAACTAATGTTCCTTATGGAGGTTCAGATGGTTTAACCATTCGTGTAGCTGACCCATCTTCAGTAAACACTATGAAAGGATGCCGTATGTGGAACAATAGTGATGATGGTTTCGATGGATGGTATAATTCTGGAATGTTAATATTTGAAGATTGCTGGTCATTCAACAATGGTTATCGTGAAGATGGAATTACAGAAGGAGGAGACGGTAATGGATTCAAAATGGGTCCTTTAGTAGCAGATCCTTGGACTGGATTCGAAACTGAACACAAACGTACAATGACCAATTGTATTGCATTTAATAACAGAATGAATGGATTTGATCAAAATGCGGCCTTATGTGTTATGCATTTTTACAATTGTGCTGCATTCGGAAATGGCAATCATGGATTTGTGATGAACAACAATTCTACTATTTACATGATTGCGCGTAACAATATATCATACAAAAATGCTAAAGGAGCTGCATACTTCACTTCTATTTCTACTGTTGATCATAATACATTCACATATAATAATGGAGTTAATCCAGCTTATTCTGTAACTGATGCTGATTTTGTTAGCATAAATCCAGCAGGAATGGATGGCGCTCGTCAAGCTGATGGAAGTTTACCAAACCTTAATTTCTTGAAACTAGCTCAAGGTTCCGACTTAATTGAAACTGGAATCGACGTTGGTTTACCTTATAAAGGGATTGCACCTGATTTAGGGCCCTTTGAATCTAATTATAATGCAACTTTACCAATATTAAATACAACAACTATGACTGATGTAACGAAGAATTCGGCTGTTACTGGAGGAAATGTCACTAGTGACGGAGGTTCTCCAATTATAGCTAAGGGAGTATGTTGGAATACATCTCCGAATCCTACACTTTCTAATTTCTTCACTGATGAAGGAGCAGGAAGTGGAATTTTTACAAGTAATCTCACTGGCTTGACACCTAATACAACGTATTATGTTCGGGCGTATGCTACCAACGCTGTTGGGACCTCTTATGGAGAGGAATTATCATTTAATACACTAAAAGAATTATTCTTAGCAACTGTTACAACCAAAGCAGTTACAGATATAACACAAATATCTGCAGTTTGCGGTGGTAATGTAACTTCTGATGGAAATGCAGAGGTTACTTCTAGAGGAGTTTGCTGGAATACAACTGGAAATCCTACAACTGGTGATAACATTGTTTATAGTGGTAATGGTGTTGGAGAATTTACTAGCACATTAGCTAGCTTATCTCCAAATACTACATACTATGCCAGAGCATTTGCTATCAATAGTGTAGGTATTGCTTATGGAGAAGAAGTTATTTTCACAACACTTAAACAGATGCAATTACCTGTTGTTACCACTTCTTCTATTACAAACATCACTCAAACATCCGCACAAGGTGGAGGTAATGTAACCTTTGATGGATTTGATTTTGTTGCGGCGAAAGGAGTGGTTTGGAACACTTCACCAAGTCCTACTATTGAAGATAATAAAACCAATGATGGAACTGGAACTGGAGAATTCTCCAGTTCCTTTTCAGGTTTATCACCAAATACATATTACTATGCAAGAGCCTATGCAGAGAATTCGGTAGGAATAGCTTATGGAGATGAAAAATCATTTAAAACTGAAGAAGTTGTTAATGAAATATTAGTATATCCGAATCCAGTTCCAATATATACAGATAGATTTACCATAGAAGTCTTAATTCCTAATTTTGATTCAACGCGTGTTTACATTTACGATATTATAGGAAAATTACGTTATACAGAGAAAATGAATTGCTGTATTAGAAATTTCTTTGAAGGTCACGATAGAAATCAAGCGATTATAAATAAAAACAAAGCTAAATTAACTCCTGGAGTTTATATTATAAAGGTTATTAATAAGAGAAAAGTTTATGCCACAGGTAAATTAATTATATTGTAAAAAAGGAGGTCTTAAACCTCCTTTTTTTCCTTTAGCCAAGGAACCTCAAATTTGTGAATTTTGACATCGAGCTTTCTTACATCCACATTATTTTCTGGAACATTAAATAGCATTATAGCTGTTTCTCCTTCTTTCCAATTTTCCCATCTTTCAACAGCTTTATTAATTAATTCTTTTGGAAAGTGATTCTTTGCACTCCAATTAACTAATTTCTTTCTAATATCTCTTCGAATCCAAGCTGCATGACCCATTCTAATCACCTCATCAGGAAATACATATGTTCCTAAATTTGATGGATTTAAAATCCTTCTAGTAGGATCTGTAGGTCCTGGGGCTGGTCCATTATACGTATATTTAAAGAATGTAGAATGAATTCCAGGAACAAATGGTCTAAATGGATAAACTAAATAATGTTCAAAATCTTTATAGTAGTTTACATAACTCCAATATGTAATACCCCATCCTATTTCGTTTATTTGTTTTTTGGCTTCTCGAAATTGGTCCTTATCATAAAATTCGTCTGCATCAATATTTAAAACATGGGAGCATCCTCGTTGTGCAGCCAATTCAATTCCTTGATTTCTTTTTTCACATTCTTGTTCTCGAGAATATTTGTTGAAATTTGGTTTAAATTCAATTAGTTCATCAACAAGGCCAAGTGACTTTAAACGCATCAACTCATCCATGTCTGTTTTTGACATTGGATTCCCCCAATAAGATTTCTTTTGGTAAATAGCGGCCACCCAATCTACTTGATCTCTAATCTCAGAAATTAATTGATCTAATAATTCAGACGCGTCGAACGCATTTATGGTCAAGCCTAGACGTTTAATTGACATGTTTTTTCTTTTTTGGTTTTCTTAATTTTTCTTTTAATTCCTCTGAAAATTTTATTCCCCAATTAGGATGATTTTCCCCAGATAATGATTCACTAATCTTTTGTTTTGTTTCCTCAGTATGCGGTCCTTTAAATCCAATCTTTCCTAAATGAGAATTTCTTTGTTTTTGAATAAATTCTTTGTATCTTTTATCTCCTTCTTTCCTTCCATACTTATCAATTAATTCTTGTTTATGGCCTTTTCCCTTTCTGGAAGTAGTCGTTCCTAACTTTTTGTCTCTTTGTTTTTTTCGCATTTCAGAAGCTTTTTCAGGACCGTATAATTCTTCATATGTTTTTCCTTTTTGCCATATACTCATTTTTTGTTTCTGCATTTCAGATAAATATGCACCTCGAAATCCTAATCCACCTTTAGGAGATAAATTATATCCAGATGGATCGAGTGTTCCAAATTTATCAATATAAAATCCTTCTCTCAAACGTGCAATAGAAACATCAATACATTCTTCTAACAGCTCTCTCGAAAAATTTTGTTTTCCATATTTTTTGATTGCCTTAAAAATTAATTTTCCAGATCCTAAATAATTATCATCTATGTTATCAGTGCAATGTGAACCAATATATTGTTTTTGATTTACATTATTTGTAGTTATATATACATAATTAAATTTCTTAGACATACGATTAATGCTTTATTTATATATCTAAGCGTTGATAGTTATTTTTATAAAAATAAATAAACAAAACCATTACTATCATATCGATAAATGGGAATATGCTCTGGATTAAGTTTTATC
>ERZ795059.2433-NODE-2433-length-19268-cov-9.005101_pt1 | contig 19268 bp, 15 predicted proteins | sample MGYA00375143_ERZ795059 | MGnify/ENA primary metagenome ERZ795059 (study PRJEB30188, sample SAMN05720168) | activated sludge metagenome | isolation source: Anaerobic digester | place: USA | collected 2015-01-07 ... | reverse complement strand
TCGCCATCATCTGGAACATCGCGACGATGCTGATCGCGGCGCTGGCGCTGGTCTATATCGCCAACGCCTGCCTCGGCGCGATCCCGATCGACTTCGGCGGCCAGCGTCTCAGCCTCGACATGATCCTCGGCTGGATGTTCGCACCGCTGATGTACATGGCCGGCGTGCCAATGGACGAGGCCGCCAAGGCCGGCACCTTCGTCGGCCAGAAAACGGTGTTTACCGAGTTTGTCGCCTTCATCAATCTCGGCGCGCTTCCCGCCGCCGAAATGACCGAGCGCACGCGCACCATCGTTACCTACGCGATCTGCGGCTTCGCCAACTTCGGCTCGATGGGCATCCTGATCGGCGGCCTGTCGATCATGGCGCCGGAGCGCCGCCCCGACTTCCTGTCGCTCGCCTGGAAGACGCTCTTCTCGGGCACGCTGGCCACCATCATGGCCGCCGCAGTCGTGGCTTCGCTGCCGTATTCGCTGTTCGAAACGGCCAACGAACCCGTGCCGCCAGCAGCGGTTACTCAACCCGCTGATGTGTTGCCGCAGCCTGCGCCCCCGCCGGTTACGGACGCAGCTCCCGCTCCGGCCCCTTCAAGCCCGATCACAACTCCGGCGCCAGCCCCTGAAACCGCTCCGGCCCAGCCAACTCAGCAAACCCCGTAGTTTCCCAGCACTAGCGGACCCTGCGGAAAGGCGTAAGAAACGGCGCAAGGCGAAAGCGATTGCTTCGCCGGCGTGCAGCTTGTCTGTCCATCAGGCGCCAAAGAGCGCTGGTCTGATACGGAGGAATACGTGCGGGGATCTTACTCAGCCGCGAGCTGGCTCGCGCTCGCGACAGCCATGGCCGCTTTCTCGTCGCCGGCTCTCGCTCAACAGGCGCCGACACGCGTCATCCTCGAAGGCCAGACAGGTAGCGCAGGCGATGTCGTGGTCATCTATGGCGACCGCGATTCCAATGATCCCGGCGCCTACTCGGTCATCGGTGAACAGCAGATTGCTGAGACCGCGGCCAACAATCCGGCGGAGATCCTCAACCAGATTCCGGGCGTGAACATCCAGATGAACTCCGGCCAGGAGTTGCTTGTCGCCATCCGCTCGCCGGTGCTTCCGGCTGGTGCAGGGCAGGGCTCGTTCCTGATCCTCGAGAACGGCATCCCGACCCGCGCGCCCGCCTTCGGCAACGTCAACGCGCTGTTCGAAGTTCACCACGAAACCGCTGAAGCGATCGAAGTCGTGCGTGGGCCGGGCTCGGTGCGCTATGGCTCCAACGCCGTTCACGGCCTGATGAACTTCATCGACCCCGAGCCCGGCGCACAGCAGGGCCAGACGCTGACCCTGAGCGCCAACTCGCTGCAGCGCTTCCGCGCCGATGCGACCGCCAACTTCAAGACGGGCGACGTCGCCAACTGGGTCGGCCTGTCGCTGATGGACGATGGCGGCTGGCGCGATGCTTCCGGCGTTGAGCAGCAGAAGCTGACCGTGCGTTCGAAATTCGGCGGCGAAACGTGGAATGCCGTCGCAACGCTCGCCGCGATCAACCTCAACCAGGAAACAGCAGGCTTCATTCAGGGCCCCAAGGCCTACCGGAACCTTGACGTCTCCAAGACCAACCCGAACCCGGAAGCCTACCGCGACGCATGGGCCGCACGCGCCAATGTGCGCTTTGAAACCAATATCGGCGACGGCCAGCTGACCGTGACGCCGTTCGCGATCACGCAGCGCATGATCTTCATCCAGCACTTCCTGCCGGACCAATCCACCGAGAAGAACGGCCATGACTCGCTGGGCCTGAACGCCCGCTATGATTTCGGCCCGGACAATTTCCGCTGGGCGGTCGGCGCTGATGTCCAATACGCCGATGGCTTCCTGAAAGAGATCCAGACGCGCCCGAGCTTCGGCGCGATCATCGGCGGCAGCCCGACTTTCCCGCGCGGCATCCACTACGACTATGAAGTCGAGACGATGACGACTGCGCTCTACGCCGAACTCGACTGGGAGTTCGTGAAGGACTGGAGCCTGCTCGCAGGCGTTCGCGGCGAGACGCACAACTATGACTACGTCACGCACAAGGCGCCGGGCACAACCGGCCGCTTCCGCGTCGCACCGAGCCGCGAGGACGATTTCGATTTCGTCACGCCGAAGCTGGGCCTGACCTATTCCGGCTTCGACAACCTGATCCTGTACGCCAACTACGCCCGTGGCGCGCGCGCACCGCAAACGTCAGACCAGTACCGCCTGCAGAACCTGCAGACGATCCAGAAGCTCGATGTCGAGAATATCGACAGCTACGAAGCAGGCGCACGCGGCAAACTTGGCGGCGTCGACTTCGACGTGGCTCTCTACTCGATGAAGAAGCGTCACTTCTTCTTCCGCGACAGCGATGGTCTCAATGTTCCCGATGGCGCAACCGACCATGTCGGCATCGAGGCCTCGCTGGCCGGTGAGATTGGCGAGTTCGGTGGCGGCAAGTTCCTGTGGAACGGCAACGTCGCCTGGTCGGACCAGACCTACGCCTTCACCCGCAACGTCGTCGCTGCCGCCGAAGACATCTTCGATGGCGACCAGATCGACACGGCCCCGGAATGGCTGGCTGACGCCGGCATCGGCTGGCAGAGCCAGCAATTCTCGCTGTTCCTCACGGGCGAGTATGTCGGCAAATACTTCACCAACGCCGCCAACACTGCGACCTATGGTGGCCACACGCTGGCTCACCTGCGCGCCAGCTGGCGATTCTCGCCCGACTTCGAGGCCTTCGGCATCATCCGCAACCTCACCGATCAGCGCTATGCCGACCGGGCTGACTTCGCCTCCGGGGCGGATCGTTACTTCCCGGGCGAGCCGATCAACCTCACGGTTGGCGTGCGGGTGCGCCGTTAGCGCAAGAAACGACTGGTTAACGGCCTGAGTGATTGGGTTTTCCTCAGGCCGTTCGCTATTCGCGCGCTCCGGCTTGCACAATCATGCCTGCGTCGTTTATCTCGCAGCGCAACACTACGGGGCCGTACCCATGAAGGATATCGTCGAAGCGCTGGAGAAGAAGCGTGAGTCTGCCCGCCTTGGCGGCGGACAGAAGCGCATCGACGCCCAGCATGCCAAAGGCAAGCTGACCGCTCGCGAGCGGATCGCCTTGCTGCTCGACGAAGGCTCCTTCGAAGAGTGGGATATGTTCGTGGAGCACCGTTCCCACGATTTCGGCATGGAAAACCAGCGCATTCCGGGCGACGGCGTCGTCACGGGCTGGGGCACCATCAACGGCCGCGTGGTCTACGTATTCTCGAAGGACTTCACCGTATTCGGCGGCTCGCTCTCGCGCGCCCATGCCGAAAAAATCGTGAAGGTCCAGCAGGCCGCCATGAAGAATGGCTCGCCCATCATCGGCCTGTTCGATGCCGGCGGCGCCCGCATCCAGGAGGGCGTTGAAGCCCTCGGCGGTTACGCCGACATCTTCCTCGAAAACGTCCTGTCCTCGGGCGTCATCCCGCAGATCTCCGTTATCATGGGCCCGTGCGCGGGCGGCGACGTCTATTCGCCGGCCATGACCGACTTCATCTTCATGGTGAAGGACACGTCCTACATGTACGTGACCGGTCCGGATGTCGTGAAAACCGTCACCAACGAGATCGTTTCCCACGAAGACCTCGGCGGCGCGCGCGTGCATGCTGCAAAGTCCGGCGTGGCTGACGGCGCATTCGAGAACGACATCGAGGCGCTGACGCAGATCCGCCGCCTGATCGGCTTCCTGCCGCTGTCCAACCGCGAAAAGCCGCCGACGATCCCGACCTTCGACAATCCTGAACGCGCCGAGCCGTCGCTGGATACGCTGGTCCCGACCAATCCGAACACGCCTTACGACATGAAGGAGCTGATCCAGAAGGTCGCCGACGAGGGCGACTTCTTCGAGATCGGCAAGGACTTCGGCAAGAACATCCTCACCGGTTTCGGCCGCATGGAAGGCACGACGGTCGGCTTCGTCGCCAACCAGCCGATGAGCCTCGCAGGCGTTCTCGACATCGATTCATCGCGCAAGGCCGCGCGCTTCGTGCGCTTCTGCGATTGCTTCAACATCCCGATCGTCACCTTCGTCGACGTTCCGGGCTTCATGCCGGGCACCAAGCAGGAATACGGCGGCCTCATCAAACACGGCGCGAAACTGCTGTTCGCCTATGCCGAAGCCACAGTTCCGAAAGTCACCGTCATCACGCGTAAAGCCTATGGCGGCGCCTATGACGTCATGAGCTCGAAACACCTGCGCGGCGACGTCAACTTCGCCTGGCCCACCGCCGAAATCGCGGTCATGGGCGCCAAGGGCGCTGTCGAGATCATCTTCCGCGCCGATGCGGGCGACGCTGAAAAGCTCGCCGCCAAGACGAAGGAATACCAGGATCGCTTCGCCAACCCGTATGTCGCCGCCTCGCGTGGCTTCATCGACGACGTGATCATGCCGCACAACACGCGCAAGCGTATTGTCCGGTCCCTGCGCACGCTCAAGACCAAGAAGCTCGAAAACCCGCCCAAGAAGCACGACAACATTCCGCTGTAAGGGCGGAATGCCGGGCTGCAGAGCGCTTGCTCTGCAGCAGTCGTAACTTCGTGCCCACAGCAGGCATCGCTGCCGCTAAGCGGCAATTTCCGGGCTGGGGTGACCTCTCACAGGATTCTCGCGTCTTTGTTGCGCGGCTGGCAAAGCCCCTCACGGGTTTAGCCTTGCCCTAAGGGGCATGTCGTAGCAGCTTCCCCTCACGAGACCGTCCAAAGGGCGGCGAGGGGAGAGACGTTTCATGGAAACCGCCGCTACGGGTGCGCCCGGGAAGCATCCTGAAAAGCAGAATGGCGCGCTGGTCATCGGCGCATCCAGCGTCGGCACCATGTTCGAATGGTACGATTTCTTCCTCTACGGAGCGCTGGTCGCCAACATCAACACGCACTTCTATTCTGGCGTGAACGAGACCACCGGCTACATCCTGGCGCTCGCCACCTTCGCGGCCGGCTTCATCGTCCGCCCGTTCGGCGCGCTCGCCTTCGGCCGCGTCGGCGACATTGTGGGGCGGAAAAACACCTTCCTCGTCACCATGATCATCATGGGCATCGCGACCTTCCTGGTCGGCCTCCTGCCCAGCGCGGCTTTCTTCGAAAGCATGGGTGCGGGTCTCGGCATCATCGCTCCGATCCTTCTCGTCAGCCTTCGCGTGCTGCAGGGTCTGGCAATCGGCGGCGAATACGGCGGCGCGGCGACTTACATCGCGGAACACTCTCCGCCGAATGCACGCGGCTTCTTCACCTCGTGGATTCAGATCACGGCCACGATCGGCCTGTTTATCTCGCTCCTCGTCATCCTCGGCGTGCGTCAGACCATGTCGCCGGAGGATTTCAACGAGTGGGGCTGGCGCATCCCGTTCTTGCTGTCGGCAGGCCTGCTGATCGTCTCCATCTGGATTCGCGTGCAGCTCAACGAGAGCCCCGTCTTCGTGAAGATGAAAGAAGAGTCCGCTCTTTCGAAAGCGCCGCTGTCGGAAGCCTTCGGCCAGTGGAAGAACGTCAAGTGGGTGCTGATCGCTCTGTTCGGCTGCGTCATGGGCCAGGCGGTGATCTGGTACACCGGCACGTTCTATGGCCTGAACTATCTCAAGCAGACGCTGCGGATGGACCCCGCCCAGGCGGATACGCTGGTCGCGATATCGCTCCTGTTCGGCACGCCGTTCTACATCTTCTTCGGCTGGCTGTCGGATCGTATCGGTCGCCGCTACCTGATCCTCGCCGGCCTTCTCGTTCCGGTCCTTACCTACTTCCCGCTCTTCCACGCGCTGACACAGAACGCCAACCCGGCGCTCTACGCCGCCGTGGATGCGTCGCCGGTCGTGGTCAGGGCAGATCCGAACGCCTGCGCCCTGCAGTTCGACCCCGTGGGCAAGAACAAGTTCGACTCGCAGTCCTGCGACGTCGCCAAGGCGCTGCTGTCCAAGGCGGGCATCAGCTACAACTCAGAGATCGTACCTGCCGGCACGCCTGCCGAAATCCACATCGGTGGTCAGGTCTACGTAGCTCCGACCGTCGAGAAAATGTCGGCTGACGAGCGCGCTTCGTCGATCGCGGCTTATAACAAGGAAGTCAGCGGCGCTCTGAAAGCTGCCGGCTACCCGGCCAACGCCGACAAAGACGCCGTCAACGCCATGATGGTGATCCTGCTGCTGTTCTTCACCCAGCTCTGCACGGCCATGGTCTACGGCCCGATGGCGGCCATGCTGGTGGAACTGTTCCCGGCCAAGGTGCGATACACCTCCATGTCGCTGCCGTATCACATCGGCAATGGCTGGTTCGGCGGCTTGCTGCCGACGATCGCGTTCGCGATTGTGGCCTCGACGGGCGATATCTATTCGGGCATCTGGTATCCCGTAATCATTGCCGGGATCACCTTCGTGGTGGCGCTGTTCTTCCTGCCGGAAACCTACAAGCGCAACATCCACCACGATGAAGGCCCTGGAGACACCAAGGGTACGTATTGACCAAACTAGGTACGCTGGTTCTGTCGCTGCCGATCCCGGGGCCTGTTCGGTCCCGGGCTGAGGCCTTGTTCAATTGCATCGAGCCGCCCAGGCACATCGGCACGGAAAAGCTGCTTGAAGCAGCAATCGCCAACTCTGCGGATGCCGTTCTGATCTCGCCCGGCGTGCCGATGAAGGCAGATGCAATCGCGAGCCTGCCTTCGAGCGTGAAGATCATCGCAACGGCCAGTGTCGGCTTCGACCACATCGACGTTGCCGCCGCCCGCGCCCGCGGCATCGAAGTCGCCACCACGCCGGATGCAACGACAGACGCCACCGCCGACACCACCATCCTCCTGATGCTAGGCGCCTCGCGCCTCACCAAGGGTCATGTCCATTCGATGGATCAGGCCTGGAGCGTGCGGAACGGCTTCTTCGATGGCCTCGGCATTGACATTACCGGCAAGACGCTCGGCATCGTCGGCATGGGCCGCATCGGCCGCGGCGTGGCGGAACGTTCCCGCGGCTTCCGCATGGAAGTGCTCTACCACAACCGCAACCGGCTCTCGCCCGAGCTTGAAAACGGCGCGCAATACTTCGCCTCGCTCGACGAGATGCTGCCGCGCTGCCAGGTGCTCAGCCTCAACCTTCCGGGCGGGCAGGGGGTGATCATGACGGCGGAGCGTTTCGCCAAACTGCCCAAGGGCGCGCTGTTCGTGAACTCCGCCCGCGGCAGCCTCGTCGACGAAGATGCGATGATTGACGCGCTGAAATCAGGCCAGCTCTTTGCCGCCGGTCTCGACGTGTTCAAGAGCGAACCGAACTACGACACGCGCATCAATGATCTGCCGAACACCTTCCTGCTGCCGCACATCGGCACGGCGACTGTCGAGTCGCGCACGCTGATGGCGAACAATGCGCTCGATAACATCGAGGCTGTGCTGTCAGGAAAGCCTGCGCCGTTCCCGGCGCCGCGCTAGTTCCAGAAGCCGTTATTGGCCGGTGCGGTCTTCTTGGCCGGGTGGCCGGCGTTGTGGGGGTGGCCCTCTTGAGCCGTCTTCCGCTTCATGCCGAACAGGCCTGCAAACCAGTCAGCGATGTCGCGCCGGATTTGCCACCAGCGGCGCAGCTCTGGCGTATTCGGGGCGTCATTCTCGCTGCGAGGCATCTGCACGTCGTTCATCCGGGGTTTGAGGCCGCGGATCAGGTCTTCCTCGATCTTGCGGCGCTCTTCTTCCGAAGAAACCCGCATCACATGGCGCTCGGTCGCACCCAGTATCCACCAGGCCTTGCCCCATTTCTCATGGCCGACCAGCCGCCCGCGCAGGTTGGCGGCCTTGCCGACATAAAGCGCCTGAAGGAAGAAGCCGAAGCGGCGGCGTACAAACACATAAATGCCGCCCGAATCGTTCGGAATGCCGTTCTTGGTCAACGCGCACCTGAACGTGTAGGTCCGCCCCGTTTCGCCTGTCCAACCGTGTCTGCCGAAAAACATCATGGGGCGCGTCCTGCCGGTCCCTGCAATAGCTGCGGATTTTTCGACCGCTACGGTTAATGGGACCTGAAAATCTTGACCCTTGATGGCGCGATGCGCCCGATCTTCGCCCAACTGGCTAGGTGAAGACGTTTTGCCGATTGCCTTGACGGAACATGCCTTTTAGTGACTTAGCCGTCACAGTTCTTGGGTCACCGGGGTTACGAATGTTCTCCAAAATCCTCATCGCAAATCGCGGGGAAATCGCGGTGCGTGTCATCAAGACCGCACGGCGCATGGGGGTGAAGACGGTCGTCGTCTATTCCGACGCCGACGCCGGCTCGATGGCGGTCGATATGGCGGATGAAGCCGTCCACATCGGCGGCTCGCCCGCAGCCCAGAGCTACCTGGTGCAAGACAAGATCGTCGACGCCGTGCGCAAGACGGGCGCAGAGGCTGTCCACCCGGGCTTCGGCTTCCTCTCGGAAAACGCCGGCTTCGCCAAGCGCCTGCAGGACGAGAAGATCGTCTTCATCGGCCCGAACCCGTACGCAATCGAAGCGATGGGCGACAAGATCACGTCAAAGAAGTTCGCCGCCGAAGCAGGCGTCAGCACGGTGCCGGGCCATATGGGCCTCATCGCCGACGCGAAGGAAGCGGTGAAGATCGCTGACTCGATCGGCTATCCGGTCATGATCAAGGCGTCGGCCGGCGGCGGCGGCAAGGGCCTGCGCATCGCCTACAACTCCGCCGAAGCCAAGGAAGGCTTCGATGGCGCCCGCGCTGAAGCCATCGCGTCGTTCGGCGACGATCGCATCTTCATTGAGAAGTTCGTCGACCAGCCGCGCCACATCGAGATCCAGGTGCTCGGCGACAAGCACGGCAACATCGTCTACCTGAACGAACGCGAGTGCTCGATCCAGCGCCGCAACCAGAAGGTCTTCGAAGAAGCGCCTTCGCCTTTCCTGAACGAAGAGACCCGCAAGGCGATGGGCGAACAGGCCGTCGCTCTGGCCAAGGCCGTCAATTACGACAGCGCCGGCACGGTCGAGTTCATCGTCGACGGCAAGCGCAACTTCTACTTCCTCGAAATGAACACTCGCCTGCAGGTCGAACACCCGGTCACCGAGCTGATCACCGGCTACGACCTCGTCGAGCAGATGCTGCGCGTCGCCGCTGGCGAGAAGCTGGCGATCAAGCAGAAAGACGTGAAGATCAACGGCTGGGCGCTCGAGTCCCGCATCTACGCGGAAGATCCCTATCGCGGCTTCCTGCCGTCGATCGGCCGCCTCAAGCGCATGAAATTCCCCGCTGAGGGCAAGCTCGACCAAGGCACCGTCCGCATCGACACGGGCGTCCGCGAAGGCGACGAGATCTCGATGTTCTACGATCCGATGATCGCCAAGCTGATCACGCACGGCAAGGATCGCGCCGACGCCATCGCCACGCATACCAAGGCGCTCGAGCGTCTTGAGATCAAAGGCATCCAGGACAACTCGCCCTTCCTCGCGGCGGTGCTCGACCAGAAACGCTTCCAGTCCGGCAACATCACCACCGGCTACATCAAGGAAGAATTCCCCGATGGCTTCCACGGCGCCGAAGCGTCCGCCGAAGTCGAGAAGGTCATCGTCGCCGCCGCGACCTACGCCAACGTCCTCATGCGCACGCGCATGGCTGGCATCTCCGGCCGCATCGAGCCCGCCCGCGCGCAACGCCGCGATTGGGTCGCGCTGGTCGGCCGCAAGCCGGTCGCCGTGAACATTGACTATGCCCAGGGCAAATCCTCGATCGAGTTCGTCGGCGGCAAGACGCACGCCATCTCGACCGACTGGGTGCCGGGCATGGGCCTGATGGAACTGGTGTTCGACAAGACCACCTACGCGCTCTCGATCGCCACCGCCGATGAAGGCTTCATCGTGCGCCGCCTCGGCGTCGAAGCCCACGTCAAAGTCTGCACGCCTGCGCAAGCCGACCTGCACACCCGTCTGCCCGTGAAACAGAAGCCCGACACCTCGAAGCTCATCATGAGCCCGATGCCCGGCCTCGTCGTCTCGGTCGCCGTCGTGGTTGGCCAGGAAGTGAAAACGGGCGAAGCGGTCTGCGTCGTCGAAGCGATGAAGATGCAGAACATCATCCGCGCTGAAGCCGATGGCGTCGTGAAGGCTGTCACCGCAGCTCCGGGCGCGGCTGTTGCCGCCGACGAAGTTCTGGTCGAACTGGCCTAGTCACGTTCCATCTTCGTGGCGGCGCCGAATGGATGAATCTGGATCGCCAGACGTCTGGCGGACCTGTCGCCAATTCACCGCCACTGGAATCGGCGGCAAAATGGCGGCCCACTGGACTTCCCCACCCAAGGCGAGCACATCGCGCCTATGGCCATTTACATCGATGCGGACGCCTGTCCCGTAAAGGAAGAGATCTACAAGGTCGCCCGCCGTCTGGCGCTCGACGTGCATGTCGTCGCCAACTCCTACATCCGCACGCCCATGGAGCCACGGATCAAGTTCGTCCTCGTCGATGCCGGCCCGGACATCGCCGACGACTGGATCGCAGAGCGCGCCACAGCGGGAGACGTCGTTGTCACCAACGATATTCCGCTCGCCGCACGCGCGTTGGAGAATGGTGCGGAAGTCATTTCGCCGACCGCCAAGGTGTTCACCTCCGACATGATCGGCTCGGCCCTCGCAACACGGGGCTTGATGGAACATCTGCGCTCGTTCGGTGAAATCACCACTGGGCCAAAGCCCTTCTCGCCCAAGGATCGCTCGGCCTTCCTGTCCGCACTCGATGCCGCCATCAATCGCGCAAAGAAGAAGACGAGCTAGCAATCGCCTTGGCGCGGCCGCGAAGTCTGGCGGCCAGCTGTCGATGCAGGAAAGCCGTCTAGCTGAACACCAGCTCCGGATCGTCCAGCTTGCCATAACGCAGCATCATCAAGTCGGCGACATAGTTCTGGTGCAGCTTCCACGGCTTGCGATCACCCTGCTTGGGGAAGCGGTCGATGGTCCGCTGGACGTATCCCGAGGAGAAATCCAGCCACGGCTCCTGCTTGGTGCCAGCCTGCAGATTGCGCGGCGTAACCGCATGCTTGCGCGTCCGGCCCATCCGCTTGATGACCCGGCAAGCGAACTCGCATGTCAGGTCACACTTCAACGTCCACGAAGCGTTGGTGTAGCCGAACACCGACACCATGTTCGGCACGCCTTCATACATCATGCCCTTGTAGGTCAGGCGCTTAGAGAGATCGACGACTTCACCATCGACTTTCACAGCCGCTCCACCCAGGAACTGCAACTCAAGCCCCGTCGCCGTCACCACAATGTCGGCCTTCAACTCCGTCCCCGAAGTCAGCTTGATCCCCGTCTCGGTGAACGTCTTGATGGTATCGGTCGCGACAGACACGCGTCGCGCATTGATCTGGTTGAACAGGTCAGCATCCGGGATCAGGCACATGCGCTGGTCCCACGGATTGTATTTCGGATTGAAGTGCTTCGAGACGGGATAGCCGGGGCCCAGCTGTTTCTGCGCCAGCTTCGCGATCAGCGCGCGCGTCTCCTGTGGCTTCGCCCGTGCGCGTTTGTAGAACAGCATGCCAAGCAACACGTTCTTCCAGCGTGTCAGCCCGTACGCCGTCTTCGCCGGCAACACCTTGCGCATGCCATTGGCGATCGCGTCCTCCGACGGCCGCGATACCACGTAGGTCGGTGATCGCTGCAGCATCGTCACATGCGCCGCCGTCTTCGCCATTTCCGGCACAATCGTCACGGCCGTCGCGCCCGATCCGATGACGACAACCTGCTTGCCCGAATGGTCCAGATTTTCCGGCCAGAGCTGCGGATGCACCAGCTGTCCCTTGAACGCGTCCATGCCGGGGAAGTCAGGCGTGTAGCCGTGTTCGTACTTGTAATACCCGCTGCACATCATGACGAAGGAGCACGTCAACTCCGACTGTGCGCCATCGACATCCGCCGAGACAGTCCAGCGCGACGTCGCCTTGGTCCACGATAATTCCGTGACGCGGTGGCGGAAGCGGATGTGCTTGTCGATGCCATTCTCGCGCGCCGTGTCCCGCACATAGTCACGGATCGATGGGCCGTCCGCGATCGCCTTCGCATGCGGCCACGGTTTGAAGTTGTAGCCGAGCGTATACATGTCGCTGTCCGACCGGATGCCGGGATAGCGGAAGAGGTCCCACGTACCGCCGATGGCGTCGCGGGCTTCGAGAATCGCAAACGTCTTCCCCGGCAGGCGCTTGGTGATGTGATACGCCGCGCCAATCCCAGATAGGCCGGCTCCCACAATCACAATGTCGACGTGCTGTGCGCCCAAGGCCCGACCTCCGCGTAGTCCCCGTGGGGCAGGGTATGACCGTATCCCCAAACTGCAATCAGGCGCTGTGATGGTGAATCGGGCCTGTGTTTGATTCTCATAATCGAGTTGTCGCTACGTCCGGCGACTGTCGGGCGAATCGAAAAAGTCGGCCTCGGGGGTGAAATCCGGTTACAATCCGCTCGTTTATGCCCCCTTTTGGATTGCAAACAGGAAATCGTGTTGCCCTTGGGCCCCGCAGGTGCGGAAAAAGCACTGCGCGCTTGGGATCGACCCACGGTTGTATGGGCAACGCAAAAAAAAGCGTGTAACGCGGGATCAGAATGCGGGGCGACCGCGTTTATGCCTCGGTGCCGGTCTCCCGACACCGGGGAATACCTTTTGACAAGGGGAACGGTAATGAAGAAAGCACTATTGTGCGCCACCGCGGCCGCCGGCCTGGTGTCTGTTGGCGCAACTGCTCATGCTCAAGATGGCTGGTATGGCGTCGGTAAAGTCGGCGCTGTGGTCGATGGCATTCAAGATGTCGACGCAACCGGCCCGAATAAAAACGGCCAAATCGATGCACTGCTGTCGCCGAAAGTCGACCCGGTGTTCAACCTCGGTATCGGTTACGGCTTTGAAGCCTTCCGCCTTGAAGGCGTGGTTGGCTATCGCAACAGCAAGATGGACGTGCCGAACACGTTCGTTGGTACCCGTCCGGCTGGTGTTGCCGGCCCGGATGGCGCTGCCTCGACCCGCGTGACGACGCTGTTCGTCAACGCGATCAAAGACTTCGACATGGGCGGCAACGTCGTCCCGTACCTCGGCGTCGGTGTTGGCGCTGCGCGCGTCGACTCGAAAGTCTCGTCGCTCTACGCCGCTCCGGGTGGTTTCCCGCGCAACGGCTTCGACGACAGCGACACGTCGTTTGCCTATAACGCCCTCGCTGGCTTCGGCATCAAGATGTCGGAACAGCTGACGGTTGATATCGGCTACACCTATACGGCCGCTCAGGACCTGTCCTGGCAGGGTCGCGATGGTGGCTATGAAGGCCGTTGGGACGAGCACGCTGTGAACGCCGGCATCCGTTGGCAGTTCGCTGCCCCGCCGCCGCCGGCTCCGCCGCCGCCGCCCCCGCCGCCGCCTCCTCCGCCCCCGCCGCCTCCGCCGCCGCCTCCTCCGCCGCCCCCGGTCACTGAGACCCAGGCTGCTCAGGCATGCTCGGCTCAGCCGGCTCCGTTCGTGGTGTACTTCGAGTGGGATCGTTCGGATCTCACCTCGGTCAACCGTGACACGATCAACGCTGCCGTCGCTCGCGCGAAGACAGGTGGTTGCTCGATCACGCTGTCGAGCGTCGAAGGCCACACCGACTCGTCGGGCGGCGCCGCTTACAACGACAAGCTCTCGGCTCGTCGTGCGGACATCGTGAAACAGGCCCTGGTTGCTGCTGGCGTCTCCGCCACCGCGATCAAGACGGAAGCACGTGGCGAATCCGACCCGGCCGAGCCGCGTCCGGATGGCGCTCGCGAGCCTCTGAACCGCCGTGCAGAAGTGCAGATCACGATCGGCCGTTAATTCGGTCAGTCGTTACAAACTGAGGAGCAGCCCGGTCGAAAGACCGGGCTGTTTCCGTTTGGGGATCAGGAAGCGGCGGCTGTTCTCGATTGGGATTTCGCGAGAGGCGCCGGCTGCGCGTGCGTCTCTTCGAATTCCAGATTGAGGCCTGCGGCTTCGAGCAGTCGGTTGATTGCGCCGACGAGTTCGATTGCGCGGGGCCGGTTGTCGCCCGCGAGGTCGTGGCTGATTGCGCGGACAAGGGCGCGGAGTTGGGCGGAGCCGATAGCGGAGGCGATCTCGCGCAGGTCTTCCGATGCGGTGACGCGGGCGAAGGTCGGGCCGTTGGGAGTGATTTGCGCCGGGTCGATCTCGACAAGCATGCGGGAGGCGACGCCGGTTTTTGCGCGCGTGTGCGCGAGGACGTGCTGCCCCACTTCGATCTCCGCTGCGACGGCCGTGCCTTTTCCGCCTTCGTATTCGCGAGGGATGCCGAGGAAGCGGAGGGGCCAGCCATAGCTGGCGATGCGTTCGGCCAGGCGATGTTCGGCCAGCATGGTGAGATGGGTGAGGCCGCGCGAGAGGCAGAATTCGAGAATGCCGACCATGAGTTCGCGCTGATGGTTTGAAGGCCAGCGCGGATTGTCAGCACGGCGATGCTGGGGCGCGGCGATCCAGCGGGAGATGTCCCAGACGCTTTCCAGCTCCGGCAATTTTTCGTCGGACCAGTCTGCGAACTTCTTGAGGAGGGTTGGCTGGGTCGTTGGATTGAGACGGACGGAGGCGGCGACGTCACCGAACGGGTCGATGCTCATCAGATAGACCGCGTGGTCGTCGTCGAACTCGTCGGTCTCGCGGCCATCGTGCGAGGTGAGGCCGGACCAGCCATGACCCTCGATGTAGAAGGCGTGGCGCATGCGAAACATCTGGTCGAGCTGCGAGCCATAGAAGTGCTGGTTCGCCAGCGAGACGACGTGGATCATTGCGATTTCCCCAACAGGCCCGGCGGGGGATTCCCGCCGCGGACGCGGCCATGACGGAACTATGCGTCGGGTTTTCTGGATTGGCAACCCAAGGTTGTGCATGTGCCGGACGGGGATGGCGTGGCTGGATGCGGGCGCGCGTTCGCGGCCCCGCAGGTGGCTGCGGGTTGGGCGGATTGTCGGGCGGGGTGGCTATCCGGGTTCTTCCAGCTTGTTGAAGGCACGCACGGCGGGGCGGCAGCGATCTTCCGCGTTGAAGAATTCGGGGCGGCCATGCCACCACCATCTTGTGTCGATCTCGTAGGCGCTTGGCGGCATGAGCGCGTAACGCGGCAGGCCGGCGATGAACTTCGCCAGGCGGCGGATGGCAGGTTCGCGATTGGCGAGCACGCGCTCCACGGCGGTGATGCGGCGGGCGATTGCGCGTGCGGATGATTCAGAGTCGACGTTTGCCCCTGCCGGGCTTTTGCTTGCGGGATGTTCGGACGCGGGAAAATTGCTCGGCTCGAAAGTGGTAACCCAGCTTCGGCGCGGCGGCTCCTTGCAGGGCGGATGCTCCGGCGTGGCATGCGCCCATGCGAGAACGCGGAAGCGGCAGGCCATGTTTTCCGGCGTGCGCGGGTCGTCGTGCGCCGCGGCTTCGGGCGCGTCGATGCGTGGATCGATGCGCGGTTGCAGCGCGGCGATGGTGTTCCAGCCGGGCATGGGAATGGTGATCTTGTGCGTGTTCTTCTTCACGCCGACAGGCGGCGGCGAGGGCGGCGGCTTTTTCGGCGTGGTCGCCAGCATCCTGCGGCCTTGCGGCGTCATCAGCAGGAAGATCAGCGCCTCGGTCATGAGCAGCGAGCGGACGATCTTCTCGATGGGCACGAGGCGGCAGAGGATATCCGTGCGCTGGCGATAGGTAAGGTGGCGTGTGCGGGCGAGACCGGCGACGGATTTCACTTCGCGCATCAGCACGACGAACAAAGCCTTGGCGCGCGTCCACAGATCGGGGAGCGCGTAGGTGGTCGGCGGCCACGCGGGCGCGGACATGGGGTCGGTCATCGGTTTCATGACCGCAGTATTGTGTCGGGTCAGTCGGGTGGTGGGGTGGTGTTTACATCCATCCCCCAGCAGATCGGTGGAGCGCGTTGAATCTGTTGGGAGGTGGGGATGGCTGTCCTACAGCGCGGGGCTGGAGACGTGGTGGATTGGGGCGCTTTGCGCGCTCTCTTTCTAGCGACGGTACTTGATGAAGGGCGTGGCCTTGGCGACCTGATCGTAGAGTTTGCGGGCGGTGGCGTTGAACTCCTGTGTCAGCCAATAGACCTGGTCGGCGCCGCGTTGGTCGGCGGCGGCATAGACGGCTTCGATGAGGGCGCGGCCGACGCCTTTGCCGCGGGCATCAGGGCTGGTGAAGAGATCTTCGAGATAGCAGCGCGGGCCGGCCGCCCATGTGACCGGGTGGAAGAGGTAGTGGACGATGCCGAGGAGCTTGCCGTCCGGCTGCGCCGCGCAGAAGGCGTGGATGGGAGCTTCCGGATCGAGGATGCGTTGCCAGGTCAGGTCAGTGACGTCAGCCGGGACGGCGCTTTCGTAGAAGGTGAGGTAGCCCTGCCAGAGCTGGTCCCATTGCGGGCGGTCTGCGTGGATGAGGGGGCGGATGGTGTGGGTCATGGGGTGGTGTCGCGCTTCTGAAAAGGGCGGGGAAATGTAGGGTGCATCTTGACGCACCGGGATCGATCGCGGTGCATCAAGATGCACCCTACTTTGTGGGCGTGCTAGGCGTGGATCGCTATCGCGCCTTCGGCTTTCCAGTTATCCGGCTTCTCGAATTTGAGGCGGCGGTTGGCGGCGGCTTTGGCGCCGAAGGCGGCGAGGACGGCGTCTAGTGCGTCTGCGGAGCGGAGCATTTCGCGGCGGTCGGTGGGGGCGATCATCAGGTGCTGTTTCTCTTCGAGGTGCGTGATGATCTTCGCGCGTGTGGGTCTGGCTTCGTCGTCGGAATAGCTGGCGTGGGGGAGGCCCCAGGCTTTCAGCTGTGCGGCGGGGAAGGTTTCGACGAGCATGCCGGGCGCGTCTTTCCATGGCCACACGGGGCGTTGGCTTCTGGCGATAAGCGTGAGGCAGGCGGCGGCGAAGGGTGCGCCGGGACGCGAGCCGTTCCAGAGCGTGGAGCGGGTGGCGTTGTGCTGGCGCTCTGTGAGGCGGGTGGGTTTGGCGCTGGCGAGCGGGGCGTGGGTTGTGGCGTAGGCGAGGAGGTCTGCGCCACGGGGGAAGGGGCGGTCGTCTGCGGCGGGCAGCTGGGCGATGTCGCGCAGGAGCTGGGCGTGGCCGCCGGCGGGCATGTGGGCTTCGGGCAGGCAGAAGGGCGCGTCTATGGCGGCGGCGCGGTAGCGGCCTTCGCTGAGCAGGGTGACGAGGTTGTCGAAGGGGTGGCTGTCGCCGTCGAGCTTCTGGGCGGGGCGGAGGTCGGCGAGGCGGGGGCCTTCGAGGGCGGCGATCCAGACGGTGGGTTTTGAGCAGACGGGGCGCCAGGGGCCTGCGCCCCCGGAGAAGTCGATGCCGAGGAATCGCGCGTCGCTCATGGCGCGAAGGTGAACGGGATTAACCGCGCCGCCAACTGGCGCGACATTTTTTCAAGGCGGTTACGCCAAGCGTGACAGGTCAAAACCTTGACAGGACGGGCCATTGCGGGCGCTTTGGCGGGGATGACTGTTGTGACCTCTCCCGGCGCGGCGACGCGCGAAAAGCTGATGCAGGCGGCGGCTCGCATTGTCGCGCGCGATGGGCTCGCGGCGGCGACGACGGCGGCTATCGCGGCGGAGGCCGGCGTGGCCGAGGGGACGCTGTATCGGCACTTCGAGAGCAAGGACGACCTGCTGATCGCGGCGTATCGCCAGATGAAGCAGGAGGTGTTCCTGAATGCGGGCGAGGGGCTGGATACGAGCATGGCGCCGCCGGAGCGGCTGAAGCGGACGTGGCGGGCGATCTATCTGGCTTATCGCGCTAACAAGGACGCGTTTGCGTTCGGGCAGCGGTTTGCGGAGTCGGCGCTGGCGGAGCGCGAGGGCGGCGAGGCCGGGCGCGCGGTGGCGCGGATGGTGGGTGATCTGCGCAAGGCGGGGATTGCGGCGGGCGACTTCAAGAACCTGCCGCCGGATTTGCTGGGCAGCCTGTTCATGGCGCCGATCAGCTATCTGCTGAAGGCGGAGATGAAGGGCCGGAAGTGGACGGACGCGGAGCTGGATGCTGCGGCGGACAGCGTGCTGGCGGGGTGGAAGAAGTAGGGCGCTGTAGGGTGCATCTTGATGCACCGCGCCCCACCCCGGTGCATCAAGATGCACCCTACGGTTTCAGGATCACTTTTCCGACCAGACGCCGATCTCTCATCAGTTCGAACGCTTCTCGCCAGTGATCCAGTGGTAGTTCTGCGAACACTGTGGGGCGTGTCACGCCTTCGGCGGCCCAGCGCCAGATCTGGTCGCGGACGATGCGGCCGCGTTCGGGGAGCTGGCGGCTGTATTCGCCGGCGCGGACGCCGATGACGGAGAAGCCTTTTATCAGCGGGATGTTGGTGTTGACGCTGGCGATGCGTCCGCCGGCGAAGCCGATGACGAGGAGGCGGCCGTTGAAGGCGATGCAGCGGGTGGACTCGTCGAAGATGTCGCCGCCGACGGGGTCGAAGATGACGTCTGCGCCGCGGCCGTTGGTGAGCGCTTTGACCTGCTCGCGGAAGGCGTCGCCGGGTTTGTCGCCGAGGACGATGACGTGATCGGCGCCGGCGAGCCTGATCGCCTGGGCTTTGTGTTCTGAAGCGGTGGTGGCGATGACGGTGGCGCCGAGGATGCGGCCGACGTCGAGGCTGGCCATGCCGACGCCGCCCGAGGCGCCATGGACGAGCAGGGTCTCGCCGGGTTGCAGCTGACCGCGTTCGACGAGGGAGACGTAGGCGGTGGTGTAGGCGGCCGGGTAGGCGGCGGCGTGGGCTGCGCTCATGGCTTCAGGGATGGGGTGCAGCGAGGCGGCGGGGCAGATGGCGTAGTCGGCGAAGGCGCCAGTCTTCGTGCCGCCGGCGACGCGCTGGCCGAGCTGCATGGCGACGCCGGGCCCGACGGCATCGACCACGCCGGCGAGGTCCATGCCGACTGTGAAGGGCGGGGCGGGTTTGAACTGGTACTCGCCCTTGAGCATCAGCAGGTCGGGGAAGTTGAGGCTGGCGGCCTCGACCCGGACGCGGACTTCGCCCTCGCTGGGTTCGGGCAGGGGGAGGTCTTTCAGGGCGATTCGGGAGTAATCCGCCGCCAATCCCTCGCACACGACTGCACGCATCTGCCCGCTCCGTAATCAGGTTGCACGCTGCACTGGCAGGGAGCCGGCGTCACGGGTGCCGTTACGGAAACTTTACGGAGGGTGCTGTTGACACGAGTGCGATGCAGCATAGCTTTGTTCGCAACTGCACAAACACATAAGACGTGCAGAAGGAAAC
>ERZ795059.2432-NODE-2432-length-19275-cov-7.724454_pt1 | contig 19275 bp, 16 predicted proteins | sample MGYA00375143_ERZ795059 | MGnify/ENA primary metagenome ERZ795059 (study PRJEB30188, sample SAMN05720168) | activated sludge metagenome | isolation source: Anaerobic digester | place: USA | collected 2015-01-07 ... | reverse complement strand
AGAAGACTTATACGGGGTTGAAGCCTATAATTGTTACGGGTTATCTGAAATGAACGGACCCGGCGTAGGTTTTGAATGCGAAAAAAAATGCGGAATTCATATTTGGGAGGACAATTATATAGTTGAAATCATAAATCCTGAAACGCTCGAACCCGTTAAAGAAGGAGAAGAAGGCGAATTGGTTTTAACTGTTTTAAACCGCAAGGCGTCCCCTTTGTTTAGATATAGAACAAGGGATATTACGCGACTTGTCGAATCAAAACAAAAATGCGCTTGCGGAAGAACTCATTTGCGAATAGATAGAATTAAAGGAAGAACCGACGATATGTTCATTTTTAAAGGCGTTAACGTGTTTCCGATGCAGATTGAAAAAATTATTATGGAAACAAAAGAAGTCGGGAATAACTATTTAATTGAACTTTCAAATGAAAATATGATTGATAAAATGTTGATTAAAATCGAGATTAATCCCGATTCGTTCACGGGAAATATAGACGACCTCGCGGCTATTCAGAAAAAAATCGGAAATCGCATGAAAGACGAAATATGGATTAGTCCTAAAATTGAGTTGCACGAATATAAAAGTTTGCCTGTTTCTGAAGGCAAAGCAAAAAGAATTATCGACTACAGAAAAAAATAAACGGAGCTTTTTCAAATGACAAAACAAATATCTGTGTTTTCTGAAAATAAACCCGGCAAACTCGCCGGTATTTCAAAAATTTTAAAAGACAATAATATCAATATTCGAGCTATAAAAATATCGTCTTCCGGCGATTTCGGCGTGGTTAAACTTCTTGTAAATAAACCGGAACTTTGTTATCAAAAATTAAGAGAAGCAGGCATAACCGCTTATTTGAGAGATATAATAGGCATTGTGATAAAGGACGAACCCGGCGGTTTGTTCGAGATTTCTTCCATCCTTGCAAAATATTCGATAAATATCGAAGACTCTTACGGATTTGTTATTGAAGATAAAAAAAACGCAGTCTTAATAATTGAAACCGCAGACGGCAATCATCTGAAAGAAATTTTAACAAAAGAAAAAATATCCTATTTGACCGGCGAAACTTTATACAACTGAATATGAAATTTTTTTCAGAAACAGAAAAAGCGTTTGTTAATTTTATTGATTCCGGAGAAAAATTGCCGGATGAAATATTGATGGCTTTGCTTGAAATAAAGAAAGCTGCGGCGCTTGCCAATCATGCCGCCGGAAATCTATCGCTGATAAAAAAAAATGCGATAATAAATGCGGCGGATTTTTTGCTCTCCGATGAAGAATCAAGAAAAAAGTATTGTTCTCTCGACGCTTTGTCCGGCGGAGCCGGCACTTCTTTTAATATGAATGTTAACGAAACTATATCTTTTATAGCGAAAACTAAATTCGGCAAAAATATTGATCCGCTCGACGACGCGAATATGAGCCAATCCACAAACGACGCGTTTCCAAGCGCGGTAAAAATCGCGGTTCTGCGTTTATTGAAACAATTAGAAGGTTCCTGCGCCCTTCTTCAGAAACAATTACAAGAAAAAGAATCCGCGTTTAGAGATATTATTATCGTGGGCAGGACGGAATGGCAGGACGCCGTTTATTTGACGTTAGGACAGCAATTCGGAGCTTGGGCTGAATCGATAGGCAGAGACAGATGGCGCATTTATAAATGTATGGAAAGAATTAGAACTATAAATCTTGGAGGCACCGCAGTAGGAACCGGATTGAACGCTTCGCAAAAATACGCTTACGGCGTAATAAATTTATTACGCGATTTAACCGGACTCAATCTTGTTAAAAGCGAAAATTTAATCGATTCAACTCAAAATTGCGATGTGTTCGCAGAGGTCAGCGGATTGGCGAGAACGAACGCCTCGAATTTGATAAAATTATGTTCGGACATAAGATTTTTATCGTGCGGACCGAATTCGGGGATTTCCGAATTAAAACTTAAACCTTTGCAAAAAGGCTCCACAATTATGCCCGGAAAAATCAATCCGGTTTCAATAGAAAATGTTATACAATCCGGAATGCTTGTTTTCGGTTTGGATTCGGTTTTATGTTCGGCGGCGTCATCCGGACATCTTCAATTGAATCCGTATATGCCGTTGATAGCTTATTGCATTATAAAGGAATTGAAACTTTTGGCGCAGTCTAATATTAAATCCTCCGAGCTGATAATTGAACCTATCGAACCGGATATTGAGAAAATTAAAACGAACGTCGATTCGAGTTATTGCGTTTTTACGCTGCTTGCGCCTGTGTTTGGTTATAAAAAAACGGAAAAGATTGTGGAAGATTTTGAAAAAAAGAAAAAAAATATTAAGAATTTAAGCGCGTTCGGATATTTAAAAAAATATAAAATATTGTCTGAAAATGATTTGAAGAATTTGAAGAATAATATCATAAAATAAAATTATAGATTGGCGATTAATGATACGGCTCTGATTGAGGCGTTCAATCTGAAATAATAATTGTCAGAACAATAAAAGGAAAGGAATTATATTATGGAAACCGGACTTGGCGAAACTCCATCGGCTAACAGGCCTAAAATAATTATTATAGGAAGAAGAAACGCGGGAAAATCTTCTTTTATAAACGCGCTGTCGAATCAGAATATAGCCATTGTTTCAGATACGCCGGGTACGACTGCGGACCCTGTTTATAAACCGATGGAAATACTTCCTATTGGTCCGGTAACAATAGTCGATACTGCCGGACTTGACGATAAAGGGAAACTTGGAAAACTTCGGGTTGAAAAAACTTTTGACGCGATTAATTCGGCTAATTTTGTTTTTCTTGTCGTTTCAGCGGAAACAGGTTTTTCAAATTGGGAAAAAAAAACGGTCGAATATCTTGGAAATAAAAAAATTCCGTTTGTTTGCGTAATCAATAAAATTGATTTGAATTCAAAAAAAATCTCAATACCGGATTATTTGAATGATAAAATTATTTTTTATGTTTCGTCCGCAACGAAAAAAGGAATATCAGAAATCAAAGATAAGTTGGGTTCGGTATTTCCGAAAATTAAAGAAAAGTTTATAGTTTCGGATTTGATAAAAGGAGGAGACGTAGTAGTTCTTGTCGTTCCTATTGATTTGAGCGCTCCAAAAGGACGTCTTATACTGCCGCAGGTTCAAACCATAAGAGAAATACTGGATTCCGACGCGGTCGCGGTTGTGTCAAAAGAACGAGAATTAAGATACGCGCTCGATAACTTGAAAAATCCGCCTAAACTTGTCATAACCGATTCTCAGGCTATAATGAAAGTGGCGGCAGATGTTCCTGAATCGGTTCCGCTAACGACATTCAGCGTTTTGTTTGCGAGATATAAAGGAGATTTGGATTATTTAATCTCCGGATTATCGGCTCTTGAAAAATTAAAAGACAATGACAAGATAATAATAATTGAAGCTTGCTCGCATCATCAGCAAGCCGACGATTTAGGAAGAGTCAAGATTCCGAGATGGCTTTCAAATTTCACGGGGAAAAAATTGCAATTCGATTTTTTTTCCGGAAAAGAGCCTCCGAAAAATTTGAAAAATTATAAACTCGGAATTCATTGCGGAGGCTGTATGCTCAATCAGAAAGAGATGGAAACAAGAATGGACTTGCTGAAACTTCAAAAGATTCCGGTTGTAAATTACGGAATTATCATATCATATGTTCACAACGCTTTTCCAAGAGTTTTGAAACCATTCGGGTTTTAAAACCTCCGGATTATTTTTGGATAAGTAATAATTATGCAACCTTCCGTAAAATCAGATAAAAATATAATTTTATTAATAACTTCAATAAGCGCGTTTTTGACTCCAATGATAATATCTTCGATAAACGTAGCTTTGCCGGTCATAGGAAAAGAATTTAATATCGACGCGATATTAATGAACTGGATTGTAACGGTTTATCTGCTTTCTTCTTCGGTTTTATTGCTTCCAGTCGGAAGATTAGGAGATATTTACGGCAGAAAAAAAGTGTTCGGAATAGGCGTCGCGGCGTATACGGTTTTTTCATTTTTATGCGGAATAGCAAATTCTATTTATCCCTTGATTGTTTTCAGATTATTTCAGGGAATCGGAGCCGCTATGATGTTTGGAACAATGTCTGCGATTTTGATTTCGTCTTTTCCTGCGGGCGAACGCGGGAAAGCGATAGGAATTAATGTGGGCGTCGTTTATTTCGGGCTTTCTTTGGGACCGTTTATAGGCGGATTATTGACCGAACATTTGGGTTGGCGTTCAATATTTTTGATTAATGCTGGTTTCAGTTTTTTTTTGCTGATTTTGTGTTTTTTTAAATTTAAAAACGACGATATAGAAATAAATTCCGAAAAATTCGACGTCAAGGGTTTTGTGTTTTATACGTCGGGATTGTCTATGCTTCTGTTTGGGTTTTCAAAACTTACCGAAGTTAAAGGATGCGTAATTGTTTTTATAGGAATTGTTTTTTTAACTGTTTTTGTATGGTGGGAAAAAAAAACAGAACATCCGATATTTGATTTTCGTCTTTTTATGAACAATAAAGTTTTTATATTTTCCAATCTGACAGCTTTTATTAATTACAGCGCCACATATGCCGTTAGTTTACTTGTTAGTCTTTATCTGCAATACGCTAAAGATTATTCGCCAAAATCGGCGGGTATTATCTTAATATGTATGCCGGCGATGCAATTTATTATTTCTCCGTTCGCCGGAAGATTATCGGACAGAATCGAACCGAGAATCCTTGCTTCTTTGGGAATGTTTTTAACTTTTACAGGCCTTTTTTTATTCTCGTTTATAACCGGCGCTACAGGCGTTTATATCGTATCGTTTTATCTTGCGGTTGTTGGTATGGGAATAGGTTTTTTTTCTTCGCCTAACACTAACGCGGTGATGAGTTCTGTTGATTCAAAATATTACGGGATAGCTTCCGGAACCGTCAGCGCAGCGAGAGTAACAGGTCAAATGTTCAGTATGGGAATAGTGATTTTGGTTTTTACAATTTTAATCGGCGAAGTTAAAATAACATGGAATAATTTGAATTTGTTTATCGCCAGCGTGCGAATTGTATTCGGAATATTCGCGTTCTTAAGTTTTGCCGGAGTATTCGCTTCTTTAATAAGAGGCAATTTGCGAAGCAACAATTTGCGAAGCAACAATTTGCGAACCGGTCAATGAAATATAAAAAATCGCATATTGTTTTCCCTGCGAATTAACCTAAGCCGAATTTCATTGGGTTAAATGATAAAAAGCGCAATATTATTGATTTAAAAAAAATTCCTTGAAATCTTAATTTTTTTGATATTCCGGGGGCGTATCGTCGAGAGTTTTTATCACTTTTAATTTTTTTTCTTTACTCATATCTATTATATCGAAAGAGTTTAGTCTGCTTTTATTTTCATCTGTGAAAATTCTGATTTTATAATTTGCCTTATTCTTATAATTCAATACTATCCCGAACATTCCGTTGGTTAATTGAACGATTGAGCCGGGCGGATACATTTGAGCGTAATTGTCAAAAACAGAAGTGTAAATCGAGCTGAAATGGGAGCCTGCCGCTCCAAGTATTATTTTAATAGCCATATCTGAAGGCATTCTATTTTTATAAACTCTGTCTGAAGTTAAGGCGTCAAACACATCAGCAAGCGCCACTATTTTTGCATTCTCAATTATTTCTTTTTCTTTTAGTCCGAGCGGGTAACCTTGACCGTTCACTTTTTCATGATGCTGCCAGCTTACCTTTAAAACATCTTCGGAAACGTTTTGAATGTTTTTTAGGATTTTATATCCGAATTCAGAGTGGGTTTTTATTATATCGTATTCTTCGTTTGTCAATCTGCCCGGCTTATCAAGGATTGAATTCGGAATTTTGGTTTTTCCGACGTCATGAAGTATAGCTCCCATTCCGAGTTCGATTATGTCTTCTTTTGACCATTGAAGGCCTATTCCTATGACCATAGAAATAATCGCGGTATTGACGGAATGAGCCGCGGTATAATTTTCCGCATTTTTTACGTCAATCGAAGGAGTAAAAACCTTATTTCTGTTATGCCACAAATCTTCTACGAGATTTTTCACAATAACAAAAAGATAATCAATATCAAGTTTTATTTTGTTGTATTCTTTTATCGCTTCGCAAAATTTCAAAAGTTTTCTTATGAATTTAACCGCTTCGACTCTGTTTTCTTCGTTTATGACGTCGTTTATATAGATTCCATCCGATATATCGTCTTCGATAAAAATCGTTCTCACTCCAATATTTTTTATTCTTTCGATATACTTTTCCGTAAGAACGCAGTTTTTATCAAGTAAAATATTCGCTTCAGAATTATATACGGGTTTTGCTAATTTTACTCCCGGCAAAACGTTGAAAACATTAGCTGGTCTCATTTTTTATTTTATCAAGAATCCTTTCAAAATCGTCTAAACTATAATACTCGATTATTATTTTTCCTCTGTGTTTTTTATCCTTAATATTAACTTTGGTTCCAAGATATTCCATTAATTCTTCTTCCATCATCCTTATTTCCACAGTAACTTTGGATTTTATAGGGGCTTTTGAAACTCCGTCGTCGTTTTCATCGTCTTCGGTTTGTTTTAATAATTTTTTTACCAACCGTTCTGTTTCTCTTACAGATATGCCTTCGTTGACGACAGTATTATACAATCTCAACATATCGCCTTCGCTGGATAATCCTAATATTGTTCTGGCATGTCCCATAGATATTAAATTTTTTCTTAATCCGTCCTTGATTTCATACGGCAATTTCAATAATCGAAGCGAATTAGTTATTGAAGTTCTGCTTTTGCCGACTTTAAGAGAAATTTCCTCGTGAGTCAAATTAAACTCTTTTAACAACGCCTGATAGGCTTCGGCTTCCTCGATTGAATTCAAATCGTCTCTTTGAATATTTTCAATAATCGATAATTCAAGCATTTCTTTATTATCGACTTTCTGAACAATTACCGGAACATTTTCTATTCCCGCTATTTTTGCGGCTCTCCATCTGCGTTCGCCCGCAATAATCTGAAATCTGTCGCCGCCTTCTTCCCTGACGATAATCGGATTAAGTATTCCTTTTGATTTTATTGAATCGGCAAGTTCTTGAATTTTGGCTTCGTCGAAAGTTTTCCGCGGCTGATACATATTCGGAATTATTTTATCAATATTTATTGTTTTTAAAACGCTGTTGTCGTCCGATGCGTTCGTCATTTTTGAATTTTCAGGAATCAGGGCGTTTAATCCTTTACCTAACGTTTGTTTTTGCATTTGACAATAAAACCTCCTTGCCGAGAAGCATATAAGCGGTTGAACTTTTTGAAATAATATCGTATAACATTATAGGTTTTCCAAAACTTGGAGATTCCGTGAGTTTGGTATCTCTCGGAATAGAGGTTTTAAAAACTTTATCTGTAAAATGAGTTCTTACCTCTTTTTCTACTTCGGTTGAAATATGAGCCGAACCGTCGAACATCGTCAGAAGAATCCCCTCGATAATCAGCGAATTATTTAGTCTGCTTTTTACAAGATTAAATGTGTTTATCAGTTGCGCCAATCCTTCCATTGCGAAAAATTCGCATTGCAACGGTATTAAAACAGAGTCGGAAGCAACTAATGCGTTCAAAGTCAGATACCCAAGCGACGGGGGACAATCTATTAAAATGTAATCGTATTTATATCTTGCTTTTTCGAGTTTATTGCGCAGTATTTTTTCTTTGTTTTCAATATTGTGAAGCTCTACGTTTGCTCCTATTAAATCATTGTTTGCCGGAATCATATGCAGATTTTCTATTCCAGTGTTTCTTATTGTATTTTCAACCGGAGTATCGTCTATAAATACATTATATATACTGTTCACAAGTTTTTCTTTTCCAATCCCAAGTCCGGACGTCGCGTTTCCCTGAGGGTCAATATCAATTAACAGCGCTTTTTTACCTAAAATAGATAAACCGGCAGATAAATTTACAGCGGTTGTAGTTTTACCCACGCCGCCTTTTTGATTTACTATTGAAATAATTGACGTCATGAAAAATTAATCATCAGCCCCTTGGTCCCGAATACCTTCGAGTAACCGCTAAAATATTTTTTGGCAATACCAGATTTTATAAATTTTTTTTAATATATCATTGATTTAAAATATTGTCAATAAGAATGTAAATTGTAATTGAACTTAAACTCATAATATTTTCTTTTTTTTATTTTAGTCAAGCGTCTATATTTTTATAGTTGTTTTCAAACCATTCGATAGTTTTTTTCAGACCTTCTTCAAAATCAGTTTTTGCTTCAAAACCAAAATATTCCTTAGCTTTTTTTACGTCCAAGCAGCGTCTCGGCTGACCGTTTGGTTTGGTTTTATCCCATACTATTTTTCCTGAAAATCCGGTAAGTTCTTTAATTGTCTCCACTAATTTTTTTATGGATATTTCGCGTCCTACGCCGATGTTCACCGGTTCGGCGCCGTTATAAATATTTGAAGCGAGAATGACAGCTTCAGCAGCGTCGTCGACGTAAAGAAATTCACGGCTTGCGCTTCCGTCTCCCCAGACAACGACCTGCTTATCATTATTTTTTTTTGCCTCGCAAAATTTTTTGATTAACGCGGGAATAACATGAGAAGAAGAAGGATCAAAATTATCGCCAGGACCGTATAGATTTACCGGAAGCAGATAAATAGAATTAAAATCGTATTCCTGTCTGTAAGACTGTGACTGAACTAACAGCATTTTTTTTGCGAGACCGTAAGGAGCATTTGTTTCTTCAGGATACCCTGTCCATAAATCTTCCTCTCGAAATGGAACCGGCGTAAATTTAGGATAAGCGCAGATAGTTCCGATAGCGATGAATTTTTCGATTTTATTAATTCTGGCATATTCCATAAGCATAACGCCCATCATCATATTAGCATAAAAAAATAAACCGGGATGCGCTCTGTTTGCTCCGATACCTCCGACCTTTGACGCTAAATGAATTACAATATCAGCCGGAAAATCTTTAAATAATTTTTGGACAAATTTTTCTTTTGTAAGGTCATAATCCGCGCTGCGCGGAACAAAAATACCGGATGTGAAAGCTTTCAATTTTTCCGAGATTACTTTGCCAAGAAAACCGTTTCCGCCGGTTACGATAATTTTTTTATTTTTTAGATAATTCAATTTGTAATAATTCTCCTTTGATAATATTATTTAAAATTATAAATAATTTTAACGTTTGCATTTTATAATATTTGAAATTTTCCGCAAGTTTTTTATTAGAAAATAAAACTCAATTTATTTTTTTATTGACTTTTACCGTTATATGAAACATAATAAAAAAAAATTTTTTGAGGGTAATCTTAAATATGACGTTAAAAAATAAAAAAGTATTAATAACCGGAGGCGGCGGATATATAGGATCGGTGTTGACTCCGCTTCTTCTTAAAGAAGGATGCAATGTAACCGTAATAGATAATCTTATTTATAATCAAGCGGCTTTATTGGATTGCTGCGCCAATAATAATTTTGAATTTATAAGAGGCGACGCAAGAGACGAGAATACAATAAAGTCAAACGTCAAAAACGCGGATATAATAATACCGCTGGCTTGTTTAACCGGCGCCCCTTTATGCGCAAGCGATAAATGGGAAGCTCAATCAGTGATTGTCGACGCGGTGAAATTAATAATCAAATACAGAAGTCAGAACCAAATAATGATTTATCCCAACACTAACAGCGGTTACGGAATAGGCGAAAAAGGAAAACACTGCTCGGAAGAAAGTCCGTTAAATCCTATTTCCCTTTACGGAAGATTGAAAATTGAAGCTGAAAAAATTATTTTAGATTCGGGAAACGCCGTCATATACAGATTGGCTACTGTGTTCGGAGCTTCGCCGAGGATGCGGATAGATTTATTAGTCAATGATTTTGTCTATCGCGCTGTGAACGACGGTTTTGTGGTTTTATTTGAAGCCGACGCTAAAAGGAATTATATTCATGTTAGAGACGTAGCGGACGCTTTTGTTTTCGGAATAAGAAATTTTTCTTCTTTGAAAAACAATATTTTTAATTTAGGGCTTTCATCCGCCAATTTATCAAAAAAAGAATTATGCGTAAAAATCAAGGAATACGTTAAAAAATTTTATTTTACGGTTGCGGAAATAGGCGAAGACCCGGATAAAAGAGACTACATTGTGAGCAATGATAAAATTGAAAAAGCCGGTTTTATTCCTTCGCATACTCTCGAATCGGGAATTATCGAACTGATAAAAGCTTTTAGAATATTAAAAATCAAACGCGTTGAATTTACAAATTTCCAATAAAGAAATGCATCGAAACGTATTATTTATAAATCCGGGCGGTCAAAAAAAAGTATATCAATCGCTCGCTAACGAATTTTCAGCCATTGATATTCCTATTTGGGCGTGTTTGATTTCAGGATATCTGAAGAACCGCGATTTCAATCCTTCGATATACGATACTAACGTTGACGGCTGGGATGAAAAATCTCCGGAATTATTATCGAAAAAATACAATCCGGATTTAATCGTAGTATTGGTTTTCGGTCATCATCCTTCGGCTTCCACGCAGACTATGCCTTCAGCAAGAACAATAGCGGGCGATTTAAAAAAATTCAATAAGGATTTACAGGTGGCGTTTGGAGGCACGCATCCGTCGGCTATTCCTGAACGAACTCTTTCTGAAGAAAATATTGATTATGTAATTCGGGGCGAAGGCTGTCTTACAATAGAAGGATTATTGCTTTATTTTTCCGGTAAATTAAAAATAAATGAAATTCCGGGTTTATGGCATAAAAAAAACGGAAGCATAGAAAATAACAAATCTGCGGAAGCGGCAAAAGATTTAGATTCTGAATTTTCGCGGTATTCATTGGAATTGCTGCCGGATATAAATAATTACAGGGCTCATAACTGGCATTGTTTTCAAGATTTCGAAAAAAGCAAAACTCCTGATTTTTCCGACGTCAGAAGCCCGTATGTTTCGCTTTATTCGTCTTTGGGATGTCCTTATTCGTGCAGTTATTGTTGCATAAACGCGCTATTTGGAAAACCCGGAATCCGCTTCTGGTCAATAGAAAAGATTATTTCTTTTATAGATGAAATAGCAAATAAATATAAAGTTAAGAACATCAGGTTGGCTGATGAATTATTCGTTTTAAACGCAAAACGGGTTGAGGATTTCTGCGATAGAATAATCGAAAGAAAATATGATTTAAATATCTGGGTCTACGGAAGAATTGACACTATCGACGTTGGTATTCTTTCCAAAATGAAAAAAGCCGGAATTAACTGGATTTGTCTCGGAATAGAATCGGGGAATCAATTGATTAGAAAAAATGTTAATAAAAAAATAAATGGAAATATTTTCGACATAGTAAAAGCGATAAAAGACAACGGAATATACGCTTTCGGCAACTATATGTTTGGTTTGCCTGACGATACTTTGGATACAATGAAAGAAACAATGGAAACGGCGCTTCAATTAAATTGCGAATTTGCGAATTTCTATACGGTTATGGCTTATCCGGGTTCGAAACTTTACGAAGACGCTTTAAAGCAAAAAGAAATTCTGCCAGAATCGTGGGCGGGTTATTCGCATCATGGATATTTGACAAAACCTTTGCCAACCAAAACTTTGACGGCTAAAGACGTTTTGCGGTTCAGAGACGAATCTTTTATAAAATATTTTACCGAGCCGTCTTACTTAAATCATGTAACTGAAATTTTTGGAATTAAAACGTTGAATCATATAAAAAAAATGACTGGCATTAAATTGAAAAGGAAACTGTTTGATGAATAAAGAAAAAGATTTCTTCGAGTATTTAAAAAAAAAAATTGTCGAAGTAAAAAAAGAAACCTTGAAACTCCATTCAAAAGCTCCTGAAACGCGAATTGCGTCGTCGTTTTCAGACGTGGAAATATTCGCTTCTTTGTATTACGGCGGAATTTTAAAATTTGATCCGAAAAACGCCGGTTTTTCCGAACGCGACAGATTTATAATAAGCAAAGGACACGGCGCGATTTCGCTCTATCCGATTCTTGCAGATTTAGGTTTTTTTGATAAATCAGAATTATTGAATATTTGCGGAGAATCGTCTATACTCGGAGGTATTCCGGATTGCAATATTCCCGGTTTTGAAACGGTCAACGGTTCTCTCGGTCATGGGTTGGGAGTAGCCTGCGGAATAGCGAGGGCTTTGCAGATTTCCAAATCCGAATCAAAAACATTCGCGCTGCTCGGAGACGGAGAGCTTTTTGAAGGCTCGGTTTGGGAAGCCGTTATGTTTGCCGGTCATCATAAACTTTCAAACTTGATTTTAATAATTGATTTGAATAAAAAATGTATGCTTGGTTATTGTAAAGATATTATAGACCTTGAACCGCTTGAAGAAAAATTCAATTCGTTCAGATGGAAAACAGTCAGAGTCGACGGGCATAATATAGAAAATCTATACAAATCGTTAAAAGATTCAAAAAATGACAACGATTCAAAACCTAAAGTTATTATTGCTGACACAATTAAAGGCAAAGGAATAAAATCTCTTGAAGACGATCCGATTTGTCACATTAAATCATTAAACGGCGAAGAAACGGAAAGGATTATTAAGGAGTTATAATGGACAAAAAAAACACTGGCGTCAGAATGAGAGACGCGGTTATATCCGGAATATACGATCGTATGAAAACAAACGCGAAAATTGTTTTTTTATCAGCGGATTTCGGGGCTCCGGCTTTAGACCTCGTTAGAAGAGATTTTCCCGATAGATTTATAAACGTTGGAATAGCCGAACAAAATTTGATAAATATATCGGCGGGATTCGCATTTGAGAATTTTATTGTTTTTTCGTATGCCATCGCTCCTTTTTTAACAATGCGCGCTTTTGAATCAATAAGAAATAATGTATCGGTTCTCGGACAATTAAAAAAATTGAATATCAATTTACTCGGCGTAGGCGCTGGACTCAGTTATGACGTTTCAGGTCCTACCCATCATTGCCTTGAAGACATATCTATAATGCGGTTATTGCCGAATATTATGACGTTTTCTCCGAGCGATTCTATTTTAGCGGCAAAATTAACGGAATTTGCGATTAATAATAAAACTCCTAAATATATAAGAATGGATGGAAAACCTTTAAAAAATATTTACGCTGCAAACGACAACGTCGATATTTTAAGAGGTTTTTTTGAGCTGATTAAAGGAGAAGATATATGCTTGGTTTCAACCGGTTATATGACTCATACGGCTTTAAAAACCGCTGAAAAATCAGACGCTAAAATCGGAGTCGTCGATTTGTTTCTTTTAAACGGCTTGGATTCCTGCGCTTTAGCCGATACCCTAAAAAATTATAAAGCGGTAATTACTTTGGAAGAAGGTTTTATAAACGCCGGCGGCTTGGATTCTTTGATTAATAATATCGTATTGGAGAATAATCTTAAAATTGAAATCAGAAATCTCGGATTTAAGGATAAGTATGTTTTTGATATAGGCGGTCGAGATTATCTTCATAAAAAATACGGTCTTGACGCAGATTCCATTATAAAGATTTTAAACGGCGTTTTATGAAAATATTAGTTACGTATTCAAATAGTTTTCCCGGTTTTTTTATAAAAAAAAAACTAAAAAAAAATTTTACGGTTCTTGATGAAGAATTAGATTGCGAGAACTACGGTCTGACAAATAAATTTTTAAAAGAGAATAAACCTGATTTAATAATTTTAAACGTTCCGTTTGCCGGCGGAATCAAGATGAATATCGAGCGTCCGGCGGAACTGATGATAAAAAATCTCGAGGTTCAAAGAAATATAATCTTATCGGCTTTTCAAAATAATATAAAAAAATTAATTTTTATAGGAAGTTCTTGCATGTATCCAAAAACATTCGCAAGAAAACTTAAAGAAGGCGATTTGTTATCAGGACTTCTTGAAGAAACAAACACTGCGTATTCTATTGCGAAAATATCCGGCTGGCAGTTATGCAAATCTTTAAATAAACAATATAAAACCGAATATATCACGTTGATTCCGGCAAACTTATATGGAGAAAGAGACGACATAGACGGAGAAACCGCGCATGTAATCGGTTCTTTAATATCGAGGTTTTACGAAGCCAAACTAAAAAAACAAAATGAAATAATTATATGGGGAAGCGGAAAGCCGATACGCGATTTTTTATATGCGGAAGACTTCGCTGGCGCGATAAATTTTTTGATTAAAAATAACGTAAAATGCGATGAAATAAACGCGGGTTCCGGCGCCGGATATTCGATAAAAAAACTCGCCGGATTAATCGCAGGCATTTATAATTATAAAGGGAAATTAATTTTTGATAAGACTAAACCGGACGGAATGCCTATAAAATTACTCGACGCGACTAAAATTAAAAATATGGGATGGTCGCCACAATATTCGCTGGAATCCGGATTAAAGCGGACAATTAATTGGCATATTAAAAGACTCCGGAAAAATAGTTAAAAGGAAATCAAATGATAATTACGAGAACTCCGTTTCGCGTTTCATTTTTTGGAGGCGGAACAGATTTACCTTGCTGGTATAACGACAACAAAGGAGCGGTATTATCGACTACAATCGATAAATATTCGTATATAACCTGCAGGAAACTTCCTCCTTTTTTCGAGCATAAACACAGGATAGTATATTCAAAAACAGAACTTATAAAAAAAATCAGCGATATTAATCATCCGGCTGTTAGAGAAACTATGAAGTTTTTGAATATTAAAACCGGGCTTGAAATACATCACGACGGAGATCTTCCGGCTCGTTCGGGATTGGGATCAAGTTCTTCTTTTACCGTAGGGCTTTTAAAAACGTTATACGCGCTTAAAGGTAAAATAGTGGATAAGAAAAAACTTGCGATTGAAGCTATTCATATTGAACAGGATTTAATCAAAGAGGACGTGGGTTCTCAGGACCAGGTGGCGGCGGCGTATGGCGGGTTGAATAAAATAACATTTGCCGGCAAACATCAAATCGAAGTAAGACCGATGACTATCGGACGCGGGAAAATACAAGACCTTGAAAACCATCTTATGCTTTTTTTTACAGGATTGCAAAGATACGCGGTTGAAATAGAAAAAGAAAAAATCCGGCTTTTACCGGATAAAAAATGCGAACTGAATTCTTTATGCTATATGGTGGAAGAAGCTTGCGATATTTTAAACGCCGATAAACCAAGATTAAATGATTTCGGCAAATTGTTGGACGAAAGCTGGAAGCTAAAAAAAAGTTTATCGGGCAAAGTATCAAACGGAGTTATAGACGATATTTATAATGTTGCGAAAAAAAACGGAGCTTTAGGAGGAAAAATTCTTGGAGCGGGAGGCGGAGGATTCATACTTTTTTTCGCGCCTCCGGAGAAACAAGAACGTTTAAAAACGGCATTAAAAAAATTATTATTTGCGCCTTTTAAATTTGAATCTCTTGGAAGTCAGATTATTTATTACGGCGAAAGCGGAGGATGAAATGAGAATTAATTTCGGAACTATTTTTATAACCGAAAAATCAAAAAGTTTGTTAAACGAAATATTAGAAACCGGCAGACTGTCTAATGGAAAATACGTTAGGGAATTTGAAAATAAGTTTGCCGAATTAATTGGAGCGAAAGAAGCGGTGGCTTTAAGCAGCGGCGCGGACGCCGACGCGCTGGCGCTTGCCGTTTTATACGATTACGGCGCAAACAGGGGCGACGAAATTATTACTCCGGCTCTTTCTTTTGTGGCTACCGGCAACGCCGTTCTGCAGGCGGGATTTATTCCGGTTTTCGTAGATGTTGAAAAAGACACTTTAAATATTGACGTTTCAAAAATCGAAGAAAAAATCACGGAAAAAACGAGAGCCATAATGCCGGTTCATTTAATGGGAAAACCCGCGGAAATGGACGCGATAAATAGAATAGCGAAAAAACATAATTTGTATGTGATTGAGGACGCGGCTGAAGCGCACGGGGCGGTTTATAAAGGAAAAAACGTAGGCGTTTTAGGGGATATGTCCGCTTACAGTTTATATGTCGCGCATATAATAACTACCGTCGAAGGCGGAATTGTCGCGACTAATAACCTCGAGTTTGCCGATATTCTGCGTTCGTTGAGAAGTCACGGCAGAGCTTGCAAATGCAAATCATGCGTGTTAAACGTGTCGGGCGCCTATTGCGAAAAAAGATTCAATAACAGCGAAAAGCAGGATATAAGATTTATATTTGAAAGAATAGGTTTTTCAACCAAAATGAACGAAATGGAAGCGGTCATCGGTTTGGGTTCATTAGAGCATTATGATTCGATACTGAGCAAACGCAGAAAAAATTTGTATTATCTTATGAACGAATTCAAACGGTTTGAGCCGTATCTGACAACTTTTGCAAAAAACGATTATGAAGAAATAGGGCCTCACGCGTTGCCTGTGATTGTGTCTCAGGACGCGCCTTTTTCAAGAAATCAACTTGTCGGGTTTCTGGAAAAAAATCAAATCGACACCCGAAATCTTTTTTTATCAATGCCTACGCAATGTTCCGGTTTTAAATTTTTAAATTATAAATACGGAGATTTTCCAAACTCCGAATTTCTCGGAAACAACGGCATTCATATTGGCGTTCATCAGGATTTAGGACAAAAAGAATGCGAGTATATAATCGGCATTTTTAAAAAATTTTTAGATGCAAATGTTTAAATTTGATAATCTGAAAGTCAAGTATTTGTTTGTTTTTTTTGCGTTTAATTGTTGCGCCGCCTTGATTATCGGGTATAGATACCTTGGACTGAATTCTGCGGATTCGACCGGATTTTTAAATATTTATTTCAAATATTCCGTCTGGCTGACCCATTTTATCTCTCTAAATTTATTGGCGTTTATCTTAAGTTTATTATTGAATCTAATAATTCCATTTCCTAAAATAATAAAAATAGCGATACCGGCGTTATTTACTCTTCTTCAAATTTTTATTTTTACGGATTATCATATTTACAGAATTTATCATTTTCATTTTAACGGACTGGTATTAACGACGCTATTAACCCCGGGAATTTGGGATTCGATACATCTGGATTTTATCAATAAATTTTTTATGTTTTTTATTCCGGTAATTTTTTTTATAATGGAAATCGCCGTTTTAAATTTGATAATAAAAAAAATAGATTTCATTAAATTTTTCAAGAAAAAGTTTTATTTATATTTTTTCGGTTTATTTTTAGCGATACTATTGACGGAAAAACTCATTTACGCATATGGAGATTTGTATAACAAGATTGAAGTATTGGAAATTTCAAGGATTTTTCCCGCATATCAGAAGTTTACGGTTAAAAGAGCCGCAGTTAAATATTTTGGATTCAATATCAAAAAAAACGATAATTTAATTATTAATTCTAAAAATTATTCGTTGGATTATCCTAAACCGCGGTTTCAATTTAACTCGTTTCCCGTCAATTATAACGTATTAATTATATTCATAGAATCATTGCGATTTGATATGCTTGATAAAAATATAACTCCTAATCTGTATGAATTTTCAAAAAAAAATATTGTTTTTAAAAATCATTATTCTTCCGGAAACACAACCAGATTCGGCATATTCGGAGCGATTTACGGATTATACGCAAATTACTGGCATTCGTTTTTAAGCGCGAGAAAATCCCCCGTTTTAATCGACGCTTTAAAAAAATATAATTATGATTTCAAAATTTTGTCAAGTTCAAAACTGACTTTTCCCGAATTCAATAAAACGGTTTTTGCTAACGTTCAGGATTATATAGAAGATTCGTTAAACGGAAAAAAACCAAGCGAGCGAGATAAAAAATTAACTGATAAATTCAATAATTGGATTGCTAACCGGAAAAGCGGCAAACCCTTTTTCAGTTTTTTATTTTTTGATTCGTCCCATCAATCCTATAGTTTTCCCGAAGAATTTGCGAAATTCAAACCCTATTCCGAATCGGTGAACTATCTCGATGAAGATTCCGAAAAAAATCGTGATTTAATCTTTGCCAGATATAAAAATAGTTTATACTATGTCGATTATCTTTTAAACGAAATTTTTCTGACGCTTGATAAAAATAAAATTTTAGACAATACTATCGTTATAGTTACCGGAGACCACGGCGAAGAATTCTGGGAATATGGAAACTTCGGACATAACCAGAAATATAACGATTATCAGACTAAAACCGTTTTTGTAGCGCGGTTCCCCGGATATGATTCTAAGGAATACTCGCATATTACATCTCACCTTGATATTGCGCCGACAATTATGAAATCCCTCGGAGATTCGAATGATATTATGTCTTACGCTCAAGGAGAAAATCTGTTTGAACCTCATAAAAAACAATATTTTGTTCTCGGCGGCTGGGCTGATTCGGCAATTTTTATTGAAAACAAATATAAAATAACCGTTGGGACCTCTGATTATAATATGTCTAAAAATACTTTAACAGATTTTCGGGATAATGAAATTACTCAAACAAAAGATATTTTATCGCAAATCAAACGAAGTTATTTTTTGAATATCCTAAATGACTTGAGCGAATTCAGAAAATAATTATTTTACGTCAAAATATTTCCCCGATTTCCTTTAAAAAACCAAAAATAAACTGTTGAAAAATATAGCGTTAAATGTTTTTTTTGAGATATTTAAAAAAAGTTCTAATGTTTTTTTATAAACTGCCGATATAAGTCCATAGGGAAAAGGGATTAAGAAACTTAGGGAAAACACTTCTTGTGTATAGTTTCAAAATCCTCTAAAAGCATAATACAAAAATATTCAAAACAAATTATGAATTATGCTTGCAACATTTATTAAAGGGAAAAGAAATGTTAAGAGGAATTTACACCAGCGCATCAGGAATGCTTGCCAATCAAGCCACGCTTGACGTAACCGCAAATAATCTTGCGAACGTCAACACAGCCGGTTATAAAAAAGACGATGTTGTATATAGAGAATTTCCCAAATATTTAGAATTAAGATTAAAAGACAACGTATGGTTGACTACGGGCGGTTCAATAGATTTAAGACCTCAAGTAGGCAAGCTCGGAACCGGCGTTACAGTTGACGCGATAGTTGTTGATCATAATCAAGGTCCTTTGCAGTTCACTGAAAACAGATTCGATATGGCTTTATTTGGTCAAGGTATGTTTGCGGTTCAGACGCGCGGCGGCGAAAGATATACTCGCGACGGAAGTTTTGTTATGAACAGCGAAGGATATTTAACTAATCATCAGGGACAAATAATATTGGGAACGGATAATAATCCCATAAAAGTGGGAAACCAGCCGTTTGCGGTTAATGAACTCGGAGAGATATACG
>ERZ795059.2431-NODE-2431-length-19276-cov-5.304303_pt1 | contig 19276 bp, 16 predicted proteins | sample MGYA00375143_ERZ795059 | MGnify/ENA primary metagenome ERZ795059 (study PRJEB30188, sample SAMN05720168) | activated sludge metagenome | isolation source: Anaerobic digester | place: USA | collected 2015-01-07 ... | reverse complement strand
CAGCTTATGATGCTGATCTTTGAGGTCGGCTATCTGCTGATCCAGCGAAGCTGCCCCGTCACTCCCACGACCTCACCGCATTCATGTCATACTCGCCGAACGTGCCGACATAATACGTCGGTTGCCACACGCGCACCTGCCCTAGCGTATAGGCGAGGTTGTTTTGAAAGGCCAGCGCGATCTGCTCCGGAGACTGCTCGATATTCCCGCGCACCGAGACGTGTACGTGGTCCGGCACGGCCGAACACCGCGAGATTCCGTACCCTTTTTTCTCCGCGATGCGAAACGATTGATCCCGGATTTTGCCAAGCCACTGCGGGCTGGCATTGCACCATCGCTGTGCATTCACCAGGACGAGGTGCAGATTGTACCAATACCGGCCGCTTGCCGTCTCGGACGGCAGCGATAGGTCCACGGCCGAGTTGACGATGGTAAACGGACGCAGCCGTTCTTCGAGGGCCGGGTCGCCGTGAGCTTCTTTCTGTCCGTGCTGCTGAATGTACTGTTCGACGTCCTCGCGATGGTTCTCGCCGATCGAGACCATGGCCACTTTCCGGCTGAATTTGATTGGCGCCTCGGCCTGCCGCAACGCATGCTGCAGCCGCCCTTTGACGCGTGCCACGAAGAAGACGGGCGTGACTTGTGGCGTAACGCTGAACGTCATCAGCACGCGTTCCGGCGAAAACGAACACTCCAGCAGTCGCAGGTGGTCGCGTTCCCAATCCGCCGAAGGCACTGCCAACAGAGATTCCATCTTGTCCGGGAATCGAGTGCCGACCGTAGGCCATCCCGTCCAACCGTAACGCAGCTTGTAGCAGGGAGTCACTGCACCGGGCTCGTACAAGGGCTGAGGTCCCATAGGAGTTACCTTCATGTTTCGATTCGGCGATTTGCCCGACAGATTCTGACATGTTGCGAGAGCCTTCGCCGTTCGCTTCCCCACCCACTCGCCTGGCAGGTGGACGGCCCCATTCTACGCCACGTTTGAACGCGACAGCAACGGATGCGAGGCCCTTGCCCGCTCGTCGAGCCGGTGAAAACGTCGTGTCAGCGAGTCGGGGCCCCTGCCCGCTCGTCGGGCAGGTGAACAAGTCTTGTCAGCGAGCCACGGGCATCGCCCCCGCGGCCCCTGCCCGCTCGTCGGGCAGGTGAACAAGTCTTGTCAGCGAGCCCGTGTCATCCGCGACATCAGGAATTCGGCCCCGGCCGGCTTGTCCGGCCGGTGAAGAAGTGGCGCGGGCGGCTCCCACGTTCGCTCGCTTACAAGACTCGTTCACCGGCCGGGCAAGCCGGCCGGGGTCTTCCGTAGCGGGACGCGGGGGCGGGCTCTCTCGCTCGCTCGCTCACAAGACTTGTTCACCGGCCGGGCGAGCCGGCTGGGGTCTTCCGTAGCGGGACGCGGGGGCGGGCTCTCTCTCGCTCGCTCGCTTACAAGACTCGTTCACCGGCCGGGCAAGCCGGCCGGGGTCTTGTGCGAGCCGGCTGGGGGGCTGCATGTCCCCGCGCGGCGACTTGGCGAGCTTGCTGTTGCATCGGCCGTCGGAATGTGGTACGCCTTGCATCGGAAGCACGTGATCCACGACCGGGGGCGGACCGATGCCAAACGCCGAGGAGGAATTTGCTCGACTTACGGAATCGCTGCGGGAGCGGTTTGCCGCACACGCCTGGTCGGCCTCGTGCTATCGGCGGTTCGCACCGCAGTTGAGCTTCGGCCGGCACCGCGGTCCAGCGGCGCCGGATGCGAAGCCGGCGGCCGTGGTGGCACTGTTCTATCCGGCGGGCGGCCAGTGGCATCTGCCGCTGATTCTGCGGCCGGATTCCATGATCTATCACCCAGGGCAGATCAGTCTGCCCGGCGGCCGCGCAGAACCGGGCGAGGCGGCGGAAGCGTGTGCGTTGCGCGAGTTGCACGAAGAACTGGGCGTCGCTCCGAACGAGGTCACGATTCTCGGATCGTTGCCGCCCCTGTTCGTCTACGCCAGCAATTTCCTGGTCCATCCGCTGGCAGCCATCGCTCCGCAGCGTCCGGCCTTTCGCCCGGATTCGCGGGAGGTCGCCGAACTGCTGGAATTGCCCCTGCCGCACTTGATGGACGAGCGAAACCGCGGAACTTGCACGATCGTGCGAGCGAGTTTATCATTTCAAGCGCCGTGTATCGAGTTTCAGAACTGGCGCATCTGGGGTGCGACGGCCCTGATTCTCGGTCAGTTGCTGGATGTCATCTGCGGCGATGCGGAGAGGGAACTCCTGGCAGAAGTCATCTTTCGTCGGAACGGGGCCGCACACGGTACATCGACCCGCGAAGCGACCGGCCTCTGATATCTGAACGGCGATCCCACTGACGCGTTGACAGGAACCGCGATGACGACGAACGATTCGATCTATCTTTGTGCCCCGGTCAATGCGCTCGTCGAGGGGCTGTTCGAACAGAATGTGCCTCTGGCCGAGATCAAGCAACATGGAGATTTCGGTCTCGGGACCTTCAATGACCTGGATGGTGAGATGGTCCTGTTGGATGGCGCGGTGTACCAGATTACGGCCGCCGGGCAGGTCCATGTCATCGAGGATGAACAGACCCGGACGCCGTTTGCCTGCGTGACCAACTATCGCCCGATCAGTCATGATGAACTGGACCAGGAACTGACGTACGACGCCTTTCTGGACTGGCTGGTTCGGCTCTTGCCCTCCCCCAACCTGTTCTATGCGCTGCGCATCGAGGGCGAGTTCGCGTCGATCAAGGCTCGCTCCGTACCCAAGCAAGAGAACTATCGAACGCTGGTCGAAGTAGCCCGGGAACAAGCCCTGTTCCAGTTCGACAATGCGTCGGGCACGCTGGTTGGTTTCTTCACCCCCACGTTCATGGCTTCGCTGAGTGTTCCCGGCCTGCATCTGCATTTCCTTTCGGCCGATTTTCGTTCCGGGGGGCATCTCCTGGAATGCCGGCCTCGGAAAGTCCGCGTGGGAGTGCAGTTCATCAGTCGCCTGGAACTGGCCTTGCCCCTGAGCCTGGATTACTTGACCTGGGACTTCCGGCGGGATACGCGTCAGGACCTGCATCAGGCCGAACGCTAGTCTGCGGCTTGTGAGTCGTGGAACGAGACACCTGTCGACGTTATGGTTTCACTTTGACCGCATCATGCTGCAGAATCTCAAACGTGTCGTGTTGTCGCTGGTGTTGCTGAGCGCGGGGGCGTTGACGCTGCTGCTGTCGGACCTCCACTCGCGTGACCGTGCGCAGAACGCGGCAGTTGGGACGGCCTCCCAAGTGCGGGTGGCCCTCGTCAAACACGCGTCCACCCCGTTGCTCGATGAAGGCGAATCCGGCGTCTTAGAGCAACTGGCCGCCGCCGGCTACAAGGACGGCGAGCGAATCTCGCTCCAGCGGTTCAGCGCCGAGGGGGACCTGCCCACCGCCAACGCCATCGCCAAGCAAGTGACGGATGGCAGTTTCCACATGGTGATCACGATCAGCACGCTGTCCCTGCAGTGTGTGGCCAACGCCAACAAGGACGGCCGTGTCATTCATGTGTTCGGCTGCGTGACCGATCCGGCTGGTGCGGGGGTCGGCATCCAGCGGATGGACTCGACAGACAAGCCACCTTGGCTTGCGGGTGTGGGAAGCTTCCAGCCGGTTGAGAAGATCTTCCGCGAAGCGCATCGGCTGTGGCCCGGCCTGAAGACGGTCGGGGTGGTCTGGAACCCTGTCGAGCGCAACTCCGAAACGTGTACTTTGAAGGCCCGCGAGGTGTGCCGGACGCTCGGTCTGGAACTCCTCGAAGCTACCGTGGACCAGAGCAAGGATGTGCGCGAAGCCGCCGACTCGCTGGTGGCTCGCGGAGCGCAAGCCTTTTGGACGGGGGCGGACGTCACCGTGAACAATGCCACGGCCGCCCTTTGCGAGACGGCGCTGAAAGCCAAGATTCCCGTGTTCTCCAACACCAGCGGCCAGGTGCGCGACGGCACCCTGTTCGATTTGGGGGCCGATTACGTGGAGGTCGGCCGCCACATTGGCAGCATCGCCGCGGCCATCCTGGACGGACAAGACCCCGCCGAGGTCGCGATCACCAACTTCATGCCCGAACGCGTGATGTTGAACCGGCAGGTCCTGAAGAAAATGCGCGATCCGTGGCGGTTCCCCGACGATCTGGTCGCGCGCGCCGAGCTGATCATCGGCGAGGACGGCAAAGTCGAGAAGGACGCGGCCAAGCTAGGCCTCAAGTTTCCACCGTCGGTGCTGGCCATGCAGACCGCCGCGAGCAAGCCCGCTGCGCCCGCCGCACCGGCCCCGAAGCCGCTGACCAAACGCTGGCGAATCCAACAGGTTTCGTATTCCGAGTCGGTCATGGTGGAAGATGCCATGCGCGGTTTCCGCGACGGATTGAAGGAGGCCGGGCTTGCCGAGGGCAGGGACTTTACGCTCAAATCGCTCAGCGCCCAGGGCGACATGGCTGCCTTGGGCTCGCTCTTCGATTCCGCCCGGACCGCCGGGACCGACCTGTACGTGGTTTTCAGCACGCCGACCTTGCAGACGGCCCTGCAAAAGGTGCATGACGCGCCGGTCCTGTTCACGGTGGTGGCCGATCCGATCATGGTCGGGGCGGGCAAGTCCGACAAGGAGCACTTGCCGAATGTGACCGGTGTTTACACGCAGGGACCTTACCGCGAACTGGCGGAAATGCTGCGCACCCATTTCCCCCAGATCAAGCGGGTCGGCACCCTGTTCTGTCCGGCCGAGGTCAACTCGGTGGCGAACAAGGACACCTTCGTACGGGAGGCCACGCGTTGCGGCCTGACCGTGGAAACGGTTCCCGCCAACCAGGCCGGCGAGCTGTCGGATGCGGCCCTGTCCCTGTGCAGCCGGAAGCTCGACGCAGTGGCCCAGGTCGTCGACAACCTCAGCGTCACAGGGCTTCCAACCATCACCCGCGCCGCGAACCAGGCGCGGTTGCCGGTGTTTACTTGCGTGAGCGCCGGCGTCCAGCAGGGCGCCGTCCTGGCAGTGGCGCGGGACTATGTCGACGCGGGGCACGAAACGGCGTTCAAGGCCGTACGGGTGATGCGCGGCGAGAGTCCGGCCCAGATCCCGTTCGCGCCGCCGACCAAGGTGCAGAAGTTAGTGAACCTGAAGAACGCCCAGCAGTGCCGGCTGAACATCCCCGCGGCGCTATTGCGGGAAGCGCAGTTGGTGTCCGACGGTTCCACACGTTAACCCCTGGCCACCTATGGAAATTACTCGCACGGCTGCCGCCGAACATGTCGAACTCAAGCTGAAGGGCCGCCTGGATGCGATCTGGAGCGACCACGTGGGGCGTGCGCTGGCCGAGTGCGTCCGGGAAGGTCAGCACGACCTGGCACTGGACATGGCCGAGGTGGATTACATCAGCTCGGCCGGCATTCGCATCCTCGTGATGTACGCGAAGCAACTCAAGGGCATCCACGGTCAACTGGCCGTCATCAACGCCTCCCAAAACGTGCGGACCGTGCTGCACCTGGCCGGACTCGGCAGCTTCCTGCGGGTCGGAGCCGGCTCGGCAGCGACGCCCGTGCCGGCGGCCGAGCCGTCTTCGGGCCGGTTCGTACTGTCGCAGCCCGGCACGATCGCGGAGGTGTATGATCTGGAAAAGAACGCCACGCTACGGCTCGAGGGGCTCGGCGACGCGACCGAGTGGCTGGCCGGCCGCGCGTCGCCGGCGGCGTGTAGGTCGGTCGAGTTTCCCGTCCAGACCCTGGGACTCGGCTTGGGCGCTCTGGGTGCCGGCGCGGTGTCCGGAGGGGACCGTCTGGGCGAGTTTCTGGCCGCCGGCGGCGCCGCCGTGTGCCAGGTTGCTGACGGGACGCAAAAGCCAGACTACATGCTCCTGCAGGGCTCGCTGACACCGATGGTCCAAGTCGCGTACGGCCTGGTGGGACGCGGCGGCTTCCGGCGCTTGCTGCGGTTCGATAAGGGTCCCGAGCAGACCAGCGTGCCGCTGAGCGCGGTGGTCCAAGCCTGCTTGGACGCCGCCGGCAGCGACGCGGTCGGCCTGGTCATGGTCGCGGAAACGGCGGCGCTGATCGGCGCTGCGCTGCAGAAAACCCCAGACCGCCCGCTGGCGGATCAGGCCCGCAGCATCTTCGCTTTTCCTGACGTCCGCGACTGGCTGAGTTTTACGGCCGAAGCGGCATTGACGAACACCACCAGCTTGATCGTCGGCCTGGCGGCCGGCACCGCGGGCGGAGCGAGCCTGCCTCTGCTCAAGCCGTTGGTTCGTTCCGGCGGACTCCTCGGCCATTTTCACGCGGCGGCGTTTCCCTATCGCCCGCTCCGCAAGGGCCGGGTCGAGTTGGCGGACACGGTCGGGTCGTTGTTCGAGAGCGAGCAGGTGCTGGGCCTGCTCCATCTGTTGAATGACTGGCGCCCCGCCAGCGGCGCCGGCGAGAGCCGTTTTCTGCGCGGCGCCTGCTGGTGCGCGCCGATCGAACTTACCGAAGCAGGACATGAGGAAGACAATGTCGCTCTCAAAGAGACGATCGAGTGGGAATGACAGAATCATCGCTGGCCGAATGATGAACGACTCCACGTGCGCCGATACGGCATGGTTTTGCCTTTCATGATTCTGTCATCCATCGCGAGGAATCCCGATTCAGACTTCAACCCCGAAACAGCCATGACCCTCTTACTCGGCGCACTTACCATCGGGCTGATCCTGTCGCTGCTGGCTTTGGGCATCTACATCAGCTACCGCGTGTTTGCCATCGCCGACATCACGACGGACGGTTCGATCACGCTCGGCGCGTCGATTTGCGCCGTGCTGATCGTGCGCGGAGTGAACCCGCTGCTCGCCACGCTGGGAGGTTTTGCCGGCGGCCTGGCGGCAGGCACCGTCACCGGCATCCTGCAGGCCAAGTTCCAGATCAATGCCCTGCTGTCGGGCATTCTGGTCATGACGGGCCTGTACTCGGTGAACCTGCACGTGATGGGCAAGAGCAACGTGCCCCTGTTGTCCGGCACGAGTTTCACGACCTGGGCCGAACGGCTGGGGCACGCATGGTTCGGACAGCCAGAAGTCAACGTGTTGGGCTGGTTGGTCAGCGCGCGGGATCTGGTGACACTGCTCTTCGCGCTGGGCATGATCGTGGTCGTCGGCCTGGGCCTGTATTGGTTTTTGCGCACGCAACTGGGCACGGCCATGCGGGCCGCCGGCGACAACCCACAGATGATCCGGGCGCTCGGCGTCAACGTCGAGCGCTACCGGATCATGGGGCTGGCCCTAGCCAATGGCCTGACGGCCCTCTCCGGGGCGTTGCTGGCCCAGTATCAAGGTTTTGCCGACGCCCAGATGGGCATCGGCATGGTGGTCTGGGGACTGGCCAGCGTGATCATCGGCGAATCGCTGACCGGCTCGCGCAGCCTGGGCTTGGCGATCTACGGGGCGGTGGCCGGCTCGGTGCTGTTTCGCTTGTTGGTGGCCCTGGCCCTGCGTTGGGGACTGAACCCGAACGACCTCAAGCTGGTCACGGCCCTGTTCGTGTTTGCCGCGTTGGTGCTGCCGCAACTGCTGCAACGCTGGAGACGTTCGGCGGCCCTCGCTCAGCCGCCAATCTAGCCGGAAAGGCACGCCATGCTCACCGTCCGCAACCTGTGCAAGACTTTCCACGCCGGCACGGTCAACGAGGTGCGCGCTCTGCGCGGCGTCAGCCTCGACTTGCCCGAAGGCGCCTTTCTGGTCATCCTCGGCGGCAACGGGTCGGGCAAATCGACACTGCTGAACGCAGTGGCCGGCAGCTTCCGGTTGGACGAGGGCGAGATTCACCTGGCAGGGCACAACGTCACGCGCTGGCCGGAACATCGGCGCGCCCGGCTGGTTGGCCGGGTGTTTCAAAACCCCTTCACGGGCTCGGCGCCGAGCATGTCCATCGCGGAGAACCTGGCGCTCGCCACGCGCCGCGGCCTGCCGCGCCGGCTGGGGTGGGCGCTGCCGAAGCGGCTGATGAGTGAACTGGGCGACCGGGTCAAGCAACTGGAGATGGGCCTGGAGGACCGGCTGGGCAACGCCATCGGCAGCCTCTCCGGCGGACAGCGGCAGGCCCTGACGCTGCTGATGGCCACCTGGCTCAAGCCGGCCCTGCTGCTGTTGGACGAACACACGGCCGCGCTGGATCCCAAGAGCGCCGATCAGGTCCTGCGCGTCACGGAAGCCGTCATCAAGCAGCACAAGCTGACCACCCTGATGGTGACGCATTCCATGTCCCAGGCCGTGAATCTCGGCGACCGGATCGTGATGATGCACAAGGGGACGGTGGCCTACCGTTTCGCCGGCGCCGACAAGCAGCGGCTGGGTGTACAGGACCTGCTGGCACGATTCGAGGACCTGCGGCGGCGCGAGTTGCTGAACGAGACCGCCGCCGCACTGCTCGAGGAGACGTACGTCTAGGAGTTCTGCCAGGTCTCATACTGCCGCGTTTTCGCTGACGGTGGCGCACAACTCCTGGTTGTGGCTGTAGTCGATCGGGATCTCCACCAGCACCGGGCCGGGGGTGTTCAAGGCTTGCCGGAGCACGGGGCCGATCTCGGCGGCGCTGTGGATGCGCAGCCCCGTAGCGCCGAAGGCTTCGGCGTACTTGACGATATCGACGGGCCCGAAATCGACGCCGAACGGCCGGCCGTATTTCAGCTCTTGCTGGATCTTGACCATGTTGTAGGAATCGTCGCACCAAACCAGGTGCACGAAATTGCATTTCTCCCGCACCGCCGTCTCCAACTCCATGGCGCTGAACAGAAACCCGCCGTCCCCGGACATGGAAACGACTTTTTCACCGGGCCGCGCCAGGCACGTGGCAATGGCCCAGGGCAGGGCCACGCCCAACGTCTGCTGGCCGTTGCTGAACAGCAGCCGGTAGGGCTCATAGGCCTGGAAATACCGCGCCATCCAGACGTAGATCGAGCCGATGTCGCACAGCACGGTCACGTCGTCGCCGATCAGATTCCGCAGTTCGTAGATCAGGCGCAGCGGGTGAATCGGGAAACCCACCTCACGGACGCCGTTGACCTTGGCCATCAGCAAGGCATCCTGGACCTCCAGCACCAGCGGGTTGGCCGTGGGATCGTCGGTGCGCGAGGCGAGTTGCTGGGCCAGCGCGTCCAGATTGGCGGCCATATCCCCGATCAATTCCAGGGCGGGCTGAAAATGCCGGTCGATCGCGGGCCGGTGCTCGGAGATGTCGATCAGCGTGCCGCTGCGGGTCTTGTTCCACACTTCCGGATCATACTCGGCGGGATCAAAGCCGACGGTCAACACCACGTCGGCCTGCTGCAGGAGCCTGTCCCCCGGCTGGTTGCGGAAGATGCCCAGGCTGCCCGCGTAGCAGTTGAACAGATCTCGGGGCACCACACCGGCCGCTTGATAGGTGTTGACCACGGGCACGGGATACCGGCGGAGCAGGTCGCGCAGAGCCTTGGTCACGTCAGGCCGGCTGGCGAACATGCCGGCAAAAATCACGGGCTGCCGGGCGCTGTTGATGCGCCTCGCGACTTCTCGGATGGCCTCCGCTCCCGCCACGCCATGCACCGCGGGCGGCAGCGGCGAGAGGGGCACGGCTTCGACGGGGCCCAGGAGCACGTCCTGCGGCAGACTGATGAAGGTTGCGCCCAGGGGCGGCTCGGCGCTCTCTTGGAAGGCATTGACCACGGCTTCGGGAATGCTGTCGCCGTCATAGATTTCGACGGAGTGCTTGGTCACGGCCTTCATCACGCCCACGTTGTCCAGGCTCTGGTGAGTCTTGATGTGGCGCAGGCCGCGGCGCACATTGCCGCCCAGGGCCACCAGCGGATAGCCGTCATAGGTCGCGGTGGACAGGCCCGTGACCAGGTTCGTGACGCCCGGGCCCGAAGTCACCAGGCAAACGCCCGGCGTCCCAGTCAACAGACCGTACATGCCCGCCATGAAGGCGGCGTTCTGCTCGTGACGGCAGAGGATCAGCTGCGGGCCGTGGTCCGCCAGCACATCGAAAATCGCATCCACCTTGGCGCCGGGAATGCCGAAAATGTACTTGACGCCCTGCGTTTCCAGGCACTGTACCAGAAGCTCCGCACCGTTTCTCGATCGAGCCATACGCTGTACTTCCCCCGTCTGTGAGAAATCTCGACGCACTTCCCAAGATCGCCTGCACGCCAGCAATCGGCGAATGCTCTACGCTCGCCACCAAGGACCTCCGCCATCATCTCCGGCACGATCGGCCCAGGAACACCACGTGCCGTTCAGCCCGGCGGGGCCTCCGGCCGGATCGCGAAACAGGCGGTGAACACATTCTTGCCCGCCTCGCGACGGTAGCTGACCTCGTCCGCCAGGGACCGAACCAAGTGAATTCCGAGGCCGCCGATCGGCCGGTCTGCCGCGGCGAGCGTCAGGTCGGGAGTCGCCTGCGCGAGCGGGTCAAACGGACGGGCTTCATCGACCACCTCCAGGCAGAAACAATCCGGTTCCCGCCGAAAACAGACCACTTCCGAGTCCCCTTCGCCGGACCCGTAGGCATGCAGCACGTGATTGACGAGCAACTCTTCCAGGGCCAGTTCAATTCTGGGCAGCAGTTGCGGCCCCACGCCGGCCGCCACGGCGGAACGGTTCACGAACTCACGAAACCCGGTGAGCGAAGAGAGCTTCGCCGGTAAGCGGAGTCGTTCCACGGCCGCACCTCAATCCTGGGCCGCCGGCGTTTCGAAAGAATCGAGGCAGCGGAAGATGCCCAGAAAGCCGGAGATCTCGAACACCTCCCGCACCATCCCTCGAGCGTTGGCCAGGGCGAACTCGCCGCCCGCCGCCCCCACGGACTTGGCCACAATCAGAATGCTCCGCAGACCGGCGCTGCTGAGATAGTCCAGGGACCGGAAATCGAGAATCAGCGAGCGCTCGCCCTGCGCGATGGCCTGTTGGCAGTGCGCTTCGAAGGTGGGAGTGCTGACGGAATCAAGACGCCCCGACACACGAATGACGAGGGATGCGCCGCTTCGCTCATTCTGGATTTGCATGGGGAAAGCCTTCCACGCAGGTGGGATGGAAGTGTAATTGATATCGACGCCGGGTGCAAATGCCCAACGCCGATTTGTACCACACTCGAACGCCGGAAAAAAGGGCGGAGCAGCAGCCGGCGACGGAATCCTGGTAAGCAGCGTTCGAGAAATAACTGCCGCCTCGTCAAAGTAGCCATCACACTCCGTGTGATGATCGGCTAGAAACACTGGACCGTGATTTCTCGAACGCCGCCGAGGAAACCGCTTGCGTCCCGCGGACCGCGACGTTAACCTGCAATTGCCCTACGAAGGCCGTGATCGGGCTGATGCCCCGTATCATCGCTTCACCACTCGCCTGCAAACCCACGGTGTTCTATGCTCCCTGCAAACCGACCCGGTGATGATCTCTGGACTCGCCGCCATTGGCTTCGGGCGACCGGCGGCCTGGCGGCAGGTGCCACACTGACACAGGCGTTGCGGGCGGCGGAACCCGGCCGGCAACAGGATTCCCTCATGCAAATCGGCATCCTGATGGGAACGTTCGCACGGCCTACGTTGCAGGCGCGACTGGACGCCGTCAAAGCCTGCGGGCTGGACTGCGTGCAGTTGAGTATGGGCTGCGCGGGCCTGCCCGCGATGCCCGATGAGATCCCGCCGGAACTTGCCGCTCGGATTCGCCGCGAGGCGGACGCGCGCGGGATCGCAATCGCGTCCCTCGAGGGCACCTTCAATATGAGCCATCCCGATGCGGAACAGCGCCAGGCCGGACTGCGGCGGCTGCGCGTCTTGGCCGCGGCGTGCCGGCCGCTGGGCACGTCGAAGATCCATCTGTGTACCGGCACGCGAGATCGCACCAGCATGTGGCAGCGTCACCCGGACAACGATTCGCCGGAAACCTGGCGCGACATGGTGGCTTGCGTCCGCGAAGCGACCGAGATCGCCCGGCAGGCGGACGTGGTCTTGGCTTTCGAGCCGGAGGTCAACAATGTCGTCGATTCCGCAAAGAAGGCCCGGCGACTGCTGGACGAAATCGGCTCGCCGCACCTGAAGGTCACCATCGATGCCGCGAACATCTTCCATGCCGGCGAACTGGCGCGCATGAGCGAGGTGCTGGATGAGGCGTTTGCGCTGGTCGGCAAAGACGTTGTCCTGGCCCATGCCAAGGACCTCAGTCACGACGGCGACGCCGGCCACGAAGCGGCGGGGCACGGCAAGCTGGACTACGACCGCTACCTTTCCCTGCTGCACGCCTACGGCTTCCGGGGTCCGCTCTTGCTGCACGGCCTGAGCGAGGCACAAGTGCCCGGCTGCGTGGCCTTTCTCCGCGGCAAGCTCGCCCGCCTGGCCCCAGCAGCGCCCAGAAACGTCCTGCGTCCAGATTGATGCTCGTGCCGCGCGAGCCAAACCCGTGTCCCGTTGCCGACGCTTTGGATTGCCGTCGGCTCCCCTTGGGTACGCCAGACGGCAGGCCGTTTCGCGAGGAGTGCGGGGATATCAGCGGCAACCTCTTGGGGCCCTTCACCGCTCGGTGCTAGCACCCCGCCCCTGTGCCAGCCACAGGGCCGGACATCGGCCCCAATCAAGCTGGCGGCCAAACCCGTTTTTTCTTATCTTGGTGGACCTTTCCCAAGGTCGGTTGGAACCAGAGCAGTGGAGTCGGTTCTATGAAGAAATATGTCGTTTTTTGTGCCCTTTCCGCGCTGCTGGGCGGTGTGCTGTCCACGGCGTTGACGACGCATTCGGTCGAGCCCCGTCTGTCGGCGCAGGAGGCGCCGGCGTTGCGCGCGGCGATCCAGGACGAATTGACGCCCGACGAACGGGTCAACGTCGCGGTGTACGAGCGCGTGAACCGCAGCGTGGTCAACATTACTACGCTGATCGTGCGGCCGGACATGTTCCTGATGGCGGAACCGCCCTCCGAAGGCGCCGGTTCGGGCTCGGTGCTCGACCAAGACGGCCACCTGCTCACGAACTACCATGTGATCGAGGGCGCCCGGCAGGTGCGAGTTACGCTGTTCAACGGCGAAACGTACGACGCCCAGTTGATCGGCGCCGACCCGGTGTACGACATCGCCGTGCTGCGGGTTACCGCTCCGCGCGAACTGCTGTTTCCCGTCGAGTTCGGCGACTCCTCGCCGCTGAAGGTCGGCCAGAACGTGTACGCCATCGGCAATCCGTTCGGTTTGGAACGGACCATGACCACGGGGATCATCTCCAGCCTGAATCGCTCGTTGCCGTCCCGCAGCGGCCGCACGATGAAGTCGATCATCCAGATCGACGCGGCCCTCAATCGCGGGAACTCCGGCGGCCCGCTGCTGGACAGCCGCGGCCGTCTGATCGGCATGAACACGGCCATCGCCAGCCACACCGGCGAAAACACGGGCGTGGGTTTCGCGATCCCCGTGAACAGCATCTCCCGCGTCGTCCCGCAGCTGATCCAAAACGGCCGCGTGATCCGCCCCGACCTGGGCATCACGCGCGTGCTGCAGACCGAGCAAGGACTGGTCATCGCGACCTTGACGCCCGGCGGTCCGGCGGAGCGTGCCGGATTGCGCGGTTTCCGGATCATCAAGAACCAGCGGCGATTCGGCCCGTTCGTCAACGAAGAGATCCAGATCGACCGCGATTATGCCGACCTGATCGTGGCGGTGGACGGCCAGCCGGTCAAATCGGCCGACGACCTGCTGTCGGCCATCGAAAGTCGGCGGCCCGGCGAAGAGACCGTGGTGACGGTCATGCGGGAAGGACGCCAAGTGAACGTGGGCGTCGTGCTGGGAGCGGAGGAGTGAAGGCGCAGGAAGCGCGGTCTGGGGGCGTGGAGCAAGCGGACGGTCCCTGACCGTCGTCTTTCCCCTCGCCAGCTTGTTTGGCCAAGTTCTCCTGGCTATACTCAAGTCGGTTGTCGGGAATCATCATCCCTTTCGATCTATGGTTCATGCTGTGGCGGCGCCGCCTGCCAGCCAATCGGCGTCGCTCGGCGTGCGAGCGAGGTGTGCCATGAGACGTCCGTCCCGGAAATGGCGAGGTTTCACCCTCGTCGAATTGTTGGTGGTGATTGCAATCATCGGGATCTTGGTGGCGTTGTTGCTGCCGGCGATTCAGGCCGCACGCGAATCGTCGCGCCGGTCGAGTTGCAGCAATAATCTGAAGCAGATCGGATTGGGGCTGGAGAATTACGAATCGGCGTTCAAGACGTACCCTCCCGGCCGCATGGGCTGCGACGGAATCAACAGCGGCCCCTGCAACGGAAATCCGAACTATCAGCGGGTCGGCACCAGCGGGTTTGTACCGATCCTGCCCTATCTGGAGTTGCAGGCCGTCTACGAGCGGTTCGACTTCAACAACAGTCCCTGGCCCACGGTCGCCGGGGCCAACTGGCCTACCACCAGTGCCGACGCGGTCACCGCGCGGCCGGCGGTCTTCGTTTGCCCCTCGGACACCAGCAAGCCTGGCATCGCCGTCTCGAACTTGGCGATGGCGACCGGCAGTTATGCCTTCGTGAGCGGCAGCTACGGGCCCAGCCAGGGCATCAATGACAACGTGAAGATCAACAACAACGGCATGTTTGTCTACAAGTACACGTACGGCAAGAAGGACTGCGTGGACGGCCTGAGCAATACGACGTTTGTGGGCGAGGTGATCGACTCGCACACCAATCTTTCGCAAAACCTGTGGACCATCGGCGGACGTCACGAGCACTGCCTGCGCAACACCGAGAATCCGCTCAACACGCCGCCGGGTACCGGCATTACCACGTCCCCCTATGGGATCCCGCTCAACGGGGCCTTTGCCAGTCGCCACCCCGGCGGCGCGAACTTCGTGTTCGGGGACTGCGGTGTCACGTTCATGAGCGAGAACGTGGATCTGACCGTCTACCGCGCGCTGTCCACGCGGACGGGAGGCGAGTCGCTCAGCTTTCGACGGTAACGGAGACACGATGAACAGGCTGAAGTCAAACTTGCGTTTTTGGTGCCTCGTTCTTTCGGGCTGCGCTTCTCTTGCCGGCTGTGGTGACGGTCGGCCGCAGCGGGTTAAGGTCTCTGGACGAGTGCTGATCGACGGGCAACCGCTGACGCACGGGTTCGTCCAGGTGATCCCCAAGGGAAATCGCGCGGCGACAGGAGAGATCGGTGCCGACGGCCGTTTTTCCCTGACCACCTTCACGCCCGGCGACGGCTGCGTGCCGGGAAGGCACCCTGCGGCGGTGATCGCCACCGAGTCGATCAATGCCACCTCGCAGCGTTGGCACGCGCCGAAGAAGTACGCCGATGTGACGAGGTCAGGTCTGGAAGTGAATGTCGAGAAGGCCACCGACAATCTGGAGATTCAGTTGAGCTGGAACGGCGGCCGGCCGTTTGTCGAGTCGTTCGAGGCGGAGCAATAGGGACGGGTTGGTCCAAAAGAAATCCTACTTCACGCCCCCGCTGGTCTTGAGTTTCTGGGCTTCGGCCTCCAACTCGGCGATCTGTCTGGTCAACCGCTCGACTTCGCCCGCCTCGTCTCTCTGGCGCTTGGCTCCGACCAACGCCTGGCGGAGCAGTTGCAGGCGCTGATTCACCGTATCCAGCTTTTTCTTGATGCGTTTGTCCATGGCCGGCCGGATTACGAAGCGGCGGGGGCCGCCCGCCTGATGGTTTCCAACGCTTTCTCGCGAGTATCGACGATCTCAAATAGTTGATTCAGCCGGGTGATCACGAACACCTCGCGAATCTCCGGCATCAGGTTGCAGAACCTGAGCTGGCCCGATTTGGCTTTGATCTTCTTGTCCAGAATGATCAGCTTGTTCAGGGCCGCACTGGACAGGAATTCGACCTTGTCGAAGTCCAACAGCACGTCTTTGTTTCCGTCATGGTCGACCAAGTGCAGAAGTTCTTCGCCCAGTTCCTGGATCTGTGCCGCATCAAGGATCTTCCGTTCAACGAAGTTCACCACCGTGACGCCGCGAACTTCCGAGGTTTCGATTCGCCGATAAATCGTCATGAGATTCCACCTCTGCAGTGATCCTGTGATCCGCTGGAGCGGCTGTGCGCCGGACGTGATTTTCGCACTATCAGCACGAAATCATGGTAACCAAGTCAGCCGCCGTCGTAAAGGGCATTGCCAAGCCCGATCTCTATCCCTTGGGCTGTTCCGGCTTGGCAAGCTTGGCCGGAATCGGGCCTTTGGCCGGGGGCCAGGGCGACGGAGCAACGACGCGGAAGTACACGTTGGCGGTCTGGCCGGACGCCAAATCACGAACCTCGATCTGCCAGACGCCGAAAGGATCGTTGGCCGCGATGTCCAGCGCGATCTCCACCTGACCGTCCGCCGCCCCGTACGCCCCGCTGTACTCCGCCAGTCGTCCCTCCGGATCGCGCACCTGAACTTCCACGGGCACGACGGCGGCCAGCGGCCGATCGTCCGCATCCACGATCCGGACCACACAACGCGCCTGGGCTCCCCGCGCGACCTGCTCCGGCGCCTCGATCCGGACCGCGGCGATGGGTTCCGGACAGATCATGTACAACCCGCCGTCGCAGGGCCCCAAAGCGGCGGCGAAACCCAAACGGTCCTCGACGACGCGCGCCGCCACCGGCCGGTGCTTAACCAGGTCGTAGACCGCGCCGCCGGAACGCTGGACCGCCACGGTCGCGTTGGCGGGCAAGCCGTTCTCCATGACCAGCGCGTGCTGTCCCACGTACTGCCCGTACTCGCGGCGATCGTTGACCAGGAACACGTAGTCCGTCTGACCGCTGCGCCGGAGATAGGGGATCACGTCGGGATTCGATGTGTCCACCGCGCGGTGGTAGCGCGCGTCGAGCTTGGTCCGCAATTCCGCTGCGCAGGCCTGCAGAGCCTGTTTATCGGCCTCCGCCCGGGCCGTCCGCTGAACGACAGGCAGAAGGATGTCCGGCTTGATTGCCGGACAGGTTCGTTCGTCGCCCACCACCAGACCGCCGGCAGCCTGAAACGCTTTGATCTTGGCCGCCACGGTTTCGGTCAACACGTCGCAATCCGGCATCACCAGCACGCGGAATCCGTCCAAGCCTCGCGTGGCGATCGTCTCGTCGAACACGATCTCCGGCTGCAGATGGGCGTACTGCAGGACGTGGTAACAGTCGCCCGTCCAGCCGCCACCCCAGCCGAACGTGCCGCGGCGGGCAAACATTTCGGATGCGAAACTCTCCAGAAACGCCACGTCGCTCTTGGCGGCCGGCACCTGCAGCAGCGTCGGCCCCAGCGGCCGGACCACCTGCCGGATCAGGCGAGCCAGTTCGTGCTGCGTCTCCGGGTGCGTGTACCGGTACCCGCCGGGCGAATCGCAGGGCACCAGCGATTGCCAACCGTGATACATGATGCCTCGAATCGGCCGTGCCATTTTGGTCCAAAACGCTTCCCGCAAGTGCATGGGCGCAATGGTGATGAAGGGGGCATCCGGCTGCTCGACCTCCCACCGGGCCCGATACGGCAGCGCGTCGGCCGGCGTCTTCGGCTCGGGCGCCGTCTGGCTGCGGTACCAGATGATCTGCGTCATCTTCATCACCTGCTGCGGCCGGTCTGCGCCGGCGGCCATGGCCAGCAGTTCGTCGGTGGCCACGCAGCTGCGGATCGGATCGGGGTAGGAGTACGTCCATTGGCTGATGGCGTCCACGCTCCCTCCGCTGCCATACACGCGGGCGACGCGCACCGCCGGATCGTGGAACGTCCAGAAGTCCGGGCGGCCCATCGTGGCCAGGCCCTCGTGCAGCCGCGAATTGAGCAGGTTCCAGCCATCGCCCGTTTTCCAGTACCAGCGATAGTAGGTCAGCAGCGGATGATCGTCCGGAATCACGCGCGAAGCGGGAAAGCCTTCCAGTTTCGCGTAATCCACGCCGCGCGGACCGGCGACTTCCTTCGGGATGTCAAATCCGGCGTGCTGCTTGAAGGCTTCCAAATCCTGAGGGTGAAAGCACGGCCGGGCCCCATCGCGGACCTCGGTGTGCAGCAGCGCTCCGCCAAAGGCGGGAAACCGTCCGTAGGTCTGCCCCACCGACCGGCCGACGCGGAAGCAGAAGTCCTGCAGTTGCGGCAGCAAGCCGCAGACATTGTCGCGGCCCGCGTACGGCTTGCCGTCGCGGCCCACGCGCAGCAATTCGGTGCGGCCCTCCATCGCCGCGCCGGGCGACAAGCTGGCGACGACCGTCAGGCCCCGAGCCAATGCTTCGTCCAGCATGCGTTTGGTTCGCGCCACGGTCTCCGGCTCCGCCGCCGCGACGGGCTCGTCGCCTTTGGCTTCCCAAATTTTGCCGAAGTCCGCGCCCAGCCCCAGCACGTGCGAGAAGCCGATCCGCTCCAAACGGTCCGCCTCCTGATCCACGCCGCCGTAAATGCCCCACATCAGCACCGGGAACTGGTTCGGCGGCCGCCGCGGCACGATGCGGACGGTCAGACGTTCCTCCAGCGTTTCCGGTTGTGGCTCCGGCAACTCCAACTGAGCGATCAACGCGTACTCGTCCGGCCGCAACGACGTGTCGAGCGGGTACTCGATCGCTTGTGTTTGGCCGGAGGCGAGGTCCGTCAGTTCGAACGCCTTGTCGCCAACCCCTGGCAGGGACACGCAGACCTTGGCCTTCGCCGCCGGTTCGCGCTGCAGGTTGGTCACGGCCAGCTGCAGCCGCGCGTCCGGCTCCATGCGCACGAACACGCGGCGGTCGGAGACCTGCTCCAGTTTCATGCGGCGGAACTCGCGCACTCCGGACGTGATTCGTACCTGGTCGATGAAGCCCGGAAAGCCGTGGTGGTAACTGCCGATGCGGTCGCCGATCGACAGCGGATGCCGGCCGGCGCTGATGCTCTTGCGGCCGGGGAACTCGCCGCCGCCCCAGGAGCGGCCGTCCAGGTAGAAGCGGCCCACCCCCGCGCCGTCATACGTGAACGCGATGTGCCTCCAGCGTCCGGGCTCGAATGGCGCGGGCTGCGAATAGTACGTCTGCGAATCGTTGCCGAATCCCAGGTTGGCCTGCAACCGCCGCTCGCCGTTCTTGGCAGCCGGACCGAGCACCAGCTGGTAGTCGTCGTGGGCTACGTACTTCTTGTCCAGCAGGAACGAGTCCGGGTAAGTGTCGTTCAACTGCTCCTTGGGCTTGATCCACATCTCCAGCGTAAACGCGCCGCTGGGGCTGAGCGCCGGGTGGTTCGGCACGTGGGCCCGGTGCGGCTTGTCTTCCACGGGCCAGCCGGGAAAGCATTCCAGACACCCGCCGAACCGGCCCTCGGCCTGAATCGACGCCCCCTGCAGCGTCGCCGCCTGGGCGTGCCCGGACGCGTCGG